>Ga0137368_10003574_pt1 | contig 16599 bp, 19 predicted proteins | sample SagtaG_13_FD_104917 | JGI IMG/M metagenome (GOLD analysis project Ga0137368, IMG submission 104917) | Vadose zone soil microbial communities from Sagehorn Ranch, Mendocino, California, USA - Sage1_L_100_16 metaG | ecosystem: Environmental > Terrestrial > Soil > Vadose zone | place: USA...
CTTTGAAACGCGAAACGGAAAGATCTCACGCGAACTCATCTCGACGATATGAGGCGCATCGTCTAGGGAAGCCCATGACGCCGTTTAACAAGCCGTTAAGCTTCTAATTGAACTGAATTCTCCTTCAATTTAGTCTCAACAGAATTTTTTGTTCGCGTCCTACAAACGACAAGCCCTAAGAACTACCGTTCGAGGTAACCATTGGGGCTGGCATTCAAGAGGTCGTGGGTTCGACTCCCATGGGAAAATATTTTTGGGGGGTGGAAACAAAAGGGTGCTCCATAATTGCAAGTTATCGGGACCAAACAGCCAAAAAAACGTTCCGGGAAACGTTCCGGTTTTGTGCCAAAAACCGGTGACAAACCGTAGCATTCGGCGACAAGACGAAAATAAAAAAGCCTGGAAATCCAGGCTTTTCCACACTCGGTATCACTTCTTGTTTTTGCTTTTTTTGCCTCGATGCAGCGGTTCGAATCCGCTCGCCGCCTCCAAATTCCACCCATCGACCAAACGCGCAGCAGAAACAAACGCATCCCGCCAACAAACCAAACGCACGATTAAATTCCCAGCAGGCGATCCAGCTCGCCGCTTTCGTCCAAGTCGCGCGCGTCGTCGTAGCCGCCGATCGCCTTGCCATCGATGAAGATCTGCGGCACGGTACGCCGGTCCGAGCGCTGCTCCATCTCGGCACGGCGCGATGGATCGGCGGTAACGTCGATCTCATCGAACGGTACCTTTTTGGAGCGCAGTAGCGCCTTTGCCGCCGTGCAGTAGGGACAATAACTCGTCGTGTAGATAACTACCTCAGCCATGATTTCGCGCTCCGCGCTATCGGTTGTTTTGTCCAATTGCTTGAAAGCATATGTGTCTTTTGCCAATAGTATGGCGTGAAATTAGTCGGTTTGACAGGAGGAATTGCTTCGGGGAAAAGCACCGTCGCAAGAATCCTCGAAAATCTGGGCGCGGCGATCATCAACGCGGACGTCCTTGCTCGAGAAGTCGTTGAGCCTGACCAAGATGCTTGGAAGGAAATCGTTGCGAGCTTCGGCGCGGATACCCTGCAAGCGGACCGCACGCTCGACCGCACAAAGCTTCGAACGATTATTTTCAACGATCCCGAGGCGAGAAAAAAACTTGAGGCGATCATTCACCCGCGCGTCCGCGCTTTGGCGGAACAAAGAATAAGGGAGCATGCCGCCGCCGGATACGCTGTCATCGTCTACGAAGTTCCCCTTCTGTTCGAAGGCAACCTGCACGAATGGCTACGCCCGGTGATCTTAGTCGCTTGCGACGTCAACACGCAGCGGGCCCGATTACAAGAAAGAGACCAGCTCACTCAAACCGAAGCACAGAAACACATCGATGCGCAGATGAGCCTGGAAGAAAAACGGCGGTTGGCCGATTACGTGATTGAGAATGACGGCAGCCTTGCCGATCTCGAACGACAGGTACGAACCGTCCTGGAAAAAATCAAAGCTACTTGACCCGCTCTAAATAGGATCCGTCCGACGGATCCACCCGCACCTTGTCGCCGATTTGAACAAACGGTGGAACCTGGACCGTCACACCAGTCTCCAACTTTGCAGGTTTATAAGACGCGCTGGCGGTGGCGCCTTTCATCGACGGCTCGGTATCGACGACTTCTAAGTCAACCGTCGATGGCGGATTGATGCCGACGGGCTTACCATCATGGAATTCGATCCCGACGACCGAATTGGGCAGTAGATACGATAACAGATCGCCGATGTCATCCGACGTTAATGTAGTCTGCTCGTAGTTTTCGGTGTCCATGAAGGTGTGCATGTCCCCTTCGGCATAGAGATACTGCATTTGCCGGGCGTCAAGAATGGCCTGGTCGACGCGATCTTCAGAGCGAAATTTGTACTCCGTGCCGATCCCGGTGCGAAGATTCTTCATCTTTGTTTGCATAAAGCCGCGTTTGTTGCCTGGGGTTAAGTGATGGACCGCGGTCACCCGATAAAGATCTCCTTCATGGATTATGATCATGCCCGGTCTGAGTTGCGTCGCCTGAACCATTTCCTATTGTCCTTCCTCTATGTATGCATGCTTTGTTACCAGTTTGCCGCCGCGGCTTCAACGCAGTTGGCGCCCTGAACGCCGCGCTTACGCGTAAAACCCGCGCCAAAGCATCGCCCGGGCGACGCGATCGATGCCGATCATCAGCGCCGCCAGACGCATGTCGACCGCATGCTTTTGACTCATGTGGAGCACTTCATGAAATGCTTTGACCAGGATATCTCGCAATTTTTTATTGACCTCCTCTTCGGTCCAGAAGAAGTTTTGCAAATCCTGCACCCACTCGAAGTACGACACGACCACCCCGCCCGCGTTCGCCAGGATATCGGGGATCACGAACACGCCCTTGTCGCGAAGGATTGCGTCGGCCTCTGGCGTCGTCGGCCCATTGGCTCCCTCGGCAAGAATTCGGCATTGCAAGCGTTCCGCGTTCGCCCTGGTGATTTGCATTTCCAGCGCAGCAGGAACGAGCACGTCGCACTTGAGCTCTAGCAGCTCTTGATTGCTGATCTTGTCGCCGTACGGGCATGCTTCGAGACTATGGTTCTTGTCAGCCACTTCTAGAAGTTTACCGACAGGCAATCCGTTAGTGTCAACGAAACCGCCGGTCCGGTCGGACACGCCGATGATCTTCACGCCGATATTAGCAAGCTCTTTTACGGCGACGGAGCCGACATTGCCGAAACCCTGAATGGCCGCGGTACACTTGCTAAGATCGATTCCCAAATGTTTCGCAGCTTCGCTAATCATGTAAACAACCCCGCGGCCAGTCGCTTCTTTTCGCCCCAAAGTCCCGCCGATCGCCACCGGTTTTCCGGTGACAATTTCGGGAACGGCATGTCCTTTATGTTGAGAATAAGTATCCATGATCCAGGCCATCACCTGTTCGTTTGTCCCCATGTCGGGCGCCGGCACATCGACCTCGGGTCCGATTATATTTAGAATTTCTGCGGTAAAGCGACGGGTCATCGACTGTAGCTCGTGACGCGAGAGCATGGCAGGATCGCAGGCAATGCCGCCTTTGGCGCCTCCCAGTGGCAAGCCGACCAAGGAACATTTCCAGGTCATCCACATTGCCAGCGCCGAGACTTCGCCGAGATTGACGGCCGGATGATATCGTATGCCTCCCTTAAACGGCCCGAGGACATCATTGTGCTGGACTCGATAGCCGGTAAAAACGTGGACATGGCCGTCGTCCATTTGGGTCGGCACGCTCACAATCATGGCGCGATCGGCCCTTCGCAACCGTCCCGCGACATTCGGATCGATCACCAGCTTGGCCGCAGCGATATCGAATTGCTGTACGGCCATTTCACTCGTCGCGCTGCGCCATTCCTCTGTCGCCATGATTGCCCCTAGAGAATTTGATGGATGCAAAGCACTACTTAGTTCTTATCCCGGCGGCCAACTCATCTGGCGGCCGCCAAGTAAATGGTAATGCAAATGAAAGACGCTCTGGCCGGCATCCGGCCCGACGTTGACGACCACGCGAAAGCCGCTCTCGGCGATGCCATGCTCGCGCGCAAGCTGCGCCGCGACTCGAAAGATTTGCCCGACGAGCGCGCCGTCGTTCGCGTCGATATCGAGGACACTGACGATATGCTTGCGGGGAATAATCAAAAAATGCACCGGCGCCCTTGGCGTGATGTCTTTGAAGACCACCACGGAATCGTCTTGATAGACGATATTCGCCGGAACTTTCCCCTCGACAATGCCGCAAAATAGGCAATCACTCATCAAATATTTCTCCCAAAATTTCCTTTCGCAAAAGCAAACCGATCAATCGTTGTCGGCCGCGCCGGGAAGACGAGCGTAGACCTGTCCGTCTGCGATCTCTAGGGGCACGCTTTGAAGCGCAAGCCCCACGCAAGGACCCCAAATACATTCCCCGCTCGGCGGTTCGAACACGGCGCCATGGGTGGCACACATGAGGTAACGGCCATCGACGCTGAAAAATTGGTTATTGACCCAGTCAAGGGTGATGCCGGTATGCGGGCAACGGTTGACATAGGCAAAAAGATTCCCCTGGTAGTTGACGAGCAGAGCCTCGAACTCCCGCGAACCGCGCCGGAGCGTGAACTTTTTACTGGTGCCGTGCGCCAGCTCGCCCGCCGAGCCGACGAGTTTCCGATTGGATTTTTTTTCCGTGTTCGCCATCGTGCGGGCCTCAGTCTGCAAGCTGCTTTAAGTCGCCCTCCGGGCAGCCGACCAAGACCTCGCCTCGATCGATGCGAACCGGCAAACGAAAGAGTGACTCGCCTTTGCAAGGACCGTCGACGCAAAGACCGGTCGAGAACTCATAAAGCGCGCCGTGGGTGTAGCATCTCAAAAACCGGCCATCGTCGCTGACGAATTCGTCACGGACAAAATCCAACGGCGTGGGCATATGCCGGCAGCGATTTACATAAGCGTGAAAGCTTCCCCGATCGTTGATCAGGAAAGCATCCAAGCGATATTTTTGGCAAATGAGCCAAAACTTTCTCACCGTTCCCGGTGTGAGCTCATCGACCTTGGCGATAACGCGAGATTCCTCCCGACTTTCCTCCCGCATGCGCCGCTTATCGCGCAGAAACATCAAGCGGTGAATCACAAGAGCGGCGAGATAAAGCGCTAAAAAAACCAACGAAAGGTAAATCGTGATCGCCATACGCCGCTGAGGAAGCGATTTATTCCGAGTCTTTGTCGACGAGATCGCGGATGCGCTTGACTCCCTGCGCCGTTTGCTGCCCGGAGATACCCATGACTTTCATGAGCTCGGTGGTCATCTCAGCTGTCACCTGGTCTTGAATGCTGCCCGTTCCATCGGGATTGGCCGTGAGAAACCTCAAGATCTTCTCTTTGTCAACTCCCGTCTGCTCGAGGCCGTCAAGAAACTGTCCATAGCTCACCTTGCCGCGGAGTTCCTGAACGCGAGCGAGAAGTTTCTTGCAGTCGCCGCACACTCGCCCGAAGAATCCTGAGCGCGCTCCGCAATAAACACATTTGCTCATCGTTAGCCCAACCTGAAAAGCCGCCGATTTATTTCCCCGCGTTCATCGCGTCCGCCCAAAGCGCTTGCAAGCCGGCGGTGAGGCCGGCATTGGCCGCCACCACGCCACGATGCTTCGGCAGCTCGCGATTAAACATCATCGTCTTACCGTCACCGTCGACGACTTTACCGCCAGCTTCTTCCACCATCAGCACGCCGGCGCAAATATCCCACTCATGGATGGTCCGAAACGTGAGAGTGCCGTCGCCGTCCCCGCTGGCGACTTTGGCGAGCCGGTAGGCAATACTACCGACGCGCCTGAGATCGCAGCGCTCGATGAAAACTTGAAATCTTTTCTGCGGTTCGGACCGGCTCACGAGCAATGAGGCGCCGCGCACGTCTTGCCGCGGGCTGACGCGAATGGCTTCATTATTCAAGTAAGCCCCTTGACCGGCCGCCGCCTTATAGAATCGGTCCTCCGCCGGGTTGTAAACAATCGCGATTTTCGGGCGCCCCTCGACGACGAAAGCGATGGAAATCGCAAACTGTGGCACGCCTTCGATAAATTCCTTCGTTCCGTCGATGGGATCGATCACCCAAATGCGCTTGAGAGCCAGTCGGTGCGAGTTATCCGCATCTTCCTCGGACAGCCAACCGTCCTGTGGAAACGATTTTTGAATATTGTCGCGGATAATGCGATTAGCTTCGAGGTCGGCTGTGGTCACCGGATTATTTTTGCTCTTCTCGTGGACGTCGTACTTTCCCTTAAAAAGGCCCATCACCATCGAGCCGGCCTCCCGGGCCGCCTGTTCGGCGATAGCCAACTCCTTTTCGTATTGAAATGTTGTCGTCAAGCTCACACTCACACTGCGATACGCAGACCGATTAAGCATTAAACACCAGAAGCTGGATGACAGCAACTTGCGGTCGCGGCGGGATGCCGGCTTTCATGCGGAAATTTCTGTGAAATCGCGAACCTTGACGGCGCCGGCTCGAACCATTTCATCGATCGCACGCTCGCCATCGTGAGGCTCCAGGTTAACCGCGCGAATCGAATCGCCGAGGAGTACGACCTTGAAGCCCTCTCTCAAGCCATCAAGCACCGTGTGCTTGACGCAGTAATCCGTGGCCAATCCACCGACGAGAATTCGTTCAACACCTTTGCGCCGGAGCAACGTTGCGAGTCGCGTTCCAGACAGATCAGTCGCTTGGAATCCGGAGTAACTATCCTCATCGGGAGTCATGCCTTTCGATAGGACAACCGCATTGCCCAGTTTCAAGTCGCCATGAAACTCTGCGCCCCCGGTTCCTTGAACGCAGTGCACGGGCCAGGGACCGCCGTGAGTCTTAAAATGGTTGGTCCTTTCCGGATGCCAATCACGCGTCGCAAATATCGGCAATCCGGCCTCGGTAAATCTTTCGATCGCGCGATTTAAAACTGGAACTACTTCATCTCCCCCCGACACGGCCAGCGCGCCGCCCGGGCAGAAATCGTTTTGCACGTCGACAATGATCAGCGCGTCTTTTGCCTGCATCGATTTCAATTATAAATAATGGTATTTTAGTTGCAATCAGGTTCATTCTCTAAGTCGATTATCAGCATGACAATCAAAGCCGTTTTTTTCGACGCGGCGGGCACGCTTATCAAGCCCGCCAGGCGGGTGGGCGAAAGTTACGCGGCGCTTGCCGCCACGCATGGCAAGGACGTTTTGGCTTCCGACATCACGGCGCGCTTTCGGGTCTGTTTCGATTTGGCGCCGCGTCTCGCTTTTCCCGGAGTCACTGAATCGAATCTCGGCGCGTTGGAACGGGATTGGTGGAAGCAACTGGTTCGTCGGGTATTCGAACCGTGGAGTCCCTTTGAAAAGTTCGATGAATACTTCACGGAGCTATTCGCTTATTTTGCCGAGCCAGGGGCCTGGTCTCTTTATCCGGAAGTACCCGAGACGCTGTCGGCGCTCAAACAACGGGGCTTGATTCTCGGCGTGATCTCGAACTTCGATTCGCGGCTGGTGCGAGTTCTCAACGGCCTCGGCGCCGGCTCATCGTTCGAAGAGATTTTCGTTTCGAGCCGGGTTGGCTACGCCAAACCGGATCCCCGAATCTTTCAAGTTGCCTTGAACCGTCATGGCCTGAGGCCCGAAAATGCTATACATGTCGGCGACAACGAGACCAATGATTTACATGGCGCCAACAACGCCGGACTTAGGGGTGTTCTCGTCGACCGCGCTAATGGAACATCGCCAGCTGATCGTGATCGCGTGACCAGCCTCAAGGCGATTGTTTCGATGCTCGATGACTGATTGGGCTGACCTGAGGAAGCTTGACACATTTTTTTAACTAAGGTACACGGCTGCGATCTCAGTGGAAAATCCGATGACTTCATCAAGCTGGCAACAGACGGAAAGCGACAATAGCACGATGCGTATGCACTTCAGCCTGCCCGCCGATGCCGGCCTTTTTCCCGCAGTGGTCGTGATCCAACATCAGGGCGGCGTCGATGAGTTCGTCGAGAAGATGACCATCAGATTAGCCGACGCGGATTACGTTGCTGCTGCGCCGGATCTCTATCACCGCGACGGCCCGGACTGCCAAGACGATATCGCGACGCGCCGATCCCGCCTCGGCGACCGGAGAATCATCACTGACGTAAACGCCTGTGTCGCCTTCATGCAACGCCACGACTGCGTCGACCGAAATCGTATCGGCATCATCGGATTTTGCATGGGTGGACGCGTCGTCTATCTGATGGCCGCGGCCAATTCGGTGTTTAAGGCGGCGGTGGCCTACTACCCCGGCAATACGTTTCGCGCTTGGGGGCGCGACCTTCCGTCGCCATTCGAACGCACCGCCGAAATCCATTGTCCGCTTCAAGGCCATTTCGGCGCCGATGACAAAAATCCTTCACCAGAAGACATGGCGAAGTTCGACGCCGAACTGACCAAGTTTGATAAGCCGCATGAGTTTTTCGCGTATCCCGACGCCGGTCATGCTTTCATGGACAGCACCAAGACGAGCTATCGCCGTCATGCCGACGAGGCTTCTTGGCCCCGAACACTGGATTTTTTACAACGGCATCTTGCGGCGAGATAATGAGCTCAGTCAAAAGCGTTTATTGCGAGCCTGAACCCTTATGAAATCTTGCGTATCATTTCGACAGACAACCGGTTTGGTTCATCTGCCACCAGTCGTGTAGGACCGTGGGAAAAAAACCGCCTAAACAAAACCACGAAATTTGGAATGCGGTCGTCGAGGAACGGCAACGAATCTCTCGTGAGCTGCACGACCGCGTGTTGCAACTGTTGTCGAGCGTCAGGATGCGGGCTGAGAGTTGCCGCCGCCGTCTTCCCGGTAACCGGGGCGCGCTCGAGAACGAACTTCATACCATCGAAGAAAACATCGACAAGGCGATTACCGAAATTCGAAACTTGCTCACGGAAAATCAGAGCCTGGAGGATCTCCAGGCCGGTTCCCTGGAGCGACGACTGAAACAAGAGTTGGATATTTTTCGCGCTCGCACCGGCTTCAAGCTCGATTTCCGATGCGCCATCGATACCCACAAATTGCCCGCGGCCATCGAGCGAGAATTGTATTTCACTCTGCGTGAAGGCATTCTCAATGCGGTTCGTCACTCCCGCGCGACCGAGCTGCACCTTCTGCTGACGAAAACCGCAAATGGCTGCGCAGCCCGTTTGCGCGACAACGGTGAAGGTTTCGACGCCGCTTCGACCGAGGGAAGCAATCACTACGGGCTCAAAGGGATGAGAGAACGAATCCGAAAAATCGGCGGCGAGCTGGATCTCCACACAGCGCCAGGAAAAGGCACAGAGATTAAGATCAAAATTCCTTTCGCAAATTAGAGACGTGCTCCCGACAAACTCGCAATGACGCTGCGCTATCCAATAGCCTGTTAGTCGCGACTCTGGTGGCGCCGAGTTTCCGATACGGCGAACCTCGTCAAGTTTTCACCGGTCAGGCGAAAAACCGTCCACTCATGCATTGGCACGGCGCCGAGTTTTTTGTAAAAGTTGACGGCTGGCTCGTTCCAATCGAGCACCGACCATTCTAATCTGCCACACTGCCGTTCTTTGGCTACTCCTGCGACGTAACGAAGCAAAGCGTTCCCGAAGCCGCGTCGGCGAAACGCCTCGTCGACAAAGAGATCCTCGATATAGATCCCCGGCAGACCGAGAAACGTTGAATAGTTGTGAAAGAATATGACGAAGCAGACCGGCTGTCGCTTGAAATAGCCAATGGCAACTTCCGCGGCGTGACGGCGGCCGAAGAGTGTCTCACGCAAAGTCTTTTCCGTGGCAGTGACTTCATGTGACAGCCGCTCATAGTCCGCGAGCTTTTTGATAAATGAAAGAATCACCGGCACGTCCGCCTTGGTAGCGGGCCGAATCTGAAAACTGGGAATCTCTATCGATGATCTCATAGTTGCTCCATGTACGATGAACACTTACACGAATGCTGGACGATGCACGACCCAGTGTACTTGGAACGCTGCCGGAAATCGTTCTTTATCCACATTATTTTTTGGCGTTTCTAAGCGCCCGCCAGACTCGTTCGGGCGTTAGCGGCAGATCTTTGATGCGCACGCCGGTAGCTCGGTCGATGGCGTTGCACACCGACGGCGCCACGGAAAGAATGCCGCCTTCGGCCATGCCACGCACGCCAAATGGCCCCGGCCCGTCGCCATTCTCGACCAATACCGTATGAAATTCCTCCGGCACGTCAGCGAAAGTAGGAATCCGATAATCGACAAGATTCGGATTGATGAGTTGACCGTTGTCGTAGACCAGTTGCTCAAATAACGTATGGCCGATGCCTTGCATCGCGGCGCCTTCCTCTTGAGCGACACAGTGCTCCGGATGAATCGCCTTGCCAACGTCCGCCACGGAGATGAATTTCTTCAGCTTCACCTCGCCGGTTTCGTGATCAATCTCAACCTCGGACGTCCCCATCCCCACTTCCCAGAAGACCGGCAACCGATTGTTGGTGATTTCCGGCCCCGCTTCACCGCGGCCAATCATTTCACCCCCGGACCCTTTACCGAAGCGCCGCTCAAACGCTTCTTGAAACGTTATGCGCGCTTCGCCGCAAACTAAGGCGCCGTCAACGACACGAATTTGGCCGGCCTTTACGCCCATCGTCTGGGCCCCGATCTTGACAAACTGCTGTTTAAGATCGCGCGCAGCTTTCTGCACGGCGGTTCCCATGAGCGTGGTCGACCGGCTCGATCCCGTCGAGCTATCGTACGGCGTAACTTTCGTATCCGCTCCGGCCACGCGGAACTGTTCCATCGGCAGCGTCAATTCTTCCGCGGCGATTTGCGTCAAAGTGGTGCGGACTCCCTGCCCCATCTCTGTGCTGCCGGCAACGATATTGGCAATGCCGTCGGACTGCATTCGGATCATCGCCACGGACACCGGCGTCGCCCCGGCGTTGCTGGTCGCGCAACCCATGCCGATAGGCGCATTTTTCTTTTTGATCGACTTTTTCCAGCCGCTTTCACGGACCAAGCTTTTGAGACTCGTAGCGAGATTGGCGTCGATGCCTTTTAAGCCGGGCCGTAATTCCTGGCCCTTCTTGAGCAAGTTTCTAAGGCGCACTTCCGCTGGGTCCATGCCGATCTTCGCTGCGATCATTTCGATCTGCGATTCGCCGGCGTAAATTACCTGTGGCGCGCCGATCGCGCGATAAGAACCGGCCGAACCGGTGTTAGTATAGACTTGGTAGGCGTCCGTGCGGATATGGGGAATCCAATAAGGACCGATAACGCGCGTCGCCGACCGCGCCGTCACCTGCGGCCCGTTGTCGTCATAGCCGCCGGTGTCTAAATAAATTTCCGCTTCGCGCGCGATGATCGTGCCGCCGCGCTTGGCGCCGGTCTTAATGCGCACGCGCGCGCCGTGGCGTCGAACCGTCACCATGGACTCGCCGACAGAGTTGCAAATACGCACCGGCCTTTTCGCTTTGCGCGCCAGCGCGACCACCAGCGGCTCGAATTTCGTGTACGACTTGCTGCCGTACCCGCCGCCCAGATAATTAATGATCATGCGCACTTTTGATGGCGGCACTTTGAACAACCTGGAAATATCACCGCGCACTTGGAACGGATGTTGCGCCGAGGACCAAACCGTAATTTCGTCATTGTCGTCGTACTGCGCAATCACCGAATGCGGTTCCATGGCGTAGTGATAGACCATCGGGAATGTAAACGTGTCCTCGACGATCACGTCGGACTGGGCAAACCCTTCTTCAACATTGCCGCGCTCGACTTTTTCATGCGTGCCGATATTGCTGCCCTTCTCTTCGTGAATCAGCGGGGCATCTTTCCGGATCGCTGCGTCGATACCCACCACCGCGGGCAATTCTTCGTAGTCGACTTCGATCAGCGCCAACGCTTCTTCTGCGGTCGCCAAGTCCAGCGCCGCCACCGCCGCCACCGGCTCGCCCACGTAATGAACTTTGTTCATGGCAATCACGGGCCGGCCGTTGTAGATGGCATTGAGATCCGCAATGTCGGCCGCACTCAGCACCGCAACGACGCCGGGCAGCGTTTCGGCGCGGGATGCATCGATCGAACGAACGCGCGCATGCGGATAAGTGCTGCGCAAAATTTTGCCGTGAAGCATTCCGGGAATGATCAGATCGCCGACGAACTTCGCCTTGCCCGTCACTTTCTCCACGCCGTCCACTCTTGCTACGCTGTGACCGACATATTTGAGTTCTCGTTTTGCCATGAAATCTCCGCCGTTAAATTTAAATTCGAACCTAACAAAGCCATTATACCAGTTCAAGAAACCACACTCGGACTCGAGGCTAGATCGTCGCAGAACCTGTGCTTTACCGGCAGTGACGGTCGGCGCGAGCTTGTCATTTCGAAGCGAAGCGAGAAATCTTTTTTTCGTTCGTTGGGAATCCACGCGATCTTCCGCTATAACCGTCCGCATGCGCTTCCCCTCTCGACTCATCCGCGGCACCCTCGTCCAACGTTACAAACGCTTTCTCGCCGACGTGCGTCTCACCAGCGGCGAAATTGTCACCGCACACTGCACCAACACCGGCAGCATGATGGGGTGTAAAGATCCCGGTTCCGCCGTCTACATTTCCAAGTGCGCCAATGGCAACCGAAAACTCGCCTACACTTGGGAATTGATTCACACCGATCGCATCTGGGTCGGCATCAACACCATGCATCCCAACCGACTTGTAGCCGAAGCCGTTCAATCGGGCCGGATCCGAGAATTATGCGGATATGAAACCATTCGACGGGAAGTCAAAGTCAACACTCACAGCAGGCTCGACCTTTGTCTGCAAGGTAGCGACGGTTGCTGCTTCGTCGAAGTCAAAAACGTCACACTCGCCATTGGCGGCGCCGCCGCATTTCCCGATGCGGTCAGCGAGCGCGCGACGAAACACCTCAAAGAATTGATGCGCTTAAAACGCCAAGGCCATCGCGCCGCCGTGGTTTTTGTCATTCAGCGCGCTGACTGCGATTATTTTCGTCCCGCCGACGAGATCGACGCGGAATACGGCCGGTGGCTACGCCGAGCGATAAAAGCGGGAGTCGAAGCGCTGCCTTACCAGGCCAAAGTCACGCCACGAGAAATCATCTTGGCGGATCGATTGCCAGTCCAGATCTAGCAGCCTGATTGTTGTTGACCCGGGAGTGACTTCGTTTTCGTTGCGTTCCAGCCCACGGCCGTGGCAAAAATGATATTCGATTGGCTTTTGCGACTGAAGCACCTGGCCTTGGCGGCGCGCCCCCGTACATGCTACAGAGAGAAGCTAAGCCGCTGATATCGTCGACTTTCATGTCGAATAATTTGTACGAGGAGGAATATCTATGATGACCGCACAAGATCTCCGAGGAGTTTTAGCGATCATGCCGACCCCGGCTAAGGACGGAGCTGAACGTCTTGATGCCACGAACACCGTAGACTTGGACGAAACCGCGCGCCTCGCTGAACATTTAGTCCGCGACGGCGCCACCGGGATCATGGCGCTCGGCACCATGGGGGAGTGCGCGACCACGTCGCAAAGCGATTATGAAGCCTACGTCGATTGCTTATTGAAGACCGTGCGCGGCCGGATTCCCACGTTTGTCGGCACAACCGCGTTAGGCGGCCATGAAATTGCCCGGCGTATCAAGTTTGTCAAGGAACGCGGCGCCACCGGAACTCTCTTGGGCATTCCGATGTGGCAGCCGGCGACGCCTGATATGGCGGTGCAATTCTACAAAGATGTCTCCCAAGCGTTCCCGGATTTCCCGATCATGGTTTACGCCAATCCGCGCGCCTTTCGCTTCGCTTTTGACGCTGATTTCTGGGGGCCGATGGTCGACAAGGCGCCGACAGTGATGTCGGCTAAATTCTCCAGCAAAGCGATCTTGAAAAAGGTCGTGGCCGTCACCAAAGGACGGGGCAATTTGGTGCCGCCCATCGGGCTCGCCTACGAATTCGCGCAAATGTCGCCCGAATCTCAGACCACTTGTTGGATTCCCTCGGTCGGACCGCAGGTCGGTCTGGCACTCATGAAAGCACTGGCAGCGCGCGATGCGCGGCAAGCCAAAGCCGTCGCCGATGACATCGCCTGGGCCAACGAGCCGCATCATGCGATCACCGGCTCTCAAGAGGTTTTTGCGTCCTACAACATTCAAATGGAAAAAATTTTGATGGGCGCTTCCGGCTACTGCAGGCCCGGCCCGATCCGGCCGCCGTATAACTACATGCCGGACGATTTCGTCAAAGCGGCAACGGAAGGCGGCCAGCGCTTCGCCAAGCTGCGCGAGAAATATTCAAAGCTACTCGGATAACTTTCGTTGGATCCCGCTGGGTCGAAGAGGAAAGCTAACGCCAAGCGGTGCAGCGTGTTACGGATTGCCTGGGGATGTTCCACTCTTTGAGAGCCGGCGCGATGGGGAGCTCGTGGGCTCCACCAAAGGCGACGATGCCAAAGAAAGTAAAAATATCGAAGTCTTAACTGCTCCGGAACTAGGCTCACCTACGCAACTGCCTCTTGGAATGTCAGCGGAGCCTCCTCCGAGGAATGATTTTCCAGATTCACTTTCTTGCCGTCCTTGATGACCATCGCGAGATTGGCAGGATCCTGCAACACTCGTATATCCGCCAGCGGATTTTGTTTGAGAATGACGATGTCCGCCAGTTTTCCTGTTTCAAGCGCCCCCACTTCGTTCTCCAACCCTACCGCAAACGCATTGTCTCTAGTGCAGGCCGTAATCGCCTCTATCGGCGTATAGCTGCCGTAACGGACCAAGATCTCCGCTTCTTTGGCGTGCATTTTTCCATAGGGCATCCAGGAGTAATTGCCAGTATCCGTACCGCACATGATCTTGATCCCCAAAGGACGGGCTCGTTGCAGCACATTCACAAGCCCGTCCATATTTCGCTTCATCCGGTCTAGGTCGATCTGAATTTGTTCCTGCCCAACTTCACGACCGATTTCCAACACCCGCGCCACGAATGTCGCGGTCGGCACGATCCGGACGCCCGCTTTGGCGACGGCCTCGAGGTCAGCCTCGGTTGCCAGGTCGGTATGCATGATCCAGTCAACGCCTGCCTCCGCCGCGGCGCGCGTCGAGGCCGAGCCTCTCGAGTGAATCGCAACCCGCACGTTTCGGCGGTGCGCTTCTTGAACCACCGCCGACATCTCTTCTTTTGCAATGGTCTGGGTTTCGCCGGACCGGCTGTCAGCCATCTTAATGAAGTCGACGCCGTGCTTGCACTGCCGCCGCACTTCCGTAACCATGTCCGCCGCGGTGTTGGCGAGGACACCGATCGAGTGCTTCGGGCTGCCCACCCAGGAAGGTTCCTCGTCCTCTATCGAGCCGTAGGTAACGATCATGCGACCGGCACAGTATACGCGAGGGCCCTCGATCAACCCAAGTTTTATGGCGTCTCGAACCGCCACATCCGTGAACCAAGTCCCGCCCGGCACCGAGATGCTGGTCACCCCGGACCGCAACACTATCTGAGCGTTCCTTGCCGCCCGTAGGGTATTGAATTCAGGTCTGGTTGTCCCTCTACCTCTGGCCTCGCCCGGAACTCTGGGGTTGCCATACGATAGGTGGGTATGGGCATCGATGAGCCCCGGCATGATCCACTGTCCGGTGGCATTGATAACCTCCACATTCTCACTGTCTTCCAGCCTTATGTCGCCGGGCAAGCGCCCGGTGCTTTTGATGCGATTACCTTGGATCACAATAGCCTCATTCCGACTCGGAGAATTCCCTGTGCCATCAATCATGGTGCCGTTAGAGATCACGATAGTTTTTTTAGCATTGCCGCTCATCTGACCCTCCCAATTATACGGTCAAGACTTGCCGCCAGAGCCGCCTCCCGACTGCCGACGCTTCTTCTGTCGATCACATGATGAAGGTAACCGGCTTGCGCCCGCGCCGGATTCCCAGCATAACGGGGCTCTATCACGGCTCCGTCCCCAACAACAATGAAAAAAATAATCTTTAGCCACGGTCTACCAATCAGAGCTGGTCAGACGAGTGACGCCCGAAACATTGCTAAAAGAAAGTAATTAATTACAATCATTTCTTCTCGAGACAGTCGCGTGTTTGAATGTGTGGAAGCTTTGAACCGATTAATCTATTCAAGTCGTTCAGGCAAGCCGTGGCTGATGAATGTATATAGGAGGATTGAAATGAAGTTGGACGGTCAAGTTGCAATCATTGTCGGCGGCGCGCGCGGCATCGGCGAAGCGATCGCGCATACCTTTTCTCGGGAAGGCGCGAGCACCGTCTTGGTGGACCTGGAAAAAATGAAGCCCCAACTCGATGGCGTTGCTCAAGGGATCAATGAGCACGGTGGAAAAGCCGTCGCTATCGCCGCCGACTGCAGCGACGATCGCCAAGTCAACGCGCTGATTGACGAGACCATTCGACGATTTGGCAAGATCGACATTCTCGTCAACAGCGCCGGCTTTCGCGGTCCATTGGTGCCGGTGCAAGACATCACCGAAAAAGAATGGGATGACGTGCTCTTGTACAACCTTAAGCTAGTGTTTCTCTGTTGCCGCGCGGTCTTGAAACAGATGATGAAGCAGAAAAGCGGCAGCATCGTCAGTATCTCCGGCACTGCCGGCAGAGAAGGCATGGCGCTGCGCGGCTCGCTGTGCGCGGCCAAGTGGGGTCTCGTGGGCCTGACCCAAACAATCGCCAAAGAAGCCGGCCCTTATGGGATCAGAGCCAACGTAATCTGCCCAGGCGGGATGGACGAACCCGATCTCCGAGAGATGTACGCGGAGAGAGCCAAAGGATTAGGAATGGAGTTTTCCCAGCTGGAAAAACAAGTGTTGGAGCTCACGCCGTTACGTAAGTACGCAAAGCACGAGGAAGTCGCCAAAGCCGCGCTCTTTCTCGCCTCCAGCGATTCGTCTCACACGACCGGCGAATCTCTCAATGTCTCTGGCGGAAGGTTGATGAGTTAACATGATGGCCGGAAGTAATGCTATCTGAGTTCGAGCGTTGCTATGAACTCGGAGAAGAGTCATGAAAAGTCTTGCCGTCACGTCTGTGATCACTATGTTGGTCTACTTGCCGAGGCGCAGAGCAC
>Ga0137368_10003585_pt1 | contig 16571 bp, 9 predicted proteins | sample SagtaG_13_FD_104917 | JGI IMG/M metagenome (GOLD analysis project Ga0137368, IMG submission 104917) | Vadose zone soil microbial communities from Sagehorn Ranch, Mendocino, California, USA - Sage1_L_100_16 metaG | ecosystem: Environmental > Terrestrial > Soil > Vadose zone | place: USA...
TGTTAATTGAAACGATGTTCTCCTTTGAAGAGACGACCGCCGCGTTCGAAGGCGCGAAGTCTGTAACGGATTTGCCAATTGTGGTTTCCTTCAGCTATGACCGCGGCACCCGCTCGATGATGGGTGTGAAACCGAAAGATGTGATTAAGCGTTATTCTGAAATAGGTGCTACGCTTGTCGGTGCGAACTGCGGGACAACACTTGAAAACATGGAAGCCGTTGTCAAGGAATATGCCGCGACCATCCCAGGCTTCCCGTTATGGGTCAAGCCAAACGCGGGCGTTCCGCGCATGGATATCGAGACCGAGCAGGGTATCTATGATATGAGCCCTGAAGACATGGCAACCTATGCCATGAAATATATTGAGTTGGGGGCAAAGGTGGTTGGCGGCTGTTGCGGCAACACGCCTGAACACGTCGCGGCGATTGTAAAAGCAGTGAAAAACAACCAACGTGTAGAGACGATTTAAGTTCGCCTCTACATTATTTTATGAATTCAAGAGAAGCGATTCTCTCCCTGTTTCAAGGCAATCGAATTTCACTTCCGCCCGCCTTCAGCGGGCTGATTCATATAACAGCTGAGGGTTTGCAAAGCGAAGGGCTTGTCTTTCATGAAGTCCATAAAGATGCTCAGAAGATGGCAAAAGCTTCTGCTAGCACATTCAAATTAAGCGGCTTGCCATCAGCAGTCGCGCCTCTGGATATGTATGTGGAGGCTGAGGCTTTAGGCGGGACGATTGATTTTCTGAAAAGCAGAGAATTTGCCTTTCCCCAGATCGCAAAGCCATTGTTTGCTTCCACAAAATATTTGAACAGCGGATATTTTGAAAGTGCAGACTTTGTAAACAAGGGCAGAATTCCACTTGTTTGTGAAGCAATCCGATTACTGAAGGAAGATATCGGTCAGGATGCTGTGATCGGCGGGATGATTCCCGGACCTTATACGCTGCTCTTATTTCTAATTGAGCCTGGCGGTCTGTTCGCGGAGATGAAACGTGAACCCAGACTCGTCGCAGATGCCCTCTTTCATCTTTCTACTTTCCTCTCACAGGTTGGTATCGCGTATCGCAACGCAGGCGCGGACTTCATTACTATTCATGATATGGGCGGTTCACCGGGATTTATTGGCCCCGCCAAGTATGAACAATTTGTCTATCCTGCACAAAAATTATTGATCGCGGAATTGCCCGCGCCGCGCGTGCTGTCTGTGTGCGGAAACACAAACAAGTCAATGGATCTGCTTGCGCAAACGAGCGCGGATGCCATTTCAGTAGATCAGACGAACAATCTCGCCGCGTCGCGTCACATCTTAACGGACACTCTCCTATTCGGGAATATCGATCCGGTTGCGACGTTGTGGCAGGGAGATGAGGCTCAGATTACGGAATCAGTTCGGGCAGCGAATGAGGCGGGCGTGGACGCGGTCTGGCCCGGATGTGATCTTGTTCCACAAACCTCCATTGAAAATCTAAAAGCGTTTCTAGCCACGTCATAGCGAAGATTAGGGTTTTTTCATACTATTTATGTCCTATTGACGTTAACTTGTGGGGGTTGTATGATGCAATCCATTCAACCAGAGGATAGAGGAGCGCGGGTATGGTGAAAAAGACATCTCCCGTAAGTAAGACTGTTAAGAAACCGGCGGGGAAGAACCAATCGACTAAATCAAAATTGCCAAAAGCCAATTTGATCACAAAGGAGAAAACAACGCAGGCGGATTTAAAACGCCAGTTGAAAATTCAGAAGGTATTGTATGAGATCGCAGACGCGGCCAGCGCAGTGCGCAATATGCAATCGTTCTACAAAAAGCTGCACCGGATCGTTGGGAAGCTGATGTATGCAGAGAATTTCTTTATTGCATTGTATGACGTGCAGAGCGATCTGATCAGCTTTCCTTACCGGGTAGACACGGCGGATGTTGAAACCCCTCCGCCCCAACATCTGGCAGAGCAGCATGGTGCAACCGCATGGGTGATTCAACACGGGGAAGCGCTTGACCGTTCAAGTGGCAGGTTCGATGCTGCCATCGCTCGCGGGGAAATGGAGCAAGTAGGTACAAAGTCAAATGGAATTGTAGTGCCGCTAAAGAGTGAGGATAAGATGATAGGCGCCTTAGCAGTCCAGAGTTACACGGATGGCATCATCTATAATGCACAAGATGTTGAATTACTGACCTTCGTCGCCCAGCATATCTCCACTGCATTGACGCGCGCCCGCGCCATTGAAGAGACACGGCAGCGCGTCGCCGAATTACAGATCATCAATTCCATTCAGCAAGGGCTCGCCGCGGAGCTGAATTTCCAGTCCATTGTGGATCTTGTCGGCGATAAACTAAGCGAGGTCTTCAATACACCGAATCTCAACATCACTTGGTACGATGAAAAAGCGAATTTAATTCATTACCTCTATATCTATGAATATGGACAACGAAAGGTGGTGGACCCTCAACCACCGCGACCAGGCGGCATATTTGAAACATTGGTCGCAACTCGACAACCCATTATCCTTAATACCGTTGAGGAGCAAAGAAAATTAAATGCTGTAACCCCTCTGCCAGGCACAGCCGCATCGAAGTCCTCGATCGAGGTTCCCATTATCAGCAGTGATAAAGTCCTAGGTGATATTGGGATTGAGAATTTCGAGCGCGAGAATGCCTTTGGCGAATCTGATTTGCGGCTATTGACCACTATTGCCGCGTCATTAGGAACCGCCCTCGAAAACGCGCGCCTCTTCGATGAGACCCAGCGCTTGCTCAAAGAAACGGAACAACGCAATGCCGAACTTGCCATCATTAACAGTGTGCAGGATGCCTTAGCCGCCAAGTTGGATCTGCAAGGTATTTATGATGCAGTCGGCGACAAGATGCGCGAGATCTTCAAAGCAGACACGACTCTTATTTGCTTTCACGATGTTGAAAACAATCTGATTGTAGCGCCCTACTACAAGGACAGAGAAATGTCCGGACTCATCAGACGCCCATATGGCAGAGGGCTAGCAGAAATTGTTATCGAAACCGGCAAGCCGCTCTTGTTGAACACGCGTCAAGCGGCAGAAAAAGCAGGATTTTTTGAGATTGCTTCTCCAGGTTCCGATAAAGACCTGAATGAATCCACTCTTTTTGTTCCTATTTTTAGAGACGGAAAAGCAATTGGGGCTACAAGCGTCCAAAGTTACAAACAATCTGCCTACGATCAGAGCGACTTGCGTCTGCTGACAACGATTGCCAATTCAATGAGCGTCGCGCTCGAGAACGCGCGCCTCTTCGACGAGACCCAACGCTTGTTCAAAGCGGAACAGCAGCGCGCCGCTGAACTCGCCATTATCAACAGCGTGCAAGAGGGACTTGCATCTAAACTCAACATGCAGGCAATCTATGATTTGGTGGGTGACAAGATTCAAGAAATTTTTGACGCGCAGGTCGTGACCATCACCACGTTGGAGACCCGAACGAATCGTTCCACGCTGGAGTACGGAATTGAATTAGGCAAGCGAATCAAGTTTCCTCCCTCTCCATTCTCCGGCCTCGAGCACTCCATTGCCCGCACGCGCCAGACGATCCTAATCAATCAGGATGCTGAGCGGCGTATGGCAGAATTGGGTGCCATCACTGCGCCAGGCACAGCATTTACCAAATCCAATGTATTTGTGCCGATGATGGTCGGTGATGATCTTAGGGGATACGTCAGTCTCCAAAATATAGACCGCGAGAACGCGTTCAGCGAATCCGATGTGCGGCTCTTACAAACGCTCGCCAATTCGATGAGTGTCGCGCTTGAAAACGCACGTCTCTTCGACGAGACCCAACGCCTGTTCCAGGCGGAACAGCAACGTGCCGCTGAACTTGCCATTATCAACAGTGTACAGGATGGGTTAGCATCCAAATTGGATATGCAAGCCATTTATGATCTGGTTGGCGACAAAGTGCGGGAGATCTTCAAAGCAGATACCACTTATATAGGTATATATCATCCTGATAAAGAGGTTGTGATTTCTCGCTATTATATGGAAAGTGGACAAAGTAACCCTCACGCTCATCTAGCCTTTGATCCATTTCCATTAGGGAAAGGGTTATACACACATGTAATCCGGTCTCGACAGCCACTGTTAATTGGCACAAATGCCGAGGCGAAAGCGTATGATCCATTTGATATTCCATCGCCAGGGAGTGAAGAAGACCTCAACGAAACGTATTTAGGTGTTCCTATCATGCTTGGGGAGGATGTTAAAGGCATCGTAAGTGTGCAAAGTCATAAGCAAAACACCTTTAACGAATCGGATGTGAGCCTGCTGCAAACCCTCGCAAATTCGATGAGTGTCGCGCTGGAAAATGCGCGTCTCTTTGACGAGACGAACCGCGACGCGCGCGAATCCAGTGCATTGACCGAAGTGGGAAGGGACATTTCTTCCACATTGAATCTGTCTACCGTCATGGACCGAATCGCTTCTCACGCCCGCGAACTTCTCAAAGCGGATACCAGCGCCATCTTCCTGCCCGAGGCGGGCGGATACTCCTACCGGGCAATTGTGGCACAGGGCGCCAACGCTGAAGAGATCAAAGCGGATACGATCAAAGCGGGCGAAGGAATCATCGGTGCCCTTGCACAACAAGGCCAGGCAGGATTTATCAACGATACCAATCAGGATCCTCGCAGTGTACAAATCCCTGGCACGCATCAACAATCTGAAGAACGTCTGATGGTCGCGCCTTTGCTGGCAGGCGAGAAAGTCAGCGGCATGATGGCTGTCTGGCGCAAAGAGAATGATCCATTTGCACAGGCAGATCTTGAATTTCTGGAGGAGCTTTCTCTGCAGGCTGCTATCGCGATCAAAAATGCCAACCTGTTCGATGAGACCGAACAACGGAATGCCGAACTCGCCATTATCAACAGCGTGCAGGCAGGTTTGGCTTCGAAACTGGACATTCAGGCCATTTATGATCTGGTTGGCGATCAAATTCAAAGGATTTTCAATGTTGCAGAGGTTGAAATTTCTTCCTATGATTCCAGCAGTCAAATAATTTCCTTCCCCTATTGGTCGTCCAAGCAGGGAAAGATTATCGCAGAACCTTTGCCGCTTGGACAAGGTTTAAACTCAATCATCATTGAAACGCGTCGGCCCCTTGTTTTGGGGACAGCTGAAGCGATCTTAGCGCGAGGCGCTGTAATGCCCGCTATTGTGCCAGCCCAAGATCGCATGCGCAAATCTTTTATCGGCGTCCCCATCCTTGCTGGTGACAAGGTTATTGGTGCAATTTCGTTACATGATGCAGAAAAAGAGAATGCTTACGGCGAACCCGAATTAAGTTTACTTTCTACGATTGCAAATAGCATGGGAGTGGCACTTGAAAACGCCCGTCTCTTTGATGAGACTCAGCGTCTGCTCAAAGAGACGGAACAGCGTGCCCAGGAACTTGCCATTATCAATAGTGTGCAGGAAGGACTAGCCTCCCGGCTTGAAATGCAGGCTATCTATGATCTTGTAGGGGATAAGATCCGCGATGTCTTTGATGCCCAAGTTGTCACAATAAATACTTTTGATCTTGACAAACAAGAGAGCATTCTAGAATATGGAATTGAAAAGGGCGAAAAGTTTTATTTCGGCCCTTTAAATCCTGCCCCTCTCAGTGATGGGCATCGTCATTTGATCCGCACACGTTTGCCTATATTTATCAACAAGAGTTGGGAAAAGAAAATGCGTGATCTAGGGTTTCAGATCAACATTGTTCCCGGCACAGAGATGCCAAAGTCAACCATTATCGTTCCCCTGATCGCAAACCAGGAAGTGAAGGGCTCGGTCAGCCTCCAAAATGTAGATCGAGAGAATGCATTTAGCGAATCGGATGTTCGTCTCCTCCAAACTCTTGCCAATTCAATGAGCGTTGCCCTCGAAAACGCCCGTCTCTTCGATGAGGTCCAGAAACGCAATCGGGAAATTACAGAAGCTCTTGAACAACAAACTGCCACTGGCCAGATTCTTCGTGTGATCGCCAGTTCGCCAACCGATATTCAGCCTGTATTGGATACGGTTGCTAAAAATGCAGCCTACTTATGTAATTCAGAAGATTGTGCAATTTTCCGTGTAGAAAATGAAGTCATGGTTCTAAAAGCTCACTACGGAAGTGAGCTGGATTCACCAAATGGCTCGACGTATCCCCTGAATAACGAGACGATTGCGGGGCGCGCGATCCTTGAGAAGAGAATCATACATATTCCGGATCTTGCACAAGTAGCCGCCGAATTCCCTCTCAGCCAGTCGATTCAGCGTACCCATCGCGCCTTTCTCGCCGTTCCTTTGCTTCGTGAAGGTCAGATCATCGGGGTGATATTCATCCGCCGCCATGAAGCGCAGCCCTTTAGTACTAGCCAAATTCAGCTTGTGAAAACGTTTGCCGATCAAGCCGTCATCGCGATCGAGAATGTTCGTCTATTTACCGAGACTCAGCGTCTGCTCAAAGAGACAGAACAACATGCCGCGGAGCTTGCCATCATCAATAGTGTGCAGGAGGGGTTGGCTTCAAAATTAGACATTCAAGCTATTTACGATTTGGTCGGCGATAAAATGCGTGAGATTTTCAATGCAGAAACAATTTATATCGCTGTCAGGCAGCCTCCTGACACAAATCTTGCTCATTTTGTTTACTTTGTCTCTCTAGGAACACGAATATATAACGAACCGCCCACCGTGCCCGCCGGATTTGGTGGACATGTTATGGAGACGCGAAAACCATTGCTGCTTAACCATATTGATGCGAACGTAATGAAAGAATATGGCTCCTACCTCCAAGGGTTGGAGGATGAAGAGAAGTTATCCAGATCCTGGATGGGTTCGCCAATACTCTCAAGCGGTCAGGTCGTGGGTGTGATTTCGATCCAGAATCAACGTGAAGATGCATTTACTGAGTCAGATTTGCGCCTGCTTACTACTCTCACCAACAGCATGAGCGTCGCCCTCGAAAATGCGCGCCTCTTTGATGAAACCCAGCGGCTGCTTAGAGAGACAGAACAACGCGCCGCGGAACTTGCCATTATTAACAGTGTGCAAACAGGTCTGGCTTCCAATCTGGAGATGCAAGCCATTTACGATCTGGTCGGCGATAAAATTCGCGACATCTTCGACGCACAAACTGCCTTCATTACAACCATTAACCAACAGACAAAAATGGTACATACACCCTATTATATTGAAAAGGGAGAGCGATTCTATCTTCAACCCCGACCTTATCCAGATTTGGTCAAATACCTAATTCGCACACACCGGTCAATCCTTATCAAAGAAAATTGGGGTAAAAGTTTAAAGGTACTTGGTATTAAGTCCATCAAGCTCGCTGGAGAATCATCCAAATCTGGCGTATTTGTACCGCTCACTGCAGGCAATGAAGTAATTGGTCTAATAAGTCTGCAAAATGTTGAGCATAATAATGCTTTTACTGAATCGGACGTGCGCCTCTTGCAGACTCTCGCCAATAGCATGAGCGTTGCACTTGAAAATGCCCGCCTCTTTAACGAAACCCAGCGCCTGCTCAAAGAGACAGAAGACCGCGCTGCTGAACTTGCCACTGTCAATACAGTCAGTACTGCGCTGGCAGGCGAATTGGATTTGAACGCGTTGATTGAGCTTGTTGGCGAACAAGTCCGCAACGCGTTCACAGCGGATATTACCTATGTTGCTTTGGTAGATGAAGAAACGAATGTTATTAACTTCCCTTACGAACATGGCCAGCATTTGGAGCCTTTGCCACTCGGTCAGGGGCTCACCAGCAAGATCATCGAACAGGGTAAGCCACTGCTTATCAATCAAGATATTGACAAACGTCGCAAACAGTTAGGTGCTGCTCAAATTGGTGTTCAAGCGCGATCTTATCTGGGTATGCCTATCTTCCTTGGTGGCAAAACCATTGGCGTGATCAGTGTGCAGAGCACAGAGCAGGAAAATGTCTTTGATGAAAACGATCAGCACCTGCTTGGTACGATTGCAGCAAATGTAGGTGTGGCACTACAAAACGCTCGTCTCTTTGCTGAAGTCCAAACTCGCAACCGCGAAATTTCCGAGGCACTTGAACAACAAACCGCTACCAGTGAAATATTGAAAGTGATCGCCAGTTCACCCACCGACATTCAACCTGTGCTAGATGTGATCGCGCAGAATGCAGCGCGCCTATGCGACCCTGCGCTTGCAACCATTCGTCTAATTGAGGGTGAATCACTTCGTCAGGTCGCTGATTTCGGACCCAGCGGAAACTTGCCCGGTGGGGATATATTTCCTCTCGACCGTGGTTCGGTGAGTGGACGAGCGATAGTCGATCGCCAACCCATTCATGTTCACGACCTCGCCGCGGAAATTGAGACCGAATATCCAGCGATGAAGGATATCCAAAAGCGCTACAACGCGCGCACCGTACTCGCCGTACCGCTGCTGCGCGAAGGCATCGCGATTGGAAATATCTTGCTTCGCCGTACCGAGGTGCTTCCATTCACCAGCGTGCAAATTGCGCTGCTTGAAACCTTTGCCTCACAAGCGGTGATCGCCATCGAAAACGTGCGACTCTTCAACGAGCTGCAGGACCGCAATCGCGAAATCACTGAATCACTCGAACAACAGACAGCCACCAGCGATATTTTGCAGGTCATTGCCAGTTCGCCAACGGAGATCCAACCAGTGTTGGACATCATTGCTCAAAATGCGGCTCAGCTTTCAGCATGGGATGATGCGCTCATCGACATTGAAGATCAGGGAATTCTGCGTGTCGCCGCCCATTATGGGAATATCCCAATGTTTCCCGTAGGGGAAGGAATTCCGCTCAATCGGGACTCGGTGGCTGGCCGCGCCATTATTGAAGGGCACACCCTTCAAACGATCCACAAACAGCCGGGCGAGGAATCAGAGTATCCCGAAGGCGATAAGTGGGCGCGGAAATACGGTTATCGGATGACTTGTAGTGTCCCCCTACTACGTGAGGGCAAAGCGATTGGTGCGATCACCATTCGCTGCGACAAACCGAACTTGCTGAACAAGAAACAAATCGCGTTGATAGAGACCTTTGCCAGCCAGGCCGTAATCGCAATCGAAAACGTGCGGCTATTCAATGAAACCCAACACCTGCTTAGCGAAACTGAACAGCGCGCAGCTGAATTGCAGATCATCAACAGTGTGCAGGATGGACTGGCATCCAAATTGGAAGTACAGGCAATCTATGATCTGGTCGGCGACAAGATACGGGACATCTTCCACGCACAGGGAACCGCCATCTATCTCTTCGACCATGAAACAGAAATGCAAGATACTCCCTACTGTTTTCTGAAAAAACGTTTCCCCATCGATGCACATCGCTTCTCCGACATAGCAAAATTAATGATCGACAATCCTCAACCTAAAATTTATCGTAACCTTGAAGAATACCGCGCCCTCGGCGGCAAGGTACTTGAGAACGAGCAGGAATACAAGTCTGGCATGTATGTCCCGTTGACAGTCGGCAGGGAGATCAAAGGCATGATTGGCATCGCCAGCCTTGAAAAAGAGAATGCCTACGACGATTCAGATCTGCGCCTGCTAAATACACTTGCCAATTCAATGAGTGTCGCGCTTGAAAACGCGCGCCTCTTTGATGAGACCCAGCGCCTGTTCAACGAAGCGCAGGAAGCCCGCGCCGCCGCCGAACAAGCCAACGAAGCCAAAAGTTCCTTCCTTGCGACCATGAGTCATGAGATCCGCACGCCGATGAATGCGGTGATCGGTATGAGCGGCCTGCTGATGGATACCAATCTCAACAAGGAACAACGCGACTATGCCGAGACCATCCGCAACTCGGGCGATGCCCTGCTTGCCATCATCAACGACATCCTCGACTTCAGCAAGATCGAAGCCGGCAAGATGGATGTGGAATACCAACCCTTCGACCTGCGCGAATGTGTCGAATCCGCGCTGGACCTGACGGCTGGGCGCGCCATCGAAAAAGGTCTTGATATTGCCTACCTCATTGATGACGATGTGCCAACGGGCATCAAAAGTGATGTGACGCGCCTGCGTCAAATCCTCATCAATCTCTTGAGCAACGCGATCAAGTTCACAGAAAAAGGTGAAGTCGTTCTCACCGTCAAAAAAGGCAAAGCGAAAAACGAAATTCAATTCACGGTGCGTGATACAGGTATCGGCATTTCAGAGAATCATGTCTCGCGTCTCTTCCAATCCTTCTCGCAAGCCGATTCATCCACCACCCGCAAGTTCGGTGGCACAGGGCTGGGTCTCGCGATCAGTAGGCGTCTCGCAGAAATGATGGGCGGTGAAATGCGTGTGGAAAGTGGAGGCATTGGCAAAGGTTCAAACTTCATCTTTACGATCCAAGCCGAATCTGCCAAAATCCCCGAACGCAAGACCGCCCGCGACATCAAAGGTATCCAATCTGTTTTGCAAAACAAGCGCGTTCTCATTGTGGATGACAACGCTACCAATCGCCGTATCCTTATGCTTCAGACCGAAAAATGGGGCATGACAGCACGCGAAACCGAGCATCCAAGCGAAGCGCTCGAGTGGATTCAAAGCGGTGAACATTTTGACCTCGCGATTCTGGATTTACAAATGCCCGAAATGGATGGCGTTATGCTCACGCGTGAAATCCGTAAAATACATCCTGAAGAATCACTGCCGATCATTCTGTTGACTTCCCTGGGCAGGCGTGAAATCGGTGCAGATGACTTAAACTTTGCAGCATATCTGATCAAACCTCTCAAACCATCCGCTCTGTACGACGCTCTGGCAGGCCTCTTCGCAAGGAACGTGATCGTCCCGAAAGTTGATACGGCGAAGCCCGCCATGGATATAGATCTTGGCAGAAAGCATCCTCTGCGCATTCTATTGGCAGAAGATAACGCGGTGAATCAAAAACTCGCTTTACGCATCCTGGAACAAATGGGTTATCGCGCCGATGTTGCCTCCAATGGCATCGAAGCAGTAGAATCCATCGAGCGACAGAAATACGATGTAATCCTCATGGATGTGCAAATGCCGGAAATGGATGGACTGGATGCCACACGTGAAATCCGCAAATTGGCAAATGTGACACAGCCCCATATTGTCGCAATGACCGCCAACGCCATGGAAGGCGACCGCGAAATGTGCATCGCAGCAGGCATGAACAACTACATCAGCAAGCCCATCCGCGTCAATGAATTGGTCGAAGCATTGTTGAAAGCAGAGAGAAAGCAATGAGAGAGTATCCAAGTAAACAGATACACAAGGAAATAGAGGAACAAGTCTCTATGTACGTGTGTACCTGTATACCTGTTTTCTTGGAAATTGATACCTATAACAGAAGGGATATGCTCCATGTCCATAATTGACCCAGCTACCTTCAATGAACTCAAACAAATGTCTGGCGTAGATTTCATTAATGAATTAATCGATGCATTCCTCGATGATGGGCCAGATATGATTCAGAACATGTACACAGCCCTGGATGAAAAGGACATTGAATCGTTTCGGCGGAATGCCCACTCATTAAAGTCCAATGCTAATACGTTCGGAGCCACAGAACTTGGCACACTCGCGAAAGAATTGGAATTTATGGCAAAAGAAAATAATCTCGAGGTGGGGAACCGGCTGGAGGTCCTAAAGGAAGCGTTTGGCAAAGTCGCGGAAGAACTGAAAGGGATGCGTACATGAGGTTTGCACACGAGCCAGGTTATCTCCTGGTCGTTGACGATAACAAGGTCAACCGTATTCTGCTCGCACGTGGACTTGAGGGGGATGGGCACAAAGTCGAGACAGCCGAAAATGGAAAGCGAGCCCTGGAAAAACTGAGAACCGATTCTTTTGATCTTGTTTTGCTGGATATTGAAATGCCAGAGATGAATGGCTATCAGGTACTTGAAACCTGTTTGCGAGACCCTGAATTGCGCGATATTCCTATTATCATGACCTCTTCACTTGATGAAATCGATAGCGTTGTCAAATGTGTGGAATTGGGCGCGGAAGATTATCTCAACAAACCGGTCAACCCGATTCTTCTGCGGGCACGTGTGAATGCCAGTCTTGAAAAGAAACGTTTGCGCGATGAACAACGAAAGTTATTTCGCACCTTCGCCACAAGAGAAGTCGCAGATGAATTGTTGAGGACAGGCTTTTCGCTTGGCGGCAAATATGTCAATGCCAGCGTGATGTTCGCAGATATCCGCTCCTTCACAGCCATTGGCGAAAAACAGGAGCCTTCCGATACCATCGAATTGCTTAATAACTATTTTGCTTTGATGTTTGAAGCCATCGTCGGCCACAACGGAACTGTTAATCAGTTGGAAGGGGATGGCTTGATGGCAATTTTCGGCGCGCCGATCCACCACGATGCTCATCGTGAACATGCGGTACGCGCTGCGCTTGAAATGATCGAACTGCTCAAAGGCTTTAATATTGAACAGGCAGCCCAGAATAAAATCCCAATCAAGATTGGTATTGGCATCGCAACCGGCAGAGTCATCGCTGGTTATACGGGAACGCAGTACCGTGCCACCTATACTTGTGTTGGGGACACTGTAAATATTGCAGCGCGCATTGAAAAACACACAAAGGAAGCCCAACGCCCTATTATGATTGATCAATACACAAGCGAAGGGTTGCCAAACGATATTGAACTTGAAGCCCTGGGCCCAATGCTTTTCAAGGGGAAACAACAAGCAATCCATATTTTTGCGGTAAAAGGATGATGTCATTAAGGGCGGCTTTTCTTTTATAATCAAACCTATGAAGGCGAATCGTCCTATCGAGCGGAGTATTCCGCTCTTATTTTTGCTTGTCTCCATTGTTGCTTATGGCTTGCTGCTTCCGCTCACAGGTTTTTATTGGGATGATTGGCCTTTCGCTTGGATCGCAAAATTCCTCGGACCTCAGGAATTTATTCCTGCCTTTGCGGGAGTCCGCCCATTTTTAGGACCGATCTTTTTCGTGACAACGAGTCTGATTCCGCCAGTTCCCATTTACTGGCAGATTTTTGCTCTCATCATTCGCTTCATCTCTGGACTTTCAGCCTGGTTCGCGTTAAGTCAAATTTGGCCCCACTACAAGCGACAGACGCTGATTGCATCATTGCTCTTCCTTGTTTTTCCGGGTTATAGCCAGCATTGGGTCGCCTTCACGCATATCAACCAAGAATGGATTCCGTTTATTTTTTATCTGCTTTCGTTTGGTTTTACAGCGCGCGCGTTGCGCAACCCTAACAAATTCACATCTAACACTATTTATGCGCTTCTATTATTGATAGCAGGCGTTTTCCCCACGGAATATTTTGTTAGCCTTGAACCCTTACGCTTCCTTTTCATTTGGATAATCCTTTCAGAAGAAATCAATGGATTTTGGGATAGATTTGTCCAAACGTTGAAACGATGGTGGCCTTATCTGCTTATTTGGCTGTCGAACGCAGCTTGGCTGGTTTACTTCTACACAATAGGAGGCTATCAGTCCTATGAGGTTGAGGTCGTAAATGCGCCATTGACCCTCGTGCGTGTCTTTTCGGCAATCGGAGAAGCGATATGGAAAGCGGGGATTTATGTTTGGGCGCAAATACTTGTGCTCGTTTCAAAATCAATCGCTGCTCCCACTAATCTTGTGACGTTGACATTGATTTTTGTCGCATTTATTCTTATTATTTTTTATCTTAGAAAACTTAACGTATCGGAAGAGGAAACAAAGACTTTTGCGTTTTCCGCAGCATTAATTGGGCTGATAGGAATATTGCTGGGGCGCGTCCCTTCCTTTGCAGCTGGATTGCCTCTCACACTTCAATCCAGTTATGACCGCTTCATGATTTCGATGATGCTTGGAGGAAGTCTTTTCATTACAGGATTACTCGAATTATTGATTCGAAATAACCAACTCAAAACGTATGTTTTTGCCCTCCTGATTGCTCTCGGAATTGGACAGCAGTTTTTCAACGCAAATATCTTCCGCCGAGATTGGGCAAAACAACAGGAAATCTACTGGCAGTTGGCATGGCGCATCCCTGCCATGAAGCCGAATACCGCACTTCTCACGGATCAATTGCCGATCGATTACGAAACTGATCTTTCCTTCACTGCCCCCATCAATTGGATGTATGCGCCGAACTACAAGCGAAGCACGCCGCAGAGCGGCAGTGTGGATGAACGAAGTAATTTACCTTATGCCCTGTTTTACACGGAAAAGCGACTGGGCGGAGCGTCATTGCCATCTCTTGAACCAAATACGAAAATCAGCTTGCCCATCAGAAGAGTAGGCTTCAATGGTTCGACGTCACAGGCGCTGGTAATTTACATGCCTCGAAATGGCTGCCTGCGAGTATTGGATGCCGCGCGTGGGGATGACATCACGTATGGACGACAATCGCGTTTTTTAGTAAATGCGATTCCACTTTCCGACCCTTCAAATATTATTTTAAATTCCGATCGAATTGTAAAGTTACCTTTTCTATCAGAGCCTGAGCATACTTGGTGTTATTACTTTGCAAAAGCAGAGTTGGCTTATCAGCAGAGGGATTGGAAGAAAATAATTGATCTTATTGATGAAGCGAAGTCGCTCGGATATAAACCTGAAGACCAATTCGAATGGTTAATCTATATTGAAGCGCAAGCGTTGACGGACAATATTGAAGCTGCAGAAAAATTGTCAAACGATACATTCAAACAAGATAATGGCATCCGAAAAGGATTGTGTGAAGTTTGGAAACGGGTGCAGGCTCAAGGTCATGTAGAAGGCGATGATACGCGCGTAAATCAAATGCTATCTGATTTTCAATGCACGCAATGATATCCCTCTAATTTCCCATTCCATCGCTTGACGCGCTAAATGGGATGTGCTACTATCATCAAAACTTTTGCTCGAGAATGAGGAGATGCATATGGCCAGTATGAAAAGAGGCGCGGTGGTTGCCTCCACTCTGATGCTGATTGCAGTGATCGCTTCTGCATGTAATCAGCCATATTCCCAAGCACCAAGTGTCACCAATACGCCGATTAATCCAACCAGTTTATTTGCTACACCCATTGGCGAAACGCCCGAAATCACCATGAGTGATATTGCCAATTTTGGGACAAGCACAGCCTTAGCACAAACTGGAACCCCTCTTGTAGTGGAAACTCAAACCCTATCCGTAGGTGTTGCAACACAGGACTTGTCTGCGACCGCGACACCACTTGTTTCTACCAATCCGGCCTTCACTTCGACTGCGACTCTCGCTGTGAGTGGCACACAAAGTGGTACATTACCTACCTCGGCGCCCGTGGGTACACGTCCGACAAGTTATCTTTTGCATAAAGGTGAATTTCCTTATTGTCTCGCGCGCCGCTTTGATGTTGACCCTGATGCATTGCTAAGCCTCAATGGCCTTTCAAGTGGGAATATATACTATCCCAGTCTTACGTTGAAGATTCCACAGAGTGGAAGTTTCCCTGGCACCCGAGCCTTACGAAACCATCCAGCCACATACACAGTGAGTTCATCGGATGAAACAATCTACGGGATTGCCTGCCTCTTCGGAGATGTTGATCCCGCCGCGATTGCCACAGCCAACAACATTTCTGCTGATGCTGCACTAACTGCTGGTAAGCAATTAAGCATCCCTTAGGAATTAATTCTTGAAGAAAAAAGAAAAGCTCAGGCGTTTGCCTGGGCTTTTGTCTTATAATAGATTGACAATATCTTAAGCGAGGAATTTCTCATGCCATTTGAATTGATCAGATCAGAAACGTTAGTGCAGGGACGGGCATTCAAGGTCAAGCGTGATTATCTCAAAACTCCCAATGGAGATGAAACCAAACTTGAAATCATTGAGCATGGCGGTTCCGTAGTACTTGTTCCCATTGATGATGATGGAAATTTGCTCTTGGTCCGTCAATATCGCCACGCAGCTGAACAGGATCTGCTTGAGCTCCCTGCGGGCACACGTGATGACGACGAGCCGTTTGAAGAATGCGCGGCCCGCGAGATCCGCGAAGAGACCGGCATGGAGGCGAGCAAATTGCAAAGATTGGGAGATTTCTATCTCGCGCCCGGATATTCCACTGAATTTATGGCTGTGTTTCTGGCAACTGGATTGAGTGATAATCCACTGGATGCAGATATTGACGAGTTTTTGCAGGTGGAAAAAATCCCGCTGAAGAAAGCGGCTGAACTGTTTCAAAGCGGAGAAGTACTGGATGCCAAGTCATTAGCGGCCTGGCTGTTGGCAAAACCTCACCTGGAGAAATACCTTGACTAAGTCAATGATGATTCTGATCGCTGGACCTTATCGTTCCGGTACCGGTGATGAGCCTCAAAAGATGGCCGCGAATGTAGAACTTATGGAATCCTTTGCCCTGCCTATTTTCCGATTGGGGCATATTCCCGTTTTGGGTGAATGGTTTGCGCTTCCTTTATTACATCTGGCAGGCTCGAAACAGGTTGGCGATGAAGCTTTCAATGAGATCTTCCATCCCATTGCGGAACGCCTATTGGGAAAATGCGATGCCGTACTAAGAGTTGGAGGAGCATCCACAGGTGCTGATCTTATGGTTGAAGTGGCGCGGAGGAATAATTTACAAATTTACACAGAACCCGAGCAAATTCCACCTGCATAA
>Ga0137368_10003595_pt1 | contig 16553 bp, 11 predicted proteins | sample SagtaG_13_FD_104917 | JGI IMG/M metagenome (GOLD analysis project Ga0137368, IMG submission 104917) | Vadose zone soil microbial communities from Sagehorn Ranch, Mendocino, California, USA - Sage1_L_100_16 metaG | ecosystem: Environmental > Terrestrial > Soil > Vadose zone | place: USA...
CCTGAACTTCCACCCGCCGATGTCCTGATGACTGAGTTGATCAATGAAATCGCAAGTCATCCCGTTCCTTTCCTGCTTGTACTGGATGATTATCACGTGATCCAAAGCGATTGGATTCATCAGGCGATGGGATTCCTGATCGAACACCAGCCACCCGAGATGCACCTCATTATCACCACGCGCGTCGATCCGCCGTTGCCGCTTGCGCAATTACGCGTTCGTGATCAGCTGACCGAGATCAGAGATAGAGATCTGCTCTTTACAGTGGGAGAGGCGGTTGAGTTTCTCAATGACATGATGGAACTCGATCTATCACCGCAGGCGCTTGCCACCATCGAACGGCGGACAGAGGGCTGGGTTGCTGGGTTACAAATGGCGGCGATCTCGGCGCAGGGCCATAAACAGGGTGGCGATCTGGAGGAGTTCATCGAGGCATTTGGCGGAACGAACCGTTTTATTCTGGATTACTTGATGGAAGAGGTGCTCAATCAACAGTCGCCAACCATTCAGGACTTCTTAATTGAGACTTCTATCCTCGAACAGATGTGTGGAGGGTTATGTGATGCTGTGCGTTTCGGCGAGGCTACCAATTCAGACAGCCAAGCCATGTTGGTTCAACTGGAGCGAACGAATCTATTCGTAATTCCGCTGGATGACGAACGGCAGTGGTATCGCTATCACCACTTGTTCGCCGATCTGCTCCAGAGCATTCTCAGACAGCGTCGATCCAGGCAGCAAATGGATGAACTACATCGCCACGCGAGTCAGTGGTACCAACGCGAGGGACTGCTGGCAGAAGCCATGAGTCATATCCTGGCTGCCCGAGATTTCGAACAGGCTGCATCCATGATTGATGAAAATATCATGAGGCTGGTTGATGTGACGTTCCGTAATAAGGCGCCTCTCCTCCTGGAATGGATCGCGAAACTGCCCGAGGAAATTAAGCGCAGCCGTCCCTGGCTTGATGTTTATCGTGCCAACTTGTTGGCATTGAGCCTTCAATTGGAGGAAGTGGAACCCATTCTGGATGAGACAGAGAAACGGGTCGATCCGAATTCGCCGCGGGGTTCCCAGACATTGGGACATATAGCGGCTGTCCGTGCTTATACGGCAAATCTACGCGGGGATACAGCCCGCGCCATAAAAATGGCAGATCTTGTCAAAACGTACGCGCCCGAAGAAGAAAACCTGATTGCCCGCGCGACGGCTGCCTACGCTCTGGAAGATACTTACTTCGCCGCGGACGATATGGATAGTGCAGGCCAGGCCTTAACGGAGCTCCTTAAAATCGGCGAAAAAACAGAACAGGTGCTGATCATTGTACCGGCGTTGAGCGATCTGGCAGCGATCCAGAAAGTCCAGGGAAATCTTCACCAGGCAGAAAAGTTCTATGCCAGAGCTTTTCAATGGTTGGTGGAACTGAACGGCTTGGATACGCGCGTGCGTTGCTCATATGAGTTTGGCATGGCGGATCTACTGCGGGAATGGAACCAACTCGATGCCGCTTATGAACACGCCATGATTGGAATGGAGGTTCGCAAGCGGCAAGGTGGATATAACGTCATTGGCGATCTCGCCCTGATGCGAGTCCTTCAAGCGCGCGGTGATACGCAAGGAGCCATGCGCGCGCTCAATGCCGCGGAACGAGCTGTGCAAATCTATCCATTTCAACTGGCATTGATGATCGAGTTCAAGACCGCGCGAGTGCTACAGTCATTAGCTGCGGGGGATGTAGAGATGGCAAGCCGTTGGGCAAAGGAGTGCTACAGCGACTCAGAACCGGAACAAATTATGATGGCACGTCTGCGGTTAGCACAGGGTCGCGCTTCGGAGGCCCAACATCTACTATTCAAACAGCGTTCTCTCGTAGAGACCGGTGGTCGTACTGGCCGCTTAATTGAAATTCTGAGTTTGCAAGCTATAGCGCTAACGAGACAAGGACTGAAGGAGGAGGCAGAGACAGCACTCTCTCAAGCCATCTCATTGGCTCAGCCAGAACAATACCAACGCATCTTTCTCGACCTGGGGCGGCCCATCCATGAATTGCTGGAGCAATCCTCGCGGCGCGACTCGGCTGCTGGGGGCTATATTCATACTCTCTTGAAAGCATTCCAGATAGAGATGGGCACAGAGACGACTCCTCTGCCTTCACCCCCATCTAATGAAATGATCGATCCGCTTAGCGCGCGGGAATTGGAAGTGTTGCAGTTGCTGGCAGAGGGTCTCTCGAACAAAGAGATTGCCAGCAAGCTGGTTGTCACGCCCGGCACGATTAAACAGCACCTGAAAAACATTTGTCGCAAGCTCGATGTGCACGGCCGTATGCAAGCCGTACGGCGTGGGCAAGAATTGAAACTGCTTTAGTCTGTTAGCTAGGGTCTATATCCAAATTAGAATCATGTCCTTCTGAGGAGCAAAGCGACGAAGAATCTCGCACTTTTCATGTTAGAGATCCTTCGCTTCGCTCACACCGTCCCGAAGCGGTGTCCCTTCGGGAGGATGACATTTATCTCCTTAATATTCCCAATCAATTCCCCAAATGGGGAATGACACCACTCCGTTCATGCCATAGAATAACCTTCAGTTTGGCGATGTTTGCACATTGCCTTTTGAATGGAGGTTGCTTTGGTCTGGCAAAAGTTTCATCGATGGCTTTATCAAGGGGGACATCCTAACGCCTTGACCCGCGTCATCAACCGGGGCTGGGCAGCCGTGCACTCTTTGGGTATTGCCCCAAATTATCTTGTCACTTTGGAAGTGACGGGGCGACGCTCGGGACGCATGATTTCATTTCCACTGGCGATGGTCCCTTTGGATGGTGAGCGTTATCTCGTCTCCATGCTTGGCAGTGAGGCTGCCTGGGTAAAAAATGTCCGCGCCGCCGGTGGTCATGCCACGCTGCGCCATGGGCGCACCGAACAAGTACAGATCGAAGAAGTGTCCGTGGAAAAACGCGCCCGTATACTGAAAGCCTACTTGCGTCTCGCGCCCGGTGCACGGCCCCACATCCCTGTCGACAAAAGCGCCCCAGTGGAAGAGTTCGAGAAGATTGCCGCGCAGTTCCCCGTTTTCCGCGTGGTCTCCGGATGAGGAAGTATTAGAGGCTGTATGCAAAGCAAATCTAAATCGACTGTTATCCCTTTTTTTATGCTTGTGTTCTTGTTTTTCATTCCATTCTTAGTACTAGGAAAGTTCTATCCAGTTGAATTGCTCCCAGGACTTCCAATTAGCGCATTGGGAGCATTCACGCCAGCACTGGCAGCATTGATTCTTACTTATAGACAGAATGGACTCTCCGGCCTTCTTCAACTCTTAGGACGCTCTTTCGATTTCAAGCGCATCCAGAACCCATTTTGGTTTGTTCTCATCGTACTAATCAACCCTGCTATCGCAAGTCTCGCTTATGGAATCATGCGCGTGACTGGCGTACCGCTTCCGGATTCCACGCCATGGACGTTTGCGATTGTCCCATTATTTATCCTGCTCTTTATCGCCGCGCTGGGAGAGGAAATCGGCTGGACGGGATATGCTACAGAACCCTTGTTACAACGCTGGGAAACTTTCACCGCCAGTTTGTTGCTTGGAGTGATTTGGGCGGCAATTCATTTTATACCGTTGACGCAAGCCCATCGTTCGGTCGAGTGGATTGCGTGGTGGACTCTCGGCACGATCTCCTATCGAATGATCATGACCTGGCTCTACATCCATTCCGGGAGAAGCCTATTTGGCGCCGCAGTCTTCCATGCCATGATCAACTTATCCTGGCAGCTCTTCCCGGTCAATGGCTCACACTACGATCCTCGAATTTTCAGCCTGATTGCGTTCACGTTGGCAGTCGCGCTGTATGGGCTGGAGCAATTTCTACTCCGTCATCACAGAAGGTTTACACAATTTCAAACAAGGAGTTCCCAATGAAAAAATTTTTTCGGTGCTGCACGATCGTGCTTGGAGCAGGGATAGGCCTGTTTTTACTGGCAGGTTTTGTTCTGTATATGATCGGCATGCAAAAATTGACAAGGTCCTATCCAGATATTCCTGTAGAAGCGATCACGATTCCCACCGACGAGGCTGCCATCGCCCGCGGCAAACATATCGCGGTCACCTGGTCTTGTACATCTTGCCATGGGGACGACTTGAGCGGCGCACTTGTAGAGGATGATTCTGTCTTAGGGACGATCCCAGGCTCAAACCTGACTTCCGGCGAGGGCGGAGTTGGCAAATCCTACACCGACATAGACTGGATTCGCGCCATTCGCCATGGCGTCAAACGTAACGGTCGAGTCGAAATCAAAATGGGCAACTACTACATCATGAGCGATCAAGATCTTGGCGACCTGATTGCCTACATCAAACAAGTCCCGCCAGTCGATTCGAACCTTCCGAAGATGCACATCGGATGGATCCTACCCCTCGCCCCAGCCCTTGGATACGAGGTGCCCGCTGCAGAACAGATCGATCATGACGCGGCGCGTCCCGCGGACCCAACGCCGGATGCCACGGTAGAGTACGGCAGCTATCTTTCTACTATTTGTATGGGATGCCATAGCGCAAACCTCAGTAGCAAATTGGAGGGATGGAGTCAAGATGACTTTTTCCGCATGATGCAAACCGGAGCATTGCCGAACGGTGGACAGGTTGGGTCTGGAATGCCCTTATACCGTGAGATGAATGACACCGAGCTAACCGCGCTGTGGCTGTATTTTCAAAGTTTGCCGCGCGAATCGCAAAAATAACAACGCTATGATTTGACGATAACCATTGCAGATATCGCACGATCTTTCCTCAGGAGATCATGCACCGATTGTGCAACATACTTAATCTTTTAAGAGGAAGATCGTTGGTTCGGAAAGATACAATGTCGAACGAGAAGGATAGTGAAGGCACCTGGTACCATATCAAGGTGAAAGGCAACCTGGATCCGAAGTGGGCGGATTGGTTCGATGGGTTCGTTCTGACATCCCCCAGGGATGGTGAGACACTTCTTAGTGGCAAGCTTGTAGATCAAGCAGCATTACACGGCATTCTGAATAAGATCAACCATCTGGGACTACTCTTGATTCTAGTAGCACAATTAGATGATCCGTACATCGGTAATCATTGTCCCCTATGCGGTCAGTATAAAGAACCCGTAGAAGAACAATAAATGAAAGCAGTGGTATCATCGCCCTATGACCACCGCCACTGCTGAAGCGAAACCCAATATCGCATTCATCAAATTTACATTGGCAAAACTCGGTTGAACTAACGGCAAGGTTTATTTTGGGGACAGATTGTCATGGGCTGACACGCTTTTTTCTCAAAAAATCAAGACAAAACTGATTACATAAATCCCTCCAAAGGAGGGCTTTACCACTCGACCCAACCTAAAAAAATATGATAGTATTGACACTAAATGGTGGAATTAATTGATTGGCAATTGTGAGAGAAATCCTACACAGGAGGTGATTTCTTCAAAGACAAAACTATACGATCCGGTGGTACCCGTCGTCCAAACTCATTTTATTCAACAACTGATCAAAGCAAAATCGACATGAAAGGAAATATGATATGAGAATAAAACTTTTAGCCTTGTTTGCTGTTGTCGCTTTGGCCTTCAGTATGTCGTCAAGTGCCCGCGCGATCACCTGGGGCGAACCAGACGTGAACAATGAATATCCGAATGTTGCTTCTGTGAGGGGAATCGTTGAGGCGCAGAATCTAGCTCGCATTAGTTGCAGCGGCAGTCTTCTCCACAGGGATGCGGAGAAAGTAGTGATCTTGACCGCCGCGCATTGCACAGATGCTTGGACGAGCGCAATTGCAGCAGGAACCATTGATTCTGTTGGGGTATCCTTTGACCAAAACAATCAAATTAATGGGACAACCACGAATGCGACCTACTACGTCAGAGGCGGAGTTCCCATCAGCTTTCCTGCAAAAGACGCGCCTTTCGAAACGTTCGACTACGGCCTGGTTGTGTTTTCTACAGGCGCCGTAAACCATCAGGGCGAGACAATCCAGCAGCGCTGGGGCGCACTCACGCCTGTTCAAGTGGCTCCAAATAAGGATTATGTGTCAGATTTGATCAATAGTGTGAGCAACCCCACACAAACTCTGTCTTTCACGGCGGTTGGCTATGGTACGGGTGAAAAATTCCCGATCCCGGGCCAAGAAACCGGACCCGCCAATCCCTCTGGGAGCAACACAGACAAGTTCCTCATTCGCTATATTGCTGACGGTCTGATGTATGACGCGCATAATCCAGTCAATGATGTGCTCAGACTTTCGATGAACATCGCGAAGGATGAACCCGGCACCTGTAACGGCGACTCAGGAGGCCCGATATTCTATGAGGATCCAAATCTCGGCCGCGTGCAAGTCTCTCTGGTGTCCGGCGGTGATGCTGTCTGTAGAGCAACGAACACGGGACCGGGTTTCAGCCGTCAGGAAGCCCTTGATTTTATAGCTTGCGGAAGAGTCGAGGGAGATGTCAGCAATGTCTCGGCTTGTGTCGATGGACTCTTCGGCCCGTAGCCTAAAGTCAAAATCAACTGAAAGATGATCACTTCCAACGGCGGGAAAAGGTAGGGAAGCGAAGATAACCACTTCGTAGAAGGGGAGTGCCACAAAAGATTGGCGCTCCCCTTTCGAATATCAACTAAATCGTGAGATGTAGGAAGTGTTGTAATAACGGTATCATCGCCCTATGACCACAGCCACTGCTCAAGCTTCGCCCAACATCGCGTTCACTAAGCAGTCACACTGGATACGCCATAGAATAACGGCAAGGCTTGTTTTGGGGCAGGAGTTATCATGAGTGGAACGCTAATCGGAACTTGATTCAGAATCAATTCCAGGGGGTTGCAAATCTTTGCTCTCGTCTTCTGTCGCTAACGCAATCGCTAGCTCCGGCGTCAGCGTGCGTCCTTCTTGCAGTGCCACCTCGAAGGCTGCCGGACCGAGTTGCGCCTGTGCCTTTTCCAGGGCTTGTCTCAGCACTATCATGGTAGGTTCGCCTTCAGACAGTTTCATGCCGTATTGACGGAGCATCATGTCGGTTATCGCTAATAGGCGCACGCCCTTTCCCGGCTCTCCACCGAAACTCGCCGCCAAACCGAAAGTCAACAGAGCAAATGCAGCCGCAAACGGTGACCCCGTTTCTTTGCCGCGAGCCCATAACTCTAAACAATACCCCTTCGCCTTCGCTGCATCGTTTTGTAAGCATGCAATGATGACCATCTGGAACAACGCGAGAAATATGGACAAAAGGCTCCCGATCTCGCGCCCATCCGCCAGCGCCTCTTCGGTAAGAGACTCAGCCACCGTTAGATCCCCTGCTACGTAATAGAGGGAACCCAATTCACGTAACCCCTCGCTGAGCACACTCTTGTCTCCGATGAGGCGCGCCAACGCCACTCCTTCCTCAAGAAACGGGCGCGCCGCAGCTGCGTTTCCTTGTGGTTTCAAAGCGTCACCCATGCGGATCAGACACACTGCCAGCGGCCAGGGGTCCTCCACTTGGCGCGCCAGTGACACGCCTTCCTCCAAGCGAGCAAGTGCCGACTCGTAGTCGCCATCCAGTGTCATTATTAATGCAGCGAGTTCCAGCGCCACCGCTATCCACCACTTGTCTCCAACTTCGCGCCACAAGCGCAGGCTCTCTTCGACTATCGTGCGCGCCCTCTTTACATTCATAGTTGCCACGTGAGACAGCACAGCGCCATAGAGCGCCTTGGCACGCTGCGCCATCTCCACCTGGGTAGGAGAATATATTCCAGCCGCAACCTTTTTGTTCTGCTCGCGTTCCGAGAGCGCCAGAGCATCTTCCAGCCATCTTTGACTTTCGCTCCAGTAGCCACGTAACACCCAAAAATAATAGAGCGCTCCCGCCAGTTGCAACGCAAGATCACTCTTGCCGCTTTCCAGCGACCAGGCCAGCGCGATGCGCAGATTGTCGTGTTCGGTCTGCACGCTCTCCAGCCACTCTAGTTGCTCTGCACCGCGCAGTTTCGGCTCGGCTGCCTCTGCAAAGCGCAGGAAAAACTCCAGGTGACGATCACGGGTCTGCTCCGATTCACCCGACTCGAACAACTTATCGCGGGCGTACTGGCGGATCGTCTCGGGCAGGCGATAACGTCCTTCCTCCATCTCCTCTTCGACCGCAACCAAAGATTTATCCACAAGATGCGTTAGCAGATCTAGCACTTCAGCGTCTATCCCCTCGCCACACACCTTTTGCGCCGCTTCAAATGACCAGCCTCCGGCAAAAACAGCAAGCCGGCGTAGGAGCACACGCTCTGCTTCCGACAGCAAATTATGGCTCCACTCAATCAGTGCAAACAGCGTTTGATGGCGCTCCAGGGCGGTGCGACTTCCACCCGTCAATAATCGAAAGCGATCATCCAGCCGCGCCGCAATCTCTTCTGGAGGAAAGATCTTGGTCCGCGCGGAGGCGAGTTCAATCGCAAGTGGAATACCGTCCAAGCGCCGGCAGATGTCTGCAATCGCAGGCGCATTCTTTTCTTTGAGGAGGAAAGATGGGTAGGCGGCTAGTGCGCGGTCTACGAAGAGGCGCACACAATCATTTTGTGCAAGCGCGTCGAAGTCATGAAGTTGTTGAGGGTCCGGCAGGGGAAGCGAGGGCACGCGGTACGCGGTTTCACCCGCGATGCCCAGCGCCTCGCGGCTACTTGCCAAGATTTTCAAACGCGGCGCCGTTCGCAGGAGAGCATTCGTAAGCTGTGCGCAGGTCTCAATGAGATGTTCACAATTGTCCAAGAGTAGCAACATGCTTTTCGCGCGTACATAATCCATGAGCGCATCCGAGATCGTGCGTCCGGGCTGCTCACGAACACCTAGTGTGGATGCAACGGTCGGTATAACGAGGGTCGGGTCCGCAAGGGGTGCTAACTCGACAAGCCATACGCCATCCGAAAACTCTTTCAATACTTCAGCCGCCAACTGTAAAGATAAACGTGTCTTGCCTGTACCGCCCGGGCCAGTCAGCGTCAATATGTGCGTTTCCTGCAAAAGACTCTTAACCTCTGCCAATTCTTTCTCACGACCAACGAAACTGGTCAATTGCACAGGCAGGTTATGACGAGCGGACGCAAGCGTATTGAGCGGTGGGAAATCGGATGGCAGATCTGCAATATTCAGTTGAAAGAGATGTTCGGGGCGGCTCAAGTCTTTGAGTTGCTGTTGCCCCAAATCGCGCAGTTCAACACCTTTAGGTAACTCATCCTGCACCAACTGCTGCGTAGTAGAGGAAAGCAATACCTGTCCCCCGTGCGCAACAGACATCACTCGCTCTGCATGACTCAACGTGACATATCCATGGTAAACCCCATCCTCCTGCAATTCAGCTTTTCCCGTATGAATACCCATGCGCACATGGATGGGTGTCTCTCCCCAATTTTCAGTATGCAAATCAAGCTGAGATTTCACCGCCGCACGCACTGCTATCTCAGCAGTATCAAATGCCGCGCAGAATTCATCACCTATCATCTGAAACACATAACCATTGTTGGATTGAATCGCCTCCCGCAAGATTTTGTCATGGCGCGCATGCGCCTCTTCCATAGCTTGCGGATATTGTTCCCAAAGTTGAGTGCTGCCTTCGATGTCTGTGAATAGGAAGGTCACAAGGCCCGTTGGTAGGTGGGTTGAGACAAGCGGTTCATGACCCAATAAAAGCTGATCCACCGGTCGTAAGCCTCGCGCAACTTCCAGGAACATCTCGCGCTGAGCGGCTGGCACACCTAGAATGTCCGCCAGCCGCTCAGCAATTTGACGCGACGGACGGCGTTCATCCCCTTCAATCTTCTTGATCGCAGCCAGCGAACAGCCCACCCGCTCCGCCAGTCCCTGTTGCGTTAGGTCAAGTGCCTTGCGCTGCCTACGTATCCAATAGCCAAAAGAACTTGTGGTATCCATCCGTTAATTAGGGCAAAGCCGGAAATTTGTTTATACCAATTTATCTCCCTTATTGTATACCCAAAGAAAGCCATTTGAGTCTCCATTTCCGCTTCAGGCGCAGATGAACAACGAGCTTTTATCCTGAACATTGATTAACCCCGTCTGGCGGGCTTGATGGATGGGATCAAGTCTTACGGCTCATCGGGGCATGAGTCCATGTGTAAATACTGCTGGCATTCTTTGGTCGTTAGCGAGCGGGTGACACGGGACCTTGCCACTGTTACGACATCATCTAAATTTACTAGGTACATACGCACGGCAGACTTGGTTAGTCCTGTCGGCTCATCCCTACCGATGATGACGCGTGTTCCATCCGGTGTGAATTGAACCAGCCAGCCTCCCGGCAATGTAAGCTCTTCCTGCCACGTTTCTAAATTCAGGATTTTCGTCTCCAGTTGAGCACTGGTCACCGCCATCAATTTCTCGCCACGACTAAAGTCAACCCCAGTGATGCAGGCGCCATCATTAGAGAAACGATGCACTTCAGCACCGGTTATCACTTCGTGCACAATCGCCGTTCCTGTGCAGTCCGCTATAATCAGCCAATTTCCGTCCGGGCTGAACCACAGATGAGCACCATCGATGACGGCGGGCCCCGGCAGGGTCTGGAGTTTCCGGCCCGTCATTACATCCCAGATCTCAACTGTTTTATCATTTTTGAGGGTAGCCAATCGCTTCCCATCTGCACTGAGGGCAATCGGACTGTCACCATATGAATAGTTACCCGTCTGCAAGGAGGCGGGGTCCATAAATGCAACAAGATCATTCGGTTTAGCCACCTGCAACGTCCGAATCTTTTCGTCGGCGAGGAGATCCCAGATCACCACAGTCCCTTTCTGTGGATTTCCAATTGCTAGGCGGGGCTCACTTCGGTTTGAAAAAGACAAAGCCATACCCGGGGTCCAAGTACAACAGGATATTGAGTATATTACTTTGCCCTCATTAGTCACATCCCAAAACTTCAAAGAACTGTTTTTGAATGCCGCAATAAAGACACCTTTGTGGGGAAAGAACCAGAACCAGGACGCTCGAAGATTGTCACCGAACTTGATGGAGGAGGACCTATAGTCAGAAATCTGATCTGATTGTACTTCTGTGGGCAAATTCCATTGCTGAATGACAGCATGAGAGACAATTGCTGGCGGAGGAGGGTTCAATTTGAGCGTGCTTAGGCGAGTCCCATCGGGACTAAGCGCAAATTCAATTTCAGGTAAGGTCAGAACTTCCCGGTTCCCGGCCGGTGAGATATCCCAGACTCTTACAGTCCCATCATCACTGGCCGTGGCGAGGCGGGTGCCACACCAGGCAAAGGGTGCCTCGGGTGGTTGAACGCAACCAGGACTCTCGGCTACCCTAAAGACGCGACCTGAGTGCCCCGTCAGTGACAGTAATGAATCGCCGGTCTCGGCGTCGAACACTTTGGCGATCCCTCCAAGACTTGCGCTGAGCAGCCGCTTCCCATCCGCACTATAAATGATTGTGTTCACGGGTTCTCTTAATGTGAACAACAAATCCCCGGATGCCGCGTCCCAGATGGTGGGAGTTGGGCTCTCCGGGCCCGATGGAGCAAGAATGCGCGTCCCATCCGGACTGAAGACTATGGGGTATGGGAGGTCAAAATGCCCAACTAACATCTGTATTCTCTGATGCGTTGTCATATCCCAGATCTCAATTCTTCCCAAACCTATGCCATTGCTGATAAGGCTAATTGCCAGTTTTGTTCCATCGAAACTAAATGCAATTGAACGAGGAACCAGGTTCGTGCCAGGAGCAACGTCAAGCCAATCCGGATCGCTAATCCTAAACAATTCAGTTCCTGATGCTGGATCCCAGAATTTCAATAGGCCCTCACCTTTGCCTACAGTTGCCAGAAGTTTTCCATCCGGGCTAAAAGCGATAAACACGATTCGGGGATCTGGTGTGTTCGGTTCCTTCGCTCCAGTAATTTTGAGCAGTTCCTGTCTTGATTCCATATCCCAAAGTCTGACCAAACCATCGGCCGCGCCAGTTGCAAGTTGTGCACCATCCGGGCTGAAAATCACCTTACCGACTTCTGCCGGATGTACCAAGGTGAGCAACTCTTCACCTGTCTCCGCGTCCCAGATTCTCGCCGTTCTATCCCCTGCAGCACTGGCAATTCGTTTTCCATCCGCGCTATAGGCCACGTCATATACCGGCCCATCATGGCCCCTTAAAGTCAGGAGCAAACGTGAAGCAGACAACGCTTCGTGCAACATATTTTCCGCTTCTTGGGAGTGGGCCTGATCCAAAGCAGCAAGAGCGAGTAGAATGCTTCGCTCTGGATCCACCGTGAGGTTGAGTTTAGACTGCACAGCCAGTTCGCGAGAGAAAGCGGTGCGCTCACTCTCCTGTGCCATGATGGCTGCCCGACGAGCCTGCGAACCAAAGAACAATGCGGTGAATGCCATGATAAGGGCTATCACAAATGCGCCAGCAAGATAACGGGCGCGCTTGCGGAGTTGCATAGCAGACTGTGTCTGCTCATGAGCTCGTTGACTTTCCACTTCCGCCCGTTGATTTTCGGATTCAGCCAGTTTTCGCGCCGCTTCCAATTCACGTTGGCGCTGCGCCTCTTTTTCTTTGACTTCACGTTCAGCGGTTTCGATCGATGCTGTCATGAATTCGCGCTCCAGCGGATTCATTTCATCGGCGTATGTAAGTGCCCACCCACGTGCTTGATCCAGACGTACGCCGCGATAGAGCAGATCGGGCTCGCGGTTGAGCGCATCCCATTCCTGTGCCACGTCTGTCAGTTGACGATGCAAACGCAATCCTTCCCGGTTATCTTCAAGCCAGCCGCGTAGTCTCGGCCACTCACGGATTAAGGCCTCGTGCGCCACCTCCACTGTATACTCACTTGTAACGATCAGACGGGCATCTGCCAATACTTTCAATAGAGTATGTGTTGTATTCGTTTCTTCCGGTTTCAGAATCAGTTCTTTGAAACTAGCGCGTCGACGCGTATCGCCGGTGGCACTTTCATCACCTAATTCAGTCAAGCGTAGGAAGATGCGGCGGGCAACATCCTGTTGATCATGCGTAAATCGATCGGCGAATACAGCCTCTGCTGTTTCCGCGATGGCGCCGCCTACGCCGCCGGAGGCGGTGTAACCGCTTAATGTCATCATGCGCCCGCGCCGTCTTTGCCAGGTTTCCAATAGGGCATGGGAGAGGAGTGGCAAAGCACCTGGCTCGTGGCTGATATCATGTAACAACAAATCAACCAATCCAGGCTCAAATTCCCAGCGACCGCGGCGGGCCGGTTCTTCGATCGCGCGCCGCAATTCTTCTTCACTCATGGCACCCATATATTCCTGATTCTGGGCCAGTGCTTCGCGCAATTGGATGTAATGCGCGCAATGAGCATAGAAATCCGCACGCAACGCGAGGAGTGCAATCACCGGACTGTCCACTTCAGACGCAGCCGTGAGCAGGTTGCCGATAAACGCCGCTCTTTCCTCCTCTGAGCGGCACAACGCGAATAGCTCCTCAAACTGGTCAACTACCAGCAACAAATGCGATCCATTCTTTGAACCCATCTTGCGTTTCGCAAAGATTTGTAAACTGCGCGGGTCGTGCGTCAGATCATCCATAAATGTTGCGATGGCAGAGACCGTCTCATTTTCAGGAGTAAGGCTTGCTGCGAGGCTTTCCAGTGGATGCGCGGTGGGTGTAAAGATATGGATCGGCCAATCAATTGATTTCTTGTTCCAGCGTAATCCGGGAATTAACCCTGCTCGCACAAGCGAGGACTTGCCACTGCCCGAAGCACCGACCACCGCGAGGAAACGTATCTGATTCGGTGACCCGCTAGAAGTGAGGGAAAGAACGCGCTCGACTAACTTGGCGGTTAACTCCTCACGTCCCACAAATAGGTCTGCATCCGCTTCATCGAAATAGTTCAATCCTTTGTATGGACAGAGACCGAGACTGGGCGCATCTTCGCGGCGTACGTGGGCCGCCAAATCCAATAGCCGCGCGACGGCTGTGGGTTCATCCTCCAATCCAAGAGCAGAAACGAAACGGGCTTCAATCGTGGGAATGTCTGGCGGGCGCAGGTTTTGTTCGAGGCGGCTGATCTGTGCGTCACTGTATCCAACGGCAATGGATAACTCCAACTGCGTGATACCCGCGCGGCGTCTCAAAAAGCGAAGCAGATCACCGAAGGTGGTGAATTTCTCCAGCGTGTTCTCAGGGATTGAAATGGACATCTGCACATCCTTTCACACGAAAACCCAATTTTTCCCGCTTATAAGAATAGCATAGCACATCCTCAAGCCATTTGGAGAATTTTGGTAGGAAATGGCAAGTGGGGTAGGTCGCCAGACGCTACAGTGAAAGTGTGAAAGGGCCGGCGCGCAAGCGGGCAGCAAGAACTCCTGCACTTTCGAGCGCAAATCTCTCCCGGCCAAAGGAGATCAAAATGCTAAAGCATCGTTTATTCAATGTGTTGATTGCTATTGTATTAATGCTGGCACTCGCCCTCACCGTTCGGGAAGCCATCGCCACAACTGCCATTGCATCTGGGACAGATTCTGTCATAACGTGTAAAAGTTTGCCTTCTCGCTACTCACTCCACACTGAATATGTGAAAGAAGCTGGTATGCGGGTGGCGTACACGGAGGATGGACCTACTGGTGTGGATGGCGGGTTAATCTACCTGTTGTCAGCGTATCGAACCTGCGCACGATAAGGAGCATTGACCATGAACCACTTCTTTTACGAATCCCGAGGCAGGGAAAAGGTCAGGGATTTAATCGAAGAGGGAACCAGAAGCTAGAGCCTGTTATGAACTAAGATTTCTGTAGATTTTTGTTACTACTTTCACTCAAAATTGCTGATTTTCTACGAGTTTTACCAGGCTTTATGGAAAATTTAGGCAGGTTTTTTTCTAAAATTCGAACGTTTTGCCCAAGCGCCTTACGCTGCCGCCGTATCCAATATCCAAAGGAAATTGTAGTTTCCATTCGTTCATTAAAACAAAGAGCAGAAAATTGTGTATACCAATTCGTCTACCTTATTGTATACCTAAAGGAGACCAATTGAGTCTCCATTTCTGTTTAAATAGAAGCAACTTTAGATTTTCATTCAAGGTAGTTTATTTAGAAATAAGGAGAATAAAATGATTCAGAATGATGCAATTTCAAGTTCAGTTGGAAGGTCTAGCCCAGAAGGGCAGCGGGCGTTCATTCTGAGCGTTGTCCAACCAGGCCTGGCTGGCTTGATGGACGGATCTATTTCCTCGCTGGCGCCTTTGTTCGCCGCCGCCTTCGCCACACGCGACAGTCACACGGCTTTCTTGGTTGGTTTAGCCACCGCGATCGGCGCAGGGATTAGCATGGCTTTCTCAGAGGGCATGTCTGACGATGGTAAGTTGAGTGGGCGCGGCAGCCCTTGGCTGCGCGGGACGGTGTGCGGCTTGATGACCTTCTTAGGCGCCTTGGGTCACACACTTCCATTTCTGATCCCAGCCTTCCTAACTGCAGCTCTGATCGCAGTAGCAGTTGTCATCGTAGAGTTATTGTTAATTGCTTGGATTCGTAACCGCTACATGGACACACCTTTACTGGCAGCAACATTTCAAGTAGTCGTCGGCGGAGTGGTTGTCTTCGCGGCTGGTATTCTGATCGGTAGCTCATAGCTAACCGGTTTCTAGTGAGTGCATTGATAGAGAAAGGAAAACGCAATGTCCACAACCACGCTTACTGATCCGCATGTGATTCGTGTCCAACGTGCACTGGTAATTGGACTCATCGCAATCCTAATCATTACAAGTTTCGCTTTGATTGCTGCCGCAATCTGGGGTAATTTGACATCATCAACCCAGGGTGCCTATCAGGCGGACCGAATACCTGTTGTAAAAAATTCGATTAGCCCTATTTCGGTTCCAATCCCGCCTGCGTCACATACCCGCCTCGTTCTATCTGAAACATCAGTCCTTGCCTGGGTTGCAGCAAGCGAGCCATCTGTCTTATCGATTCCCGTGGCAACTCCACCATTCTGAATGAGGAGTTTAATAATGAAGAAATTTTTGTTGTTCGCCTTTAGCTTATTGGCAGCGGTTGTAATCCTGGCCTGCCAGCCAGCCTGGCAGTCTGCCGACGATCCCTTGCTCAAACCAGGCGACAAAATGGACAGCATGGTGATTACCACTGGCACAATGGGGGCACCGCCGCTACGGGCTTTCTGCTCTGCCGCACGGGAAAGCGATAGCATGATTGCTGTGGATTGCCATGTTCCATCATTGTCCAAGCTGGCAATTGGTCAGCCATTTGAAGGGACGGATCAAGCTTTACAAGCTTTAGACTGGTCTGCGCTTACTTGGCAACTGTCATTGGACGGACACCCATTGGACTTAGCGGCTTTCGGGTTATATACCTACGTTCTGCCAGACCTAGCGCCTAGCCCATCTCCTATTCGGGAAATCTTCCGGCAGGTGAAGGCCTGGGATGTAGTGCTTATAAACCCGCCTGCAGGTATACACACACTGCATGGCACAGCCAATAGCAAAGCTGACACATATAGATGGGTTGTGAGCTTTATCATCGAATCGCCGGAAAAAGCAGGATTGTGAA
>Ga0137368_10003597_pt1 | contig 16546 bp, 14 predicted proteins | sample SagtaG_13_FD_104917 | JGI IMG/M metagenome (GOLD analysis project Ga0137368, IMG submission 104917) | Vadose zone soil microbial communities from Sagehorn Ranch, Mendocino, California, USA - Sage1_L_100_16 metaG | ecosystem: Environmental > Terrestrial > Soil > Vadose zone | place: USA...
GCGTAGCCGACAGCCTCCTTCGGCTGACCGAGCCAAATCGAGGAGGTGGCCGCGTAGGAGGCAAGGCGTCCCGCATCTGCTGAGAAGAGTCCCGAACCGAGCTCAGGCAGCTCGTCGATCTGCCGCTGCGTATCGCTCAGCGCATCCCGGAAGTCGTCGGGCTGCCCCAGCCGGGCGTAGGCGCGAGTGAGCTGGCAGGCGACCCGGACGGCGGCAGCGCTGTTCTTGGGTGCCTGGCTGAGACCCTTCAGCGCGGCGTCACGCGCGGCCTTCGGGCGGTTGCTGTACATAGCGATCGTGGCAGCGGCATCCATTGCCCACGCGCATACCTCGCCGTGTTCCGCCTGCCAGCCGTGCTCCCAGGCATCCAGGCAGTACGCCTCGCCGGTCAACGAATCGCCAAGATCATGACTTAGCCAGCCAAGGATGATCGACAACCACCCGGCGCTGCAGTACAGCTCGCGGCCTTCGCGCAACGTGAACTTGCGGCCGTCGATGATCTGCGCCACACGCTGCCGGTACCACCGGGCTTGCTGGAACATTTCGCCGGGCGGGGTGTAGGCGAAGGCGCTCGCCATGCCCGCGATGACCAGCTCCAGGTGCTCGATGGTGCGCGGGCCGACCTCGGTTGCCTCGGCGCGTCGCGTGTACTCCATAGCTTCAGCGGCGGACTGGGCGAAGAGGCCGCCGGCCGCAACGCCGGCCGCCGCGCCGCCGAACACGCGAAACGTCTGTCGCCGGTTCGTAGGATCACCTGCTTCGTACGACCGCCCGTACGCCGTAGCGCGGGAGGGGACGGTAGGACGTGCGATGTCCGACGGTACGTCGCTGTTGTTGCGGTCGCTACGGCCGTCCGGCTCTGTCGGGGTGTAATCGGCCGCGAAGCCGAGGCGCAGGCCGCTGGTTCGGAAGAGGCGGCACAACAGATCCCGGTAGTCGTCGTTCGACCGTCCTCCAGCCTCCCAACCCAGCCAGGAGCGTTCCCCCAGGCCACGCGCGCCTAACTGCTCGACCTTGCACATCTCGTGGAACGCCTTGATCGCCTGGTCGACCGTCCAACCCCACGCCAGCCGGTGCGCCTTCAACGGGCTGTGCCCGCAGCAGCCCTGGATCAAAGCCGCAATCTTGTGGAGCAACGCCACGGGCGGCTCGTCAGGGTCGCCGGCTTCCAGGAGGACACGTAGCCGGATGCGTTCGGCGCACTTTTGCTCATGGGAACTACCTCCCCGATTCGCGTTCGCGCCGCTCATGGCCGGATCTCCATGTCCGTGTCGAGCAGTTGCTATCGCCGCACAACGTCATTGCGCTACGACGCTACGCCACCTGTGGTCATCTTGTCGTCTGCCTGAAGCCGGCTCTCAGCCAACCTGCAACCACGCAGCAGGTTGGGGCGCTGCACCTCTCGGTACCGCTTGAGCTGCATAGACGCCGATGATCGAGCGTAGCCATCCGAGCGGACACGAGTCTAGCCGCCACGAAGCAGCCGGTAGGACGGCCCGGTGGCAGCTCCGTCCGTCTCGGATGCCACGCCAGCAGTCGTCGACCAGGAAGCCAGAGGCCATGCCTGCTATCGCCCAGCGCGACAAGCGCTTCCTTCGAGCGAGGGCACGCACGGCGACGCGGGATGCCTCGGCGAAAGTCCCGAGTGGGACGCGAAAACGATCGGGAAACCGTGCCGCGTTCGGGGTCTTCCGAGCGATCCCGAACGACCCGCGATTGGCCGTGTCCGCATTGTCGACGCATGATCGCTGCCCCAGACCCCGGATGCGTGACTGGAACGGCGAGGCGGTGTACCCGATGGAACCCCGGCATCGAGCAGACCGCCAGGCGGCGCGAGCCGGCCGGCAACGATACCGGTGGCGAATGGCCGTCGACGACTACAACGCTCCAGCCTGGCCCGTTGCCCAGCTGCACCGCCAGAGAGCAATCAGGCGCTTTCACGACCCTTACGTCAACGGGCGGGCGGTGATGCCGTTATCGCTTGGTACTCCGCGTATCCGCACATACCGCTGGCGGCACGGATCTCCAGTCGTCGTGCGGAACCGCACTCGCCGACCGACGGCCTGCCATCTGAGTCCCTGCCGGTGTACCGCCATCGGGGCTGCGCCGGTGGGTGAACGGCGGGTTGTCACTCGGACCCCGTGCCCCCGGCCGCAGCGTCCTCGCGTGCCGAGTCGCGCCACCGCTTGGGCTGCGCAGGGCGCCGGCCGGGGGCCGGGGGCCGGGGGGGCCTGTTTTCGCAGAGTTGCGAGGTGGGTCTGGCCCGGTCACCAGGTTCGGGCCGGGTTGGCTAGCGTCGTCTGCCGCCAGCCTGTTGATCAGAGGATCTCGGCAGACCGCCGGCGATGGTTGCGGTCCCATGCCGTTCGCCGGAACTTGCGGTCGCCTAGCGCGCCGGAGGATACGTTGGTCGGCGAGTTGTGGGAGCTCGGGGTTGGCGCGGTCAAACTGTTCTGCTTCGTGGAGCACAAGGCCGCCGACGCCGCCGAGGCGCTCGCCGCGGACAACCTGCTCGTGTCGGCCATCCGCGCGGTACGCCGGGCCGTGCCCGGGATGGTGATCGCGACCGAGGTGTGCGGCTGCGCGTGGACCGACACCGGCGAGTGCGTGCTACTTGACCGCGGCGGCCGGGTTGACCTGGACGCGACCCTCGGGCTGATGGCCGAGATGGCCGCTGCGCACGCCGCGGCCGGTGCGGACATCATCGGACCCGCGGCGATGCTGGAGGGCTCCGTGCGCGCCATCCGGCAGGCGCTGGACGTCGACGGCCACCCCGATGTCGGCGTCACACCCTCGGTGATCTTCGACTCGGCGCTGTTCGGCATCTACAAGGACGCCATGCACACCAACCCCGGTCGGGGTGACCGGCGCGGGCTGCAGATCGACGCCTGCCACGTCGGCCAGGCCCTCGACACCGCGCATCGCTGGCTCGACGAGGGCGCCGACTCGCTACTGGTGCAGCCGGCGATGATGGCCGTGGATCTGCTAACCCGCCTGCGGGAACAGACCCGGGTACCGCTGACGGCGTTCAGCGTGTCCGGCGAACACGCAATGTTCGCCCGCGCCGGCACCCCGGTCTACGTCGAGTACCTGCGGTCGCTGCGGCGCGCCGGCGCGGACCTGGTGATGACCTACGGCGCGGGCCAGGTCGCGGCCGCGCTGCGCGAGCACGCCGAAGCCGACCGGGGACCAGCATGATCGACGAACCGCTCGACGTGCCCGCCACGGTCTTCGCGGCGCAGAAGTGCTCGGCCGAGGTCGGCTTCGCGATGGCTTGTGAGAACCGCACCGGCGCGCTGCTGCGTACCCTGGCCGCGTCCAAGCCGGGCGGGCGCCTCCTGGAGCTGGGTACCGGCACCGGTGTCGGCGCCGCGTGGCTGCTCGCGGGCATGAACCCGACCGCGCGGCTGACCACCGTCGAGATCGACTGGGCAACCCAGGCCGTGGCCCGCGGCGTGGTCGGCGACGACCCGCGAGCCGAGTTCGTCGTCGATGACGCGCGCCACTGGCTGGCCGCCTACGACGGTCCGCCATTCGACCTGGCCTACATCGACTGCCGGCCGGGCAAGTTCGTCGACCGCCACCCGCTCCTGCGGCATCTGGCCCCCGGCGGGCTGTACGTGGGCGATGATCTGTTGCCCCAGCCGACCTGGCCGGCCGACCACCAGCCGCGGGTCGACGCGTTCCTGACCGACATCGTCGCCGAACCCGACCTGGTCGTCACCCTCATGCGCTGGTCGTCCGGGCTGGTCGTGGCCGCCTATCGGTCAGTGCGCGATGGCGTCGATGAGCCCGCGGGCGCCCTGGCCGAGCAGGTCGTCGGCGACGGCCTGCCCGATCGCGGTGGCCTCGGCGGCCGGCCCGCTCCGGCTGGCCTCCAGGGCGGTGGCGCCGTCCGGGCTGTACACCGCACCCCGCAGGGTCAGATGACCGTCGGCGCCGAGGACGGCGTGCCCGGCGATCGGGCTGTGGCAGTGCCCGCGCAGCGCCCACAGCATGGACCGTTCCGCGGTGGCGGCCAGGGCGGTCTGCTCGTGGTTGAGCCCTTGCGTCAGTGTCCGGGTCGCCTCGTCGTCGGCGCGGACCTGCAGGACGATGACGCCGGCTCCGACCGGGGGGATGATCGTGTCGACGGCCAGGACCTCAGCGATGCGGTCGGCCTGGTCGACGCGCTGCAGGCCGGACACGGCCAGGATCAGCACGTCGACCTCGCCACGGTCCAGCTTCGCGAGCCTTGTGTTGACGTTGCCGCGCATCGGCGCGAGCCGCAGGTGCGGAAAGTGCCGGGCTGTCTGTGCCCGCCGCCGCACCGAGCTGGTCCCCACCTTGGCGTCCGCAGGCAGGTCGGCGAGCTTGCGGCCGTCGGCGGTGACGACGCAGTCGTGGACGTCCTCGCGGTCGAGGTGGGCGGCGAACGCCAAACCGTCGGGGACCGGCACGTCGCCGGGGATGTCCTTCAGGCAGTGCACCGCGAGGTCGATCTCGTTGTCGAGCAGTGCCCGGTCGATCTCGCGGACGAATGCGCCCTTGCCGCCGGCGGCGGCCAGCGACCCCATCCACCGGTCGCCGTGGGTGGAGATGGTGACCAGCTCGCTGGGCACGGTCAAGGCTGCGGCCACCCGGCGTGCCTGGGCCAGGGCCATTGGGCTGCCCCGGGTGCCGATGCGTGCGGGACCAGTCTCGGTGCTCACGCGAGCCACTTTACGACGCCCGCTGTCGGCGGCCGTGCCTGCACCGGACACGGAGGGTGTAGGGCGGGCGAGGCGGGCTGCCGAGGCACCCGGTACGCCTGTCCAAGAGCGCTGGCGTGGCGATACCGGTCGCCGTGGGTGCTGTGGTGGCCCGTAGGCCCCCGCTGCTTGATCGCGGACGGCGGCGGATGCGCGGACGCCATGTTCGGCTGCGCGCGGTGCGCGAACGCCCCCCAAGATCGTCAATGTGGTCGCCCTCGCTGTCGCCGGGGCCACCCTATGCGGGGGAGGGCTCGATGGCACGGCGCGCAGCGGGAGCACCGTGCCGGTGATCGTGGTTGGTTGGGCGGTTGCGCGGGACTCGCGCAGGGAGATCATCATGGTTGACGCAGCCCCGGCCGCCGACGCCAAGCTCTGGGACCGTCTTGGCCTGAGGCGAGGCCGTGACCCGTACATCCTGCGGGGGATCTTGTGGTGTGGGCGGTGCGGTCACCGGATGTATCCGGTCAGCATGGCCGGCGGTGGCCGGCGCTCGTACGGCTGCCCGTACCGCTGCCACGGCCTGGTCGACGCCGCTGGCATCGAACAGCTCGTCGGCGACGCGGCCTGCCGGCAGCTCCCGTTCGGGGTACCCGATGAGTACCGCTCGGCGTTCTACGCAGAGCTGCTGGTCCGAGTCGCCGTCGATGCGGCCGGCGGGCTGGTCTTCACCTGGCGTACCGGCTGTGAGGTTGGGGACGCCGCGGCATTGCCGGTCATGGAGGTCGTGGCGCGGTGACGGCTACCGACGCGGTCCGGGCTGCCCCGGTGCCCGACCAGGTGCCGGAGCGGGTCGATGACCGCCTGGTGCGGGCCGGGGGGCAGCGCCTGGCTGCTCGACATCGGCCCAGCGGGCATGACCCGGACCGGTGCCGTGATCGGCGATGCGGTGTGCCTTGCCCGTGCCGGGGACGTCGGCTGGCCGAGGAGGCGATCCGGTCCAGCGCGGCCCGGTGGCATCGCCGGTGGACGACGCGCCCCGATGTGCGCTCCATCAAAATCCTGGCCGGTCGTGGGGACAACGCCGTGGGCTTCTCCGTCGCGGACGGTGGTGTGCGCGAGGCGCGGCAGCGGGGCGGTGGTGCCCGGTGAGGATCGCGCGGAGGTTCGGGCTCCTCGTTACGGTGCTGGTCGTCTTCGCTGTCGCGTTCGCCGGCGTGATCTTGTATGGGACGGGCAGCCAGGAGGTGGCCGCCGACCACCTACGTGATCTGGTCGCGGTGGCGGGCGAGGCGGGTGGTCTCGTCCAGGAGCTGCAGAAGGAGCGTGCCGCCGCAGCTGCGCTGCTGGTCGGTGGCGGGTCGGATCTGGTCGACCGGTTCGCGCGGCAGGCGCGGTTAACCGGCGATGCGACCGAGCGCTATCACAAGCTGCGGGGCGGGTTGCTGTCGGTGCCGCCGGGGACGGCGGTTGTGCTGGACCGGATCGATGGTGAGATCGGGGGGCTGCCGGCGCTGCGGGAGCAGGTCCGGTCCGGCAGGGCCGTGTCGCTGTCGGCGGTCACGTTCGCGTACCGGATCGTGATCGCGGATCTGATCGCCTATCGGGACGCCGTCGCGCAGGCCGGTGGCGCGCCACCGGAGTTGGCCGATCGGATCCGGGCCGGGGTCGCGTTGTCTCGTGCGGCGGAGAACGTGGCCTTGGAGCAGGTCACCGTGCTGGGGACGTTGGCGCCGGGAGTACAGGTCACCCCGGCCATCCAGCAGGACTTCAACGCCACCCGCACCGGCTACACGGAGGCGGTCTCGTCGTTTGCCGGTCTTGCCCCACCGGATTGGCAGTCCTGGCTGGCGCACGAACTGACCGGTCCGGACATTGTGGCCGCGCAGCGGCTGGAAGATCAGGTGAGCCGGGTCCCGTTGGGTGATCGGGTGCGGTTGGACGCCGTCGAGTGGGCGGCGGCGATGTCCGCCCGGTCGGATCGGCTGCATCGCGTTGAGGCCGGCGCGGATGCGGCGGTGCGCGCCTCGATCGACAGGCTGCACAACACCCGGCGCAAGCAGACTTTGGGCACCGCCGGCGGAGTGCTGGTCGTCGTCGTTGTGGCGATCGTGCTAGCCGTGGCGATGGGCCGTCCGCTGGTACGTCGGCTGCGCGGCCTGCGCGATAGCGCGCAGTGGGTCGCGGAGCAGGGCCTTCCTCAGGCGGTCGCCGCGCTACGGGACGCCGGCATGGGCAGCGTCGACCCGGGCGAGTACGCCGCAGGGCAGGCCCAGGTCGCGGTGGGCGACGGGAAAGACGAGGTCGCCGAGGTCGGACGGGCGTTCAACGCGGTGTACCGGGCCGCGGTCCGCACGGCGGTTGAGCAGTTGATCCTGCGGCGGGCCTCGGCGGAGAACCTGGTGCATCTGAGCCGTCGCGGTCAGACCCTGCTGGACCTGCTCACGCGCCTGCTGGACGCGGTGGAGCGGGACGAGACCAACCCGGAGCGGATGGACACGCTGTGGCGTCTGGACAGCGCGGTGACCCGGATGAAGCGGGTCAACGTGAGCCTGCTGCTGCTGGGCGGCGCCGGCGTCAGCCTGCCCCGGCGAGGGGATATCGCCCTGTTCGATGTGCTGCGCGGAGCGCAGTCGCAGATCGAGTTCTACCAACGGGTGGACCTGGGTCTCGACCAGACCGGCGCTGCCGTGATGGGCAGCGCGGTCGACGAGGTTGTTCACCTGTTCGCCGAACTGTTGGACAACGCCACCAGGTTCTCCGGTCCGCACGCCCCGGTCCAGGTCCAGATGTCCGCGACCGCGGGCGGGGTGATCGTCGAGATCTTCGACCAGGGCGCCCTGTCCGAGGGCACGCGCGAGACGTTGAACGGGCGGCTGGCCGTTGCCGGTGATGGCCATTTCGCGTCGATGCGGTCCATCGGTCTGGCAGCGGTCGGCATGATCGCAGCGCGGTATGGGATCGGCGTGCGCCTGCGCGGCGGTAACGGCGTGGGCACGGTCACTGAGATCAGGTTGCCGACCGCGATCCTGCGGTCAGTACCAGCGCCGCCGCCGCGGGATGTGCCTGCGCTTGTCTCCGGTGCCCGCCATGCCGCCGCCCCGGCGGTGCCGGTTGCCGCGACCGGCGGCGCATCTGAGCCGGTGCGGCCGGCTACGGCGGTGGAGGCACCGACCCTGACGCTCGAAGCCGTCCCCGCCGCGCCCGCGCGGCGCCCGCAGGTCGAGGCGCTGATCTTCAAGGAACTCGCCGCGGGGTTCAGCTTCACCACCAGCGCCGATGAGGGATGGCTGGCAGCGGCCAGGGCGGCGGCACCTGTTACGGCCGCGACGACGGTGTCGGGGCTGCCGGTCCGTGAGGCTGGGCGGCATCTGGTGCCTGGCGCCATCCCCGTGCCGGCATCAGGAGGCGCCCCACGGGTGCCTCGTCAACCTCGCGACCCGGACCGGTCCTCTGCAGCGGCGGCGGCCTATAGCAGAGGGCTGCTGCGAGGACGCACCCGATCCATGCCGGCCACCGGCACTCACGTTGAACAGGGGAAACCGCGGTGACCACGAGACAGGATGTGCACTGGCTGATCGGCGAGTTCGCCGACAGTGTTCCCGGCGTCGAACATGCCGTGGCGGTCTCCGGCGACGGACTCGCGCTGGGCTATAGCAACGGCTTGCCCCGCGACGCCGCGGAGAAGCTCGCCGCCGCCGGTAGCGGCCTGACGAGCCTGCTTGTCGGGATCGCCGGCATCGTCAACGCCGGACATGTGCAGTCCAGCCTGGTGGAACTCGACGCCGGGTTCCTGTTCTTCATGTCGACAGCCGGCGGCGAGTCGATCCTGGTGTTGGGTCGCGGCGACTGTGACCCCGCCCAGATCACCTATCAGCTCGCCCTGGTGATCGAGAAGTTCGGCGACATGCTGCAGGCCGCACCTCGCGGGGCGGTGGTGGCGCGATGACGACGCCCGTGCTTTCGCGGCAGGCCCCGGATGACAGCTGGTGGACGCGCACTACCGCGGCCCCTGTTCGGGTACCCACCGTTGGCCTGGCTGGCCCCTTGCGTATCAAGGTCGTGATCGCGGGCGGATTCGGTGTCGGCAAGAGCACCTTCGTGGCGGCGGCCTCAGAGATTCCCGCCGCCACGACCGAGGTGCCGCTGCTGGCCGCGCTGGATCCCGATGACCGCGCAGCCGTTGCGGCCAAGGTGACCACCACCGCGGCGGTGGACGTCGGCCGGGTCACCCTGGCCCCGCACTTGGCCCTGGTCCTGTTCGGCACCTGCGGGCAGGCCCGGTTCTGGTTCACGTTCACCGAGGTCTGCCGGGGGGCCGCTGGCGCGATCGTGCTCGTTGACGCCCGGCGCCGGCGCCTGGCGGGCGGCTTTGCCTACCTCGACTTCATCGAGCGGTGTGGGCTGCCCTATCTGGTTGCCGTCAACGAGTTCGACGGCGAGGAGCACCATCGTCGCGCCACCGTGCGTGACGCGCTCGCGATCGACCCGTCGGTACCGGTCGTGACCTGCGATGCGCGTAGCCGCGCCTCGACACGCTACGTCTTGGCCGCCTTCGCCGAGCACGTCCTCGGCTGGCAACCGCCATCCGCCCACGGAAGTCCGCTCGCCACCACATATCTCGCCACCACATGTCCGGGAGGATCCGCATGACCGCACTGTCCCGCCGCCGCGGGTGGGCCGCTGCCCTCGCCGTGTTGACCGTGCTCGTCTCGGCGGTCGGCTGCGGCCGTCAGGTCCGGCACAACGGGGGCCCCGCCCCGATCAGGATCGGGTTGCTGGTCTCGCTGAGCGGCACCTACAAGGCGGTCGGCGCCGACCTCCGCGACGGTTTCCAGCTCTACCTCGCCACCCACGGCAACAGGCTCGGCGGCCACGCGGTGCAGGTCATCACCGCCGACGAGGGTGACGGGCCACCCACCGCCGTCCCGGCGGCGACCAAGCTGATCAAGCAGGACAAGGTCGACGTGCTGACCGGCATCGTCGGCGGCGGCTCGGTGGCCGCGGTGTACCCGCTGGCCCTGGGCGCCCAGATCCCGCTGGTCGGGTCCAACGGGCGGCCCGGGTTCAAAAGCACCGAGAAGAACCCCGACGGCACACCCAAGCCCCCGGACATCAGCTACGTCTGGCACACCAGCTTCCTCAGTGACGAGCCGGGTGCGGCGATCGCGCAGTACGTGCACGACAGCGAGCAGGGATCGGTGTACGCGATCGGCCCGGACTACCAGGGCGGCTGGGACGAGCTACGGGGCTTCACCGACACATTCACCAAGATCGGCGGGGTGTTGGCCAACCCGGACGGCAAGGCCACGTTCACGCCGTTCCCACAGACGGACAACTTCACCCCCTACTTCGCCAAGATCAAGCAGTCCGGTGCCAAGGCCGTGTACTGCTTCTACGCCGGCAAGTCCGCGATCGACTTCGTCCGGCAGTACAAGCAGTCCGACATCGCCGACCTGCCGCTGTACGCGGCGGGGTTCCTGACCGAGGGCAGCGTCCTGCAGGCGGAGGGGCCCGCCGCTACCGGCATCTGGACCGTTCTCAACTACGCCCCAACGTTGGACAACCCGACCAACCGGGGGTTCGTCTCGGCCTGGGCGGCCGACATTGGCGCCGACGGCAAGCCCAAACACGATGGGCCGCCCACCACCTACGCGATGGCCTCCTGGGACGCGGCGGCGCTGCTGGACCGGGCCATCGCCGACGCCGGTCCGAACCCCACCCCGAAGACGATCAACGACGCGATCGGCCGGGTCGGGCGCATCGACAGCCCCCGCGACTCGTGGCAGTTCAGCGCCAAAACCCACTCGCCGATCCAGACCTGGTACCTGCGCCGGGTCGGCCCCGACGGGCAGGCCCTGTCCAACGTCAAGGTGTCGAACCTGGCCACCCTCCCGACGAGCTGACCGGGCACAGCGGCACAGCAACGAGGAAGGACGAGGAAGGGAGGTGTCGGGGTGGTCTGGCTGGATGCGCAGGTGGTACCCGGAATCGACGGCCTGGGATACGGGCTGCTGCTGTTCCTGGTCGCCTCGGGGTTGACCCTGGCCTACGGGGTCGGCGGCATCCTCAACCTCGCCCACGGCGCGCTGTGCGCTCTCGGTGCGTACACCGCGGCGGTGCTCAGCCACGGCACCTGGGGCAACCTCGGCCTGGCCCTGGCCGCCGGCTGCGCTGTCGGCGCGGCCGGCGGCGGCGCCCTGGCTGTGCTCGTCGCGCCGCTGGCCGGCCGTGGCCCGCTGGACCAGGCGCTGCTGACCGTCGGTGTCGCTCTCGTCGGTGCCGACCTGCTCGGCACCGCCACCGGCGGCAGCGCACTGCCGGTCGTGGTTCCGGCCGCGGTGGCCGGGACCACCAGCGTGGCCGGGCACCGCTATCCGGTGTACCGGCTGCTCGTCATCGTCGTCGCGCTGGCCATCGCGATCGTCGGGTACCTGGCCCTCGTCCGCACCCGGGCCGGCAGGGTGGTCCGCGCCACGGTGGCCGACCCGGACATGGTCGCCTGCGTCGGGATCAGCCCGACCCGGGTCCGCACCTGGGTTCTGGTCGCCTCGGGTGCGTTGGCCGGCGTCGCCGGCGCGATCGGCGCACCGATCATCGGCGCCGGCCCGGGGACCGCCGAGTCGGTGCTGCTGCTGTCGGTCGTCGTCGTGGTCGTTGGCGGGCTGGGCTGCGTACCGGGTGCGCTGGTCGCCGCGATCGGGGTCGGTGAGGTACAGACCCTGGGCATCAGCGTGCTGCCGGACTGGGTGGCCCCGTACCTGCTGTACGCCGCGGCCGGCGCGGCCCTGCTCCTTCGTGGCCGGCCGCTTCGGCGCCGCCGGCCGGCCACCACCACCGCTCCGGCATCCCGCCGCCGGGTGGACGGCGGTCGGGTATGAGGGTCGACCGGTCCATGCGCCAACGCCGCCGCGGGGTCGCAGCGGCTGCCGCAGCAACCGCAGCCGCGTTGGTGGCCGCGCCGTGGCTGGTCGACGACTACACCCTGACGTTGGTCGCCCGGGCGCTGGCGTTGGGTCTGCTCGCGGTCAGCACCGCGGTACTGACCGGCTGGGCCGGGCTGCCCAGCCTCGGCCAGGTCGGCCCGTACGCCGCCGGCGCGTACACCGCCGCGCACCTGGCCCGCGGCGGCACGGACGTGGGGGTGACCCAGCTCGCCGCCGCCGCCCTGGCCGGTGCCGTGTTCGCGGCGCTGGTCGGCGCGGTCATGGTCCACGCCCGCGGCGTCACGTTTCTGCTGATCAGCCTGATCGTCGGCGTCGTGACCGCGACCGCCGCCGGCCGGTGGAAGGCGGTCACCGGCGGCACCGACGGGCTGGCGGGCATCCCACCGATCCGGCTGGTCTGGTCCGCGCCGCCGCTGACCAGCGACCGGGCAGTCTACGGCTACGTCCTGGCCGTCACCGCCGGGCTGGTGGCCGTGACCGTGGCCGTACTGCGCTCGCCGGCCGGGCTCCTGCTGGCCGGCTGCCGCGACAACGAGACCCGCATGCGCGCCAGCGGCCACCCGGTCAACGCCTACCTATATCTGGCCGTGGTCGGCGCGGGCGCCCTGGCCGGCGCCGCCGGAGCCCTCACGGTCACCGCCACCGGCTACCTCTCCCCGGCCGACCTCAGCTTCGACACGGCCGTACTGGTCCTGCTGGCCGTCGTCATCGGCGGGAGCACCTCGATGGCCGGCGCGCTGCTCGGCGCCGGCCTGATCGTGGGCACCCGCGACTGGCTGGCCGGACCATGGCCCGGCCACGCCCCGCTGCTGCTGGGCGTGCTGTTCATCGCCGCGGTCTACACCCGCGCCGCCGGTGCCATCACGCACCGCATCCGCCCGCCCTGGCGGGAGGCACCATGACCGCGCTGCTGACCATCACCGACCTGACCCACACCTACGGCCAGCTGACCGCCCTCGACGGCATCAACCTCACCCTCGCCGACGGCGCCCGGCACGCCATCATCGGCGCCAACGGCGCCGGCAAAACCACCCTGCTCGGGCTCGTCGCCGGCACGATCCGCCCCCCAAGCAACGGCCGGATCGACCTGGCCGGCCGCGACATCACCCGCCTGAACCCGACCCGCCGCGCCCGGGCGGGCATCGCCCGCACCTTCCAAACCGCGCAACTGGTCGACTCCGCCTCGGCGGCCGACAACCTCATCCTCGCCGCCTGGCACCACACCGGCCGCCGGAGCCAGTGGGGTCGGGCCCGATACCGGCGCCTGGCCGCCCGCAGCCGCAGCTTCCTGGCCCAACTCGGCCTCGCCGACTGCGCCGACCGGCCCGCCGCCACCCTCGCCCACGGGCAACGGCGGCTCCTCGAACTCGGCATGGCCCTGGCCGGCCGGCCGCGGCTGCTGCTGCTCGACGAACCCGCCGCCGGCCTGACCCCCGACGCCCACCAGCAGCTGCTGACCGCCCTGCGGGGCCTGCCCACCCAGGTGGCCGTGCTGCTGGTCGACCACCACCTGTCCGTCGTCACCGCACTGGATGCGACCGTCACCGTCCTGCACGACGGCCGCACCGTGAGGACCGGACCCTGCAGCCAGGTCCTGGCCGACCCGGCGTTCCGCGACGCCTACCTACGCACCGCGCCGGCGGTGACCTGACATGCCCGACCGCGAGCGCCTCAGCCTGCACATCGCCGGCCTGACCGCCGGCTACCACGGCGGCACCATCCTGCACGCCGTTGACCTGGACGTGCCGGCCGGCACGGTGCATGCGCTCCTCGGCCCCAACGGCGCCGGCAAGACCACCCTGCTGCACACCGTCATGGGCGTCGGCCCGGCCCGACGCATCAACGGCCGTATCCACCTCGACACCGGTGATCGCACCCGCGACGCGAGCACGTGGCCAGCCCACCGGCGGGCCCGGGCCGGCATGGCTCTGGTGCCGCAAGGACGCCGGGTGTTTGCCACCCTCACCGTCGCCGAACACTTCACCCTCCTGCGCGGCCCCACCACCATCGCCCGGGCCGTCCGGCGTGGCGCCGACCGAGAACACGTGTGGCACGTCGAGCGGCTGCTGACCATGTTCCCCCAACTGGGCATGCGACTGACCACCCCCGGCCGGCACCTGTCCGGCGGCGAGCAGCAGATGCTGGCCATCGCCCGCGCCCTGCTCGCACAGCCACGACTGGTGCTGCTCGACGAGCCCACCGAGGGCCTGTCACCCCCGCTCGTGCAGCGCGTCGGCCAGGTCATTACGGACCTGGCCGCCGACGGCGTCGCCGTGCTGCTGGCCACCCCCGACGTGCAGCTGGCCCTCGCCGTCGCCGACCAGGTCACAGTCCTGACCGCCGGGCGCGTCGCGGCCGAATTCGACGGTGCCGGCCTACGCACCGACCCCGCACCGCTGCAGACCGCACTCGCCCCAACCCCCGTGGCAGGTGCGCAGCCGGCAGCCCAGACCCCGCCCACGGTCCGACCGTGCACCCGCCCACCCGGCACCGCTCCCGCAGGTGCCCTCGTGCCATGCCCTCCCGACCGCGAAGGAACAGACCAATGACCCAACACAGCACCAGGTACGCCTTCGGCAACAGCGAGCCGGCCGCGCTCACCCAGCTCACCGCGATCCAGAACTACCTCGACGACCTCACCAGGCGCCGCATCCGCGAACTCGACCCGCCCACCGACGGTTTGTGTTGGGAGATCGGCGCCGGCGCCGGATCGATCGCCGCATGGCTGGCCGGCGAGGTCGTGCCCGACGGACGGGTCATCGCCACGGACATCGACATCAGCCGGCTCACGCCAGGCCGCAACCTCGACGTCTACCGCAGCGACGTCACCAGCGACGCCCCGCCCGGCGGCCCGTTCGACCTCATTCACGCCCGGCTGCTCACCCAGCACCTGGCCGCACGCCGCGACCTGCTGCCCGCCCTTGCCTGCGCGCTCAAACCCGGCGGCTGGCTGCTGCTCGGCGAGTTCGACTGCCGCGTGCCGCCCCGGGTGATCAGCGCCCCGACCGACGCCGATCTTGAGCTGTTCGACCGGTTCCTGCGCAGCCTGCTCGGCGTACTCACCGCCAAGGGCGTGGACATGGCCTGGGCCGCACACGTGCACCAGGCCATGGCCAGCGCCGGCCTGACCGCAGTGCACAGCCTGACCTACGCCGAGAGCTGGACCGGCGGTGAGGCCGGCTGCCGCCTGTACGAAGCGAACTCGATCCAGCAGGAGGAAGGTCTGCTGCGCGCCGGCCTGACCGCAGCCGAGCTGAACCGGGTGCGGGAGCTGACCCGGGACCGAGCCTTGACCGCCATGTCATACCCAGTCGTGTCCGTGCGTGGCCAGCGGGCGCCAAGTCTGCACCTCGTCGAACCGGACCTCGCCGCTTCCGGGGACCAGCCGTGAGCCGTGCCACCGGCACCGCGACCGCGGCGCGCTGGCTCGACCCGGCCCTGCCCTACCGGCAGGCGCCACGCCCCGCCAGCGGGCTGATCGCCGTCGTCGCCGCACCGGCCAACCCATCGTGGGCCGGCGAGGTCTTCGGCGACGGCGCCGCGCAACCGCCGGGAGCCAACCGATGACAACCGTCGCCGCCGGCGAAGGCTGCTTGCCGCCGACCGCAAACGCCTGGCCCAACCGGGTGGGCGCCGGCGACGGCTTGGTCGCCGCCGTAGCCACCGACGCTGATCCCTGCTGGGCGGACCTGGTGCTGGCCACAGACGTCACGGGAATCCTCGTCTGGAGCCACAGCCACTCGCAGGTCGAACGTCACGGCATGCGCACCCTGGAACGGCCCGGTGTACAGGCGGTCAGCCTGGCCCCGGCCGGCAGCAACCCCTGTCAGGTCCGGGTGGCCATGCAACTGTCCAAGCGCCTCGGCCGGCAGCGCGCCGGCGCCGCCGGGCGGGCCCCCGCCTGCCTGACCAGCCCCACCACACCGGCCATCCCCGACGGCCTGGTCCGCATCCCACACCTGGTCACCATCCGCAGCGACAGCCAGGCCCTGACCGACAGGTCCACCCGCGAATGCGCCGACACGGTGGTGTGGGAGCTGACAACCCAGGCCCGGGCCGTGCGATGGCTGGGTGGCCCGCTACCGGACCAGAACCTCATCGAGGCCCGCCTACCGCACCTGCTCGCGCTGCGCACGGCCGCCCGCACCGGCCTACTCCCGCCCACCGGTCACGGCGCGCGGCTGGCGGAACTCCTGCACGGCCGACCACAGCCGCTATCGATCTGGCTGGTGTACCGGCATCTCGACCTGTTCTGCGACCTGTTCGCCGAGGCACCGCCGGCTGCCGGCGTGATGGCGCAGCCCGGCAACCCACACGCCGAACGGAGCACCGGATGAACGCCGACGCCGCCTCACGAGCCGCCGTGCCGCCCGAATCGGGCACACGGCACGTGACGCTATTCGACCTGCACCGGCCGCAGGTCATCGCCCACCCGTGGCCGCTGTACCGGCAGCTGCTGGCCGATCCGCGGCCGGGTTGGGATCGGCCGTGTCGTTCGTGGCTGGTGTCCCGCCACGCCGACGTGTCCCGGCTGCTGGCCGATCGCCGGCTGTCGGTGGTCATGGACCACGCCCGGGTGGCGCGGGCCGCGCCGGCGGCGATGCGGCCCTGGTATCCGCTGCTGGACGCGCACGTGTCGTTTGTCGATCCACCTGGGCACACCCGGCTGCGGTCAGTGCTGGCGGCGTCGTTCAAGCCCGCCGCCGTATCCATGTTGGACGGATTCATCGCCGGTCTGGTGGAGGCGGCCCTGGACCGGGCCAGGACTGCGGGCCGGATGGATGTCGTCAGCGACCTGGCCTACCCGATCCCGTTGCGGGTGATGCAGCACATGCTCGGCCTCGACGGGGTGGATCTGCCCACGCTGCGCCGCTGGTCGGCCGCGTGGGGCGAGGTGGTCGCCGCGCCCGCACACCTGCCGACCGGCGA
>Ga0137368_10003625_pt1 | contig 16478 bp, 13 predicted proteins | sample SagtaG_13_FD_104917 | JGI IMG/M metagenome (GOLD analysis project Ga0137368, IMG submission 104917) | Vadose zone soil microbial communities from Sagehorn Ranch, Mendocino, California, USA - Sage1_L_100_16 metaG | ecosystem: Environmental > Terrestrial > Soil > Vadose zone | place: USA...
GGCTGCGCGATTTGAATGACGGCCGCTTGGCGGATTTGGTGATCGTTTGCGTTGGCGCGATGCCGGCGATTCGGCAGGCTGTGCAATCAATCGATCGCGGCGGTACGCTGCTGTTTTTTGCCACGACCGCTGCCGGCGTCGATGTGCCAATCCCGCTTTTTGATTTTTGGCGCGACGAAATTTCGCTGGTCACATCCTACGCGGGGACCGGAGAAGACCTGGCGGAGTCGTTGGCATTGATTCGCGATCACCAAGTAGCCGTCGCGAAAATGGTGACGCATCGCCTGCCCTTGGCCGATGCAGGGCTTGGGTTCCGACTCGCAACGAGCGGTCAGGATGCCATCAAAGTGATCATTGATCCCGTGCTCGAGTCAAATTAGCAGGCCGTTCACCCCTCCGAGAGCCTTCAGGGCGAACGGTTGACATCATTGGCGATTTTTCCGTTCTGCTGAGCCGGACCAAGCATGAGGTTCTCGAAGCAGGAAGACCATTTTTTTCGGCAACGACAAATTTAACAAAGGCCATGGCCCGCAAGCGTTATCTCAAAAAGACGCCTCTCACCGAGGCGCGCGAACTGTTCTTATCAACAGTCGATCCGCTGCGCCTCGGCAGTGAAGAAATTCCCGTTGAGGAGGCTCTCGATCGCGTCACCGCAGAGCCGATTTTTGCAAGAATCTCCTCGCCGCATTATCACGCCTCCGCCATGGATGGGATTTGCGTGCGCGCTGAGGACACGTTCGGCGCCTCGGAGTTTGTCGGCAAAAAACTCAAATTGACAGATCTCGATTCACCGGGATTTTGCGTTTTCAAATACGTCGACACCGGTAACGCGCTGCCACCGTGGGCCAACGCCGTCATCATGATCGAGAAGGTTCATCAACTCGAAAACGACACGGTGGAAATCTTTGAATCCGTGCCACCGTGGAACCACGTCCGTCTGGTCGGCGAAGATGTGGTGGCTACGGAATTGCTCCTGGCGCGCTCGCATCGTTTGCGGCCTTACGACTTGGGCGCTCTGCTCGCGGCGGGACACACCTGCGTGCGCGTCAAAGCCAATCCAAAGATCGGCATCATTCCCACCGGCGATGAACTGATTCAGCCCGGCGAAGAAGCCACGCCGGGCGCGGTCATTGAATTTAACTCAACCGTTTTGGCCGCGTTCATCCGCGAGTGGGGCGGCACGCCGATAAAGTATCCGAGAGCAAGAGATGACTTCGCGTTGCTCAAGCAAGCCGTACAGCAGGCTACTGAAGACTGTGACCTAGTGACTATCATCGCCGGTTCTTCGGCCGGCGAGCACGACTTGACTTCCGACGTTGTCGCCGGGACCGGCGAATTATTGGCGCACGGTATCGATGTCATGCCGGGCAAACCGGCGGTGTTGGGACAGATCGTGGGTAAGCCCGTAATCGGCGTGCCCGGTTATCCGGTGTCGGCAATCGTCATTGCGCGGGAGATCCTGCGCCCGGCGATCGAAAAGTTTCTCGGCGCGGTTGCGCCTGCTTATCCAACTGTGCGCGCGGTCGTGCCTAAAAAAATCGCCTCGCACCTCGGGCTCGAAGAATTCATTCGCGTAACGCTCGGGCGAGTCGGTGAAACGCTGGTTGCCGTACCGCTCGCGCGCGGCGCTGGAGTGATTACCACGATGGTGCGCGCCGACGGTTTGTTGCGCATCCCAAGTTTGGTCGAGGGATTGAATGCCGGCGAGGAGGCCGACGTTGAGCTTCTTCGGCCGATCGAAGATGTCGAGAACACGATTCTCTGCACCGGCAGCCATGACCTGGCGATCGCAGTGCTCGAGGATCAACTCAAGCAGCGCCATCCGGAACTCAAGATCGCAGCGAGCAATGTCGGTAGTCTTGGCGGGTTACTGGCCTTGGCGCGCGGCGAAACCCATATCGCCGGCACCCATTTGCTTGATCCCGAAAGCGGCGTGTACAACATTCCCGACATAAAAAAAACAATTTCTAAAGCGCCCCTCGAGCTGATTCACCTGGCGCAACGGGAACAGGGCATTCTCGTCGCGCGCGGCAATCCAAAATCCATTAACAGTCTCAGAGACGTGGCCAAGCGCGGCATCCGCTTCGTCAACCGCCAACCCGGCTCCGGTACGCGAGTTTTGTTAGACCATGGGCTCAAGAAAATCGGCATTGACCCGGCGGCGATCGCTGGCTACGAACGCGAAGAATTTACCCATATGGCCGTCGGCGTGGCGGTGGCGAGCGGCCTAGCCGATGCTGCTCTCGGCGTACGCGCAGCAGCCACGGCCTTGGCGCTCGATTTCATTCCAGTCGCCAGTGAGGAGTATGACTTGCTCGTTTCCCGTCCCTTTTTCGATTCCCAGCGCGGCGCAAAGCTGGTCCAAACAATTCGTTCTGATGGATTCAAATCGGCGGTGGCTGCGCTCGGCGGTTACGATACGACTCATTGCGGCGAAATCCTTTATCGTCAATAGATCCTGCGTTATCGATACGCCGAAGCGAGATCCGGCGCCGGCGTGCTGAGCAACTATCGGTCCGTCAATCCTCGCCATTTTCAGCCAGGCCGTCAGCTTGCCTCGGCAACGAGCAAACTTTGGGCGGCGCATATCTCCTCCGGGGTCGCGGTCCGGCAGTGCCCTTGGCCGTCACCGTTTGTCCATTTCTGTACCGCTTCCCCCGGAGTAGATTTTATTCTTCTCCCGCAAAAACAGGCCCTTAAGTATGTCGGGTCGATGGCACCGGCATTGCTGAAGAAGTGCTTGGGAATAATTTATGGAAAAAGAATTGGAAAGTCTCCGACTGCTCACTCTCCCCGAAGCTGCGCAAATGCTCCATGTCTCCACGCGTACCCTGCAGCGAATGATCCGAAAAAACGATCTGCCTGCATTCAAAGTCGGCGGCCAGTGGCGCGTGCGCGAGAGCCAACTAGCACAGTGGATTCGATTTCGCGAGGGCTCAAGCGGTACGACAGAAAACGGCGGCGATTCCCTATGACTCTTACGAAAGGCCGGATAGATTGTCAGCGCAGATATCGCGATCTGTCGGCTTTGCTGAAGAATCGAACCTCGGACAGATACCCGTCGTAGTGTGAAAGGGGTTTGGAATAAACCGGACGGTGGCTTAAGAAGTAACAACCCTGCCTCGGACTTCGAGAAACTATCAACGTTGTTTTCACACCGAGCGAAGGCGTTTTTGGGCCAACCAGAATGATCCGTGGGCACGACTGGGACCTAGCAGGCATGTGGAAGCTTGACGAGATCCTACTTCAGGCCACGGGCTCGTTTCTGCGAGAGCTGCGGCAAAGATTGCTGATCATTATACTGGTCGCGGTCCTGCCAATTCTGGCATTGATTCTTTATCAGGCCAAACTAGCGCGCGATCTCCAGATCGCCGAGGCTCAAGAGAATGCCTGGCAGATCGTCGAAAAAGTTGCGCTTCGGGAAGCGCGATTCATCGATTCGGCCAAGCAGTTGTTAACTCTCTTGGCCGAAACGCCGGATGTGACAGATAACGACTTCGCAGGTTGCAGCGACTTTCTACGGCGATTTGCCGAACGCAACAAACTTTATGTCGATCTAGGCGTCGCCGACTCCAACGGCGATATAGTCTGTCGTGCCGAGCAGTCTGGCGATGCCGGCGAAAATTTAGCGCGCACCAGCCACTTTCGCGGCGCAATGACCGCCCGCACTTTTGCCATCGGCGATTATCAGCTTCACAGCAAAGCCGAGCGAAGGAGCGTCAATTTTGCCTATCCTATTCTCACTCATGACAGCCATGTTAGCGCGATAATCTTCGTCGCGTTGGATATCAGCTGGATCAACGAGCTGGCGGCGGAAAACAACTTGCCTGACGGAGTATCCCTGTCAGTGGTCGATAGCAAAGGTATCCTCTTGGCGAGATTCCCCGAACCACAGAAGTGGGTCGGTAGACATATTCCCGACGCCTCGCTGTTCGAGATGCTGCAGCTGCGCAGCCAGGTCACTAAAGAACTGGTTGGTTTAGACGGCGTAGACCGGCTCTACGCACTCAAGCCGCTGTCGTTAAACGCCGCGGCAGGACAAATTTACGTGATGGTCGGAATTCCCAAGGACGTCGCGTTCGGCCAAGTCAACCGTTCGTTGGCGCGCAACTTGAGCTGGCTTGCGCTGGTTTCCTTCTCGGCAACCAGCATAGCTTGGCTGATCGGCAGCAAGTTCGTCGTGGGATACGTGAAGGTACGTGCCGAGGCCGAAGAAGCGCGAGCTCGGCTCGCGGCGATTGTCGAGTCTTCTGAAGACGCGATCATCGGTATGAGGCTGGACGGCATTGTCACAAGTTGGAATGCCGGCGCGGAATCGATGTACGGATTCAGATCTCATGAGATGGTCGGCCAACCGGTGGAGCGACTGATCCCGCCGGAACTCCATGGCGAGGTCTCCGAGCTCCTGGAGATCGTCAAAAACGGCCGCGGCATTAACCGATACGAGAGTCGGCGCATGCGCAAGGATGGCCAGGCTTTTGATGTGTCCGCTTCGCTATCACCGACCCGCGATTTGCGCGGTAAAGTCATGGGGGCCGCCACGATTACCAGGGACATCACGTTGCTGCGTAAAGGCGAAGAGCAACTGCTCGCCTATACCGATCATCTGGAGATGCTCAACGGTGTGTCGCAGGAAATTGCCGGCACGCTCTCCGTAGACGAAGTGGTCGAGCGCGGCTTGAGCCGCTTGTTGGCAGCAAGCGGGTTTGATTTTGCATTCGTGCGCTTCTTTCAGGGAACCCCGGATCGCACATTTTACGGCGTTTCTGCAAAATCCCATTCACTCAAAGATCTCGAGCAGATTTGGTCGCAACTGGGCAACGAGTTCGAGCAATGCTTTTGGGAGTGCAGAAACGCGTGGTTTGTTGAAGACGTTGCCGCGGCACCGGAGCTTGCTCTTGCCGCTGAGACCAATGAGATCAAAGCCCTTGCGGTATTGCCGCTGACTCATGGCGAGCCACTCCGGGCGGCGGCCGCGCTGATGAGCACACATGAGCTTCCGTTCGGCACGGACGAAAAACAATTTCTCCAGGCGATGTCACGGCAGATCGCCCTAGCGGTGGAAAACGCGAGACTCTACAGCGCTACGCTGCGGGCAAACCAAGAGTTGCGCCGAGAGATCGAAGAGCGCAAACGGGCGGAGCAAACCTTGGCCGATTTTACCGCTATGGTAGCCCATGATCTACGCTCGCCGCTATCAAATGTGGTCTCGATCACGGATTCGATCAGGGATGGGTTGTTCGGTCCGGTTACGGAACTGCAAAGGAAGTGGCTTTGGAAAGTGGAGGAGAGCTGCAGAAGCTTAATTGGTCACGTGAGCGATTTTCTCGATATGTCGAAGATCGATGCCGGCAAACTGCAACTCCTCAAAGCGCCGGTCGACCTCGCCACGTTGCTGCGCGACAGATTACTGGAATATTCGGTAGAAGCGGATAAACGAAAGATCGCGCTTAAGGCCTCGATCAGCGATTCTTTTCCGCCACTTTTTCTCGATGGCCGGCGTTTCAACCAGGTCTTGGATAATCTTTTGAGCAATGCGTTTAAATTCACCGCTGCCGGTGGCGTCGTCGAGGTGGCAGCGCAGATCTATGGCGATCGTGACGTCGTCATGTGGGTCAAAGATTCCGGAATCGGCATAGCTGGCGACGAAACGGATCTTATTTTTGATAAATATCGCCAAGTCATCAGTGGGCAACAAGCCGATCGCAAAGGCACGGGGCTTGGACTGGCGATCTGCAAGAAAATTGTCGAAGCCCACGGCGGGCGAATCTGGGTAGAGAGTGAGCCGGGGAAGGGGAGTACTTTTTTCGTCTCGCTGCCGCTAAACGCAACCGACCCGGGTTATGCTACACCGGCATAACGCCGTGTTTTTCTCGGTCGCTGTTCCTTCCTCTGGGACCAAACCAAACGCGAAGTGGTGAGAGGTTTTCAATGGCATCAGAAGCTTCTTTAAACTGGGACTTGCGTTGAGAGATCAGCTGAGCCAATCCCTTTTCGGTGTCGATGATTTAGCGGACCGGCCAGCCTCATCGGGAGGATGCATTTGACCTCGGCAGAATTAGCACGGCAGGTGGGTGAGGAGGCAGCGACGGAAGCTCGTGTCGCGGCCCTCCATCAAATAACTACGGCGGTTACATCGACGCTGGATCTTCATGCCGTGTTGAAAATCCTGATGGAGAAGATGGATATCTTTTTGCCCTACAGTGCGATCCAGGTCTGGCTGATGAATACAGAGTCCAGAGTACTGGAACGTGCGGCGTGCCGGAATCTCGATGAGGCGGAATGGAAGCGCCGTCAATTGAAGAATACTCCGGCTCTAGTCAAGGAAGCCATGGTCAGCAGAGCGCCGGTCGTCGTGCGCAATGTTCAGACGGACGCGCGCACCCTGGACCCGGCATTTTACCGCAACCAGGGCATTGTTTCGTATCTCGGTCTACCATTAGTCGTTAAGGACGAAGTCTTAGGGGTCTTGGTCACGCTCACTCGACAAGAGTATCAGTTTTCTCCGGCAGAGATCGAGTTCCTCTCAACGCTGGCCGGACAAGCGGCCATAGGCATTCATAATTCCCAGCTTTATGAGCAAACGACGAAGCAAGCGGCTGAGCTGGAGCGAGCCTATCAAGAGCTAAAGAACAAAGAAGAAATTCAAGCGCTCCTCAAAGATCTGAACCAGGACATCACGCGACTGGATATCGATAGCCTGCTTAGGAACTTGACTGAGAAAGTCCGCGAGATACTGAGAGTCGACATATCAGACGTTAGGATTATGGTCGAAGGGCAGTGGACACTTACCGGGATCACGGGGATAGATCCCAACCTTCTCATGTCAGGCCGTTCTGGGACAGGCCGAGGTCCAGCGGGATGGATCCAGCAGCATCGTCAGCCTCTTGTAATAGCGGATTTGTCCCATACCGAAGTTCCTGTCGGCTCGACCATGAAGAGTTTGGGTATACACGGTTACGTCGGCGTTCCGCTTTTCTCGAGGGGCGGCGAGGTCTTAGGGGTATTGAGGGGCTTAAGCTATCAGCCGAGGGAGTTTACTCAAGCAGAAGTCGAGCTGCTTCAACTCTTGGCCAGCGGCAGCGGGGTGGCGTTAGAAAACGCGAAGCTTTTAGACGAGATCAAGTGCCAGACAGTGGCGTTGGAGCGATCAAATGAAGCCAAAGATGAATTGATGGAAGTCATGGCGAGGCAGAAGGAGGAATTAGCTCGACTGAATGGGGGTTTACAAAGTGAAATCGCCGAGCGAGGACGGGCCAGGGCAGAACTCGCGGCAAAGAACCGTGATCTCGAGACGCTTCTTTACGTCATTTCTCACGATCTTCGGGAGCCGCTGCGGGCGATCGAGAACTTCTCCCGTATCGTCAATGATCGTTACAAGGATCACCTCGATGAGAAGGGCCAGGACTTCTTACGCCGGGTCATTCTAGGAGCGCAGAGGTTAAATCGACTTCTCGACGATATCCTAACACTCTCCCGCTCGCAGCGGATAGGGGTGCCCACAGAGGAAGTCGATGGAGAGACCATCGTGCTCGAGGCATTGCGCCGACTCGAGGGGAAAATCAGCGCGACCAATGCTTGGGTTCGCGTAGCGGATAACTTTGAGGGACTGCGGGTGGACAAAACCTGGGCGACCCAAGCGATTTACAATTTGCTCGTAAACGCTCTTAAGTTTACCCGTGATGGCGAAGCGCCTGATGTCGAGATCGCGCCCTATTCACCTGAGGGGTCAGGCGCTGGTGTCGTCGGTATCGCCGTCCGCGACCGTGGTCCCGGAGTGGCGCCGGAACACGCCGAACGCATCTTCCAGCTTTTCCAACGAGCCGTCGGGCGAGAAGTCGAGGGGACCGGCGCTGGCCTTGCTATCGTCAGGCAGATCGCTGAGCGCCATGGCGGAAATGCTTGGGTAGAGCCGCGCGAGGGCGGCGGTTCGCAGTTTGTCATCACATTCAGTCAAAGCAAAGGTGTGCAAGGAAGGGAGTCGTAATGAATGCTGAACCCATGGAGATCCTTCTGGTGGAGGATAACGAGGACGACATCGTACTCGAGCAAGAGGCTCTCGCCGATGCCAATCTCGTTAATTTGATGTGCGTGGTGCGTGACGGCGAAGAGGCCATGGCTTATCTACGCCGACAGGGTAAGTATCAGAAGGCCGAAGCTCCGGGTCTCATTCTTCTCGATATCAACATGCCTAAGAAGAATGGCTTCGAGGTGCTCAATGAAATAAAAGCCGACCCCGCTCTGATGCACATCCCGGTCGTGATGCTTACCACCAGCGAAAGTGAAGCGGACGTTGTCAAGTCCTACGCTAAGGGCGCCTGCTCATACATCACCAAACCGATGGACTTTGATAAATTCAGAGACGTAGTAAAGCAATTTACTCTTTATTGGGCGCTGGTCGCTAGGGTGCCTGCTCGAGTTAGGTGAAAGAAATGCGAGTTCTGCTTGTCGAAGACAATGAAGACGACGCCCTATTAATTCGGGAAACGCTGTCTGAGACGACTTTGGAAATCAAGTGCGCCGGGAGGCTTTCCACGGCGTTGGAACAGCTGGCAACCGGGAGGTTCGATGCGATCTTGCTAGACCTCTCGCTTCCAGATGCGCAAGGCCTGAATACCATCGGCCGTGTGCTCGGCCAAGCTCCCGGCGTTCCAATCGTCGTTCTGACCGGTCTCAACGATGAGGAAGCGGCAGTTAAGGCCGTCGAGCAGGGAGCCCAGGATTATCTGATCAAAGGGCAAGCGGACGGCCATTTGTTAGCGCGCTCTTTGCGCTATGCGATTCAGCGGCATCGGAGCGAGGAGCGGCTGAAGGAGCGCAACCGGGAGCTGCTGGTGCTCAAAAAAATCAGCGAGACCATTTTAGGTTTTTTGGATTTGCGCTCGGTTACCGAGAGCATTTTAGAGGAGGCGATGCTGAGCGGTTCGTTCGATCTTGGCAATATCCGATTGCTGGACCGTAGCGGTGAGACCCTTGAAGTTGCGGCCAACCGGGGCTATCGAGATCCACAAAATGCGCTCGGCCATCGCCGGCTTAGCCGGGCGATGGCAAGCCGACAATCACATTTTGGCGACCGCCTTTTTAACGAGTCCTGTATCGAAGAGCATGTGCAAGAATCTGGACGGTTCAGGACGTTGAAAAAGGAGGACGTCGAATCGTTTATCAACGTTCCCGTTCGAGCGAATGGTGACATGTTGGGAATTATTCAACTAGCAAGCCGCGCGCGGCGCCAATTTAGACCTGAGGAAGTAAATCTTCTCGAGACGATCGGCAACCAAATGGGTGTCGCGCTCCAGAAGGCCAAACTCTACGAAGAAACGAGAAGGCAGGCCGTGGAACTCGAAAAAGCCAATAAGTTGCAGGCTGACTTTGCCGCGATGATTGCCCATGATTTACGCTCTCCGCTCGTGAACATCATGGGAGTGGTTGACGTCATGATAGCAGGGATGTTCGGCGACGTGACTGAGGAACAAAAAAAATGGCTCCTGCGCCTGCAGGCCAACAGCCGCGACCTAGTGAATCTGGTCAGCGACTTTCTCGATGTTTCCAAACTGGAGTCCGGCTATGTCGATGTAAACAGAGAAGTGGTCAGTCTCGCGGGGATGAATGAAAAAAACATCGAAACTTTCCGGCTCCTGGCCCAGGATAAAAAAATTTCGCTCAAAGCAACCGTGGACCCGGCTCTTCCTTCCATTCATGCCGATCTCCGCCGTTTGGATCAGGTGCTAAATAATTTAATCAGTAATGCGATAAAATTCACAGGCGCGGGTGGTCAGGTCGAGGTCGAAGCGGCGGTGACCGACGCAACTACGGTCAACGTGCGGGTCCGAGACAACGGCGAAGGCATACCGGCCGATGAGATTGGCCAGATTTTTGAAAAGTATCGCCAAGGCGGCAATGTCAAGCACTCGAGTGACAAAGGAACCGGTCTGGGTCTGGTCATCTGTAAGATGATCATTGAAGCTCATGGCGGATGTATCTGGGTCGAGAGCGAAGTAGGGAAGGGCAGTACTTTCTTTTTATCGTTGCCGGTCAACGGCCACAACCGGAGCTGTGTTATACCGGCATAACGCCGTGTTTTTTTCTCGGTCGCTCCTCTCTCTTGTGGCGCAAAACTTCCAAAGATTGCACGAGCCGCTTGCGTGTCTCTTGCGGCCGGATCGCCGCCTGAGCGAATTGCTTCGAAAGAGCTTCGAACGGGCCATTAAAGCGGTCCTGGTACTCGGCGATTTTTTCCGCGCGGGTTTTGGCCGGATCGGCGGACTGCTCGATCTCGCGCCTGTATAAAACATTGACCGCGCCGCCGCCACCCATCACCGCCAGCTCGACTCCGGGCCAAACGAGCAGTTGATCGGCGCCCATTTCGCGCGTGCAAAGCGCCTGCTTGGCGCCGCCATAACCTTTTCTGAGCACGATGGTAATCTTGGGCACGGTCGCTTCGGCGTACGCGTAAAGCATTTTCGCGCCGTGGCGGATGATACCTTTCTCTTCTTGCTGCTTGCCGGGGAAAAAACCGGGAACGTCCATCAACGTGATGATTGGGATATTGAACGCGTCGCAAAAACGGATGAAGCGCGCCGCTTTGTCCGACGCGTCGACGTCTAGACTGCCGGCGAGAAACATCGGCTGATTGGCGACGAAGCCAACCGGATAACCGTCGAGGCGGCCGAAGCCGATTACTAAGTTCCGCGCGAATTTCGCTTTGAGCTCGAGGAAGTCGCCACCGTCGACGATCGCTTTGATGACCTGAAGGATGTTATAGGCGCGCTTGGTGTCTTCCGGCACGATCTTTTCGAGCGAGTCGACGGGGCGCGCCGAATCTTCGCCGGTTTGTTGGCGCGGCGGCAAACAATCGAAATTCAGCGGCAAGAAGCTTATCAGTCGTCGAATCATCGCGAGACATTCTTCATCGTTTTTTGCGACCAAATCGGTCACGCCCGATACTTCCGAATGAATTTTCGCGCCGCCAAGCTCCTCCATCGTCACCGTCTCGCCGAGGACTTCCTTGATGACTGCCGGTCCGGTAATGAACATTTGGCTCGTGTTCTGCACCTGGAGTATGAAGTCGGTGAGCGCGGGCGAATAAGAGCCGACGCCGATACAGGGTCCCATGATTGCCGAAATCTGCGGGATGCAGCCGGACGCAATGCTGTTTTCAAAAAAAATCTTGCCGATGGCCGAGGTGACCGAAAGCCCCTCTTGGATGCGCGCGCCGGCGGAGTCGTTCAAGCCGATGACCGGAACGCCGAGCTTGCGCGCGGTCTGAATCACGTAGGCAATCTTTTCCGCGTGGGCGCTGCCAACACTGCCGGCAAGGACGGCACGGTCTTGAGAATAAATGTAAACCGGCCGGCCGTCGATCTTGCCGAAGCCGGTAACGACACCGTCCGAGGGCGATCGCTTCTCCGCCATGCCGAAGTCGGTGCATTGGGTTTCCGCGAGCATAAACTCTTCGACAAAGCTGCCAGGATCGAGCAGTTGGTGGATGCGCTCGCGAGCGGTGAGTTTGCCTTCAGCGTGCTGCTTAGCAGCCACTTTGGGGTCGGCATCGCGAGCGACGTTTTCGAGTGCCGCAAGCTTCTTTTCCAGGTCCGCTCTCGACTGCGCCATACCTTCGCTCGCTTATCCGCCGACGATTCCCATGCCTTGCAGTACGGACAGCATCACGGCTGCGGCAATGACGGAACCGATCTGCCCGCCGGCGTTAGCGCTCATCGCATGCATCAGCAAGTAACTTTTCTTGTTATATTTTTGACCCTCGGCTTGGACGACGCGGGCTGACATCGGAAATGCCGAGATTCCCGCGGCGCCGATCAGCGGATTGATCTTGCCGCCGGTCAAAACGCACATGACTTTGCCGAAGAGAATGCCAACAGCGGTGTCGAGACTGATCGCGACAAAACCGAGAGCCAGAACTAGCAACGTCTGACCCTTTAAAAATTTGTCGGCCTCCATGGTCGCGCCGATACACAATCCGAGAAGCAGCGTCACCATATTGGTAATTTCGTTCTCCGAAGCGCTTTTCAAGCGATCGACGCAACCGCTTTCTCGCAGCAAATTGCCGAGCATGACGGTGCCGATTAAAGGAGCGCCTTTGGGCGCGAGGATCGAAGCGAAGATCGTCACGGCGATTGGGAAAACGATTTTGGTGGTTTTCGATATCGGCTGCCTCTTTGCCACTCCCATGACGATTTGTCTTTCCTTTTCGGTAGTGAGAACACGCATGATTGGCGGTTGGATAAGCGGCACTAGTGACATGTACGAGTATGCGGCGACGGACACGGCACCGAGCATATGCGGGGCGAACTTCGAGCTAACGTAAATGGCGGTCGGTCCATCGCAGGCGCCGATCACCGCAACCGCGACGGCGTCGAGCTTATCGAAGCCCAAAGCCAAGGCGAGCAGCAAAGTAAGAAAGATTCCAAATTGCCCGGCCGCGCCCAATAAAATAATCTTCGGATTCTCCAACAGGGGCTGAAAATCGGTCATAGCGCCGATGCCAATAAAGATCAGTAGGGGAAACACTTCGGTAAGGACTCCGGTGTCGTAGAAGAAACGCAAAAAGCCGTCCTTGCCCATCATTTCCGCCAAGGGAATATTCACCAGAATGGCGCCGAAACCAATGGGCACCAAGAGTAGCGGCTCATAGCCTTTTTTGATGCCGAGATAGAGGAGCACCGAGCCGATCAGAATCATGATCACATGTTCCGGGCGGAGACTCAAAACTCCGAGGAAGAGGCCTTGGAGGCCGGAAACGAGCGCAGACTCCATGAGATGAAGTTAGCCTTTCTTGGCTGCCGATTCTTCGGGTTGGTAAGGGAAGATTTTTTTGAGCAGCAGGATGAGCAGGCTCAAGATCCACAGCACCAGCATCGTGCCGGTCATGCCGATCAGCGCCAACGTCCAGCCAAACGTCCAGCTATCCATTGGTTAGTTCTCCTAAAAATAATGCCGTGAGCTTGGCTTCGAGGTTTACTCGATGACGGCGAGCGCTTGCTCCGCTTCGACAGCTTGGCCTGCTGCGACTTTTACCTCTTTCACCGTTCCAGTTACCGGCGCAACGATGGGAATCTCCATCTTCATTGCTTCCATGACAATCATGACTTCGTCTTCGTCGACATGATCTCCAACATTTTTTTCGATCTTCAAGATCTTACCTACCATAGGTGCTTCGACGGTTGTGGCCAAGACAACTCTCCTTTTTTGGTTTGCGTGAAAAATCAGTTCCGAGCGGCGCTATTCTCGCGACGGGCGTCTTTGCTGCGTTAAGGTGCCATTTAGTAGACTTTCCAGTTAGTTGTCAATGATCTGGGCAAATTTGATCTTGCGTCGCGATGTGTGTACACGCGGCGCGCTATAGTGTCTAACCGCCCGACTTATCTTGCTTTCACCAATGTTATAAGATATGAATCCTGCATAGCTTTTTCGGAGGAAGATCAATGGCCAAGCCGGCAACTCAAGTTGAAAATGTCATGGACAACATCCCGTACTACGACAAGTGGCAGCTCGGCGAAGGGATTCCCATTATCAAGACTTTTTTCGTCCAGGACTTGAAAAAAGTTGACCTAAAACCCTGGGATAGAATCGGTGGCAACGGCGCATTCATCAACATGGAGGGGGCGGAAGGAGCCACCGGCGCGTACGTAAACGAGATCGCGCCGGGAAAAAAGCTTAACCCGATAAGACATTTATACGAAGATTTGCATTTTGTTCTCAAGGGACGAGGCGCGACCACTATCTGGAATGATAAAGGAGTAAAGCAAACCTTCGAGTGGCAAGAGGGTAGTCTTTTTGCGTTGCCGCTCAATGCTTGGTACCAACACTTCAACGGCTCCGGCGACGAGCCTGCGCGATTTTTCTCCGTCAATAGCATGCCGATCGTCTTTAACTTGTTTCACGACGCAGATTTCATTTTCAACACGCCGCGCGATTTCACCGACCGCTTCGATGGCGATCCGGAGTATTTCAGCGGTAAAGGCAAAGCCTATCCGGGCCGCGTTTGGGACACCAATTTTATCGCCGATGCGCGCAATTTCGCGCTGGAAGATTGGAAGGAGCGCGGTGGAGGGGGGAAGAACGTGATGTTGGAGATGGCCAATGGCTCGATGGCCGCGCATATCTCGGAATTTCCCATTGGTACGTACAAGAAAGCCCACCGCCATGGTCCAGGCTTCAACGTCATCATAATCAAAGGCAAAGGCTTCTCGATGTTCTGGAGACAGGGAGAGCAGCCCAAACGCTATGATTGGCAGGACGGCAGCGTTTTTACCCCACCGGCGATGATGTGGCACCAGCACTTTAACACGGGTGCTACAGGGGCGCGTTATCTGCCGCCGCGTTTGGGCGGGATCAAATACAGTCTGGGCGAGGGCTTTGGCGATATCACCAAAGTTGACAAGGACGTTAAGGCGGGCGGCAATCAGATCGAGTATTTCGATGAGGACCCGAATATCCGCAAGATGTTTGAAGAGGAACTCGCCAAGTCGGGAACCTACAGCCGGATGAATCCGGATTTTTATCGAAAACCGGCATAGAGAAAATCAGTTTCCTGGCACCGAAAGCCCCGCGCGAACTATTACCGCGTGGGGCTTTTTTTTGATCCCTCCCCGGTGCCGGTGCCGTGGAAATTCATTGAGAGTTCTTAAAGCGTTATGATAAGTTGAGTCGATGTTGGGAGCCGCGCGGTATGCCCCGTCAATATTTCTCCTATTGATTTTCCTTTTGATCGTAAATTTGCACCCGGAGTCGGCGAAGAAGAACGCGATCGTTCCAACTAGTGAAAAAACCAACTTGCATGCCGATCCCGGTATTGAGCACCCGCTCAAACCGACGTTTAAAGATGCAGATCGGATTGCCGTCGAAGAGTTGGCGCGGAAGCGGTATTTCGGCGTCGCTGCCGACGGCCGAAACGAGCCCGTTCATACAAAATTTTGGACCTTCGTCAACGAAGCGGTCGCACAAACTTCAGATCCTGGCTCCGGCTCTTCGAAAACTCCCGCCACGGAGTCAAAAGAACCGACAAAGAAGGCCGACTCAACATCGGCCAAGATTCCGGCGCCACCCACTGGTAAGCCTAAAGTGACGGGTCCATCATCGAAAGCTCCATCGCCGGCAAATTCAATTCCACCCGTCGACAAACCTGAGGAAGAACAAAATCTAAAGTCGCCATCGATTCTGCAAATGTTAGAAGGCCACGAAAGAGAATTGATGATCGCCGCGGCCATTGCCGCGGCGTTTTTTTTCATCGGATGGATTTGCGGCGGCAATTATTACTTGCGCCGCGATCGAAGGCGCAGAACGAAAATCCGATTCTAAAATTTTTGCCGCCAATTGACTTGCCGCAATGGAAATCATCGTCGTGATATTTTCTTATCTGCTTGGGTCCATTCCGACCGGATACATCGTCGGGGCGCTGGCGGGAGTCGATATTAGAAAGGTCGGGAGCGGCAACGTCGGCGCGACCAACGTCGCCCGGGTAGTGGGTAAAAAGCGGGGACTGCTGACGTTGATTGCCGACGTCACGAAAGGATTTCTGCCGGTTTTCGTCGCAGGTCGGCTAGGATTAAGTCACACGGCGGTGGCCTTGGTCGCCATCGCCGCATTTTTGGGTCATCTGTACCCGGTATTTTTGAAATTTCAGGGCGGAAAGGGAGTGGCCACCGCGCTCGGGGTTCTGTTAGCGCTCGCGCCAATGGCCACGGTGGTTTTGATTGCCATATTTGGCATCTTCGCGATTACCAGCCGGCTCGTTTCTCTCAGTTCAATCGCCGCGGCACTGGCCGCGCCGATTATGCTCTGGTCTTTCGCTTATCCTCCGACCTACATCGCGATGAGCGCTTTTCTTGCCGTCATGATCGTCGTACGGCACCGCGGCAACATTCAGCGCTTGCTCGCGGGGACTGAGCCAAGATTTGGCTCCCGCTAGCGACCCCTTCTCGAATGCTGGAAAACCTTCTGCCTTGAAATGCACCGGCGGGTAAGCGAACCCCAGGAATCAGACCCTTCGCATTGCTCCGGGTGACTCACTAGACGACGACAGCTGCGAGAGTCTGATAGGATCTAGTTACCGAAAACGACCCTCGCAGCTTGGCCTAGAAGTGAGTCAATTCTCGATGATTACCTCGACGCGGCGGTTCTGTTGCCGCCCGCTTTCGGTATCGTTGGAAGCGACCGGCGCGCGCGTGCCAAGACCTTGGGATGAGACATTTTTGCTATTCACACCATTGCGCTCAAGCGCATCGGCCACCGTACTGGCGCGTCTTTCCGACAGCCGCTGGTTATAGGCTTCTTGAGCGGCGCTTTCTCGGCTGGCGTGGCCCTCGACAGTGACACGACGGTTTGGCGCATCGCGCCGTATGATATTGGCAATCTGATCAACTTTCGCCCTGCCATCAGAGGTTAAATCCGCTCTGTCAAATTCAAAGTTGACGCTCGGCAGATTGACCGCTACGCCGCGGCTGGTCTCGCGGGCCTCGATA
>Ga0137368_10003637_pt1 | contig 16454 bp, 14 predicted proteins | sample SagtaG_13_FD_104917 | JGI IMG/M metagenome (GOLD analysis project Ga0137368, IMG submission 104917) | Vadose zone soil microbial communities from Sagehorn Ranch, Mendocino, California, USA - Sage1_L_100_16 metaG | ecosystem: Environmental > Terrestrial > Soil > Vadose zone | place: USA...
AGAACTGTGTCAGATATCCCCTTAAACCCTGGCCAAACACCGTGATTTACGGGGACACTCCGATGCACATCGTTGTTGCGGGAAGTCGCTGGTCGGGAGTACGTTGGTGCGTTTCGGTGTGGGGCAGGACGCGCGAGCGGAATCAATTTCCAAGCGTGCTCCTTCAACCACTCGGACATCTCTCCGCTTTGGAATCAACGGATTACGAGCGGTCTGACGCTGATTATAGCACACGCCATGGACGTGCGAAGGATCTTGCTCAAACACGTTTCCATTCAGCGGTTTGCAGCGTGATGAAAACGTGCGTGCGACGAACTTGTGTCAGACCTTCTATTCTCCTCCAATCACTTACGCCGCAGGCTCAAGTGTATTCACTCGGAGACTTCCCTTCTCCCGAGCTATTCAGGATTCCAAGGACGCCGCGCGATCTCAGAGGCCCCCAGAAACACGTCACACCTGTCGCAGCGCCTCGAGCGGTTGAACACGCAGCGCTCGGCGCGCAGGTGCGGCGCACGCAAGCACGCCCACCGCCGCCATGATGACGGACGTGATCACCGACGTTACGAGGAGATCCGCGGTCAGGCTGTCGGCGCGCCACGCGAGGAGCAGGATGATGCTGTCACCTGCGATGATGCCGCCGCCGAGCTGACGACCCGCACGGGCGAAAACGCTCCGGAGCACGTGCCGGGGGTTGGCGCCGAGTGCGATACGGATCCCAATCTCGCGGGTGCGACGCGCCACGGCGACGGCCATGAGCGTGTACAGACCGGCCGCCGAGAAGACCAGCGCCACGAGCAGAACGCTGCCGAAGACGACGCTGCCGCCCACCATCCGTGTTTGCTCCTGTGCGACGATGTCGTCGAGGGTGACGATATCCCTGAGGTGCAGACCCGCATCGATCTGCTGCGCAAGGGCGGCTACGCGGGGCGCCAACATCGACGCCCTGGTACCCGCGATCCGCGTGACGCAAGCAAACACGGGAGATGGCGCCTCTCGACGGTAACGCTCGACACCGGCGCCGTCTCAGCGACGTCGTCGCGGCAGGAGTTACGGTCACGACTCGACGTACCGCACCCGTGAAGCGCGTTCGATGTGAATCTGTTCCCCGCCGTTCGCCTGGGCAGCACCGGCACGACCGTCGTGCTCGGCGCCGGATCAGTTCTGACCGGACGGACGTGGTCCCGGCGTTACGATGACCGTCGCGTCAGCGGGCTCAAACACGATACCGTCGTCGGCATACGCTCGGATCACAAACACGCCAGGCTCGGTGAGTGTGACGCTCGTTGATGCTTTCCCGTCTCTGACAAGTGTTCGCATCGGTGCAAAAGTTAGACGGCCCGGCCCCCGCCACTGAATCCACGTCACGGTCAGACCTTCACGATTCGGCTGAATAATTTGCTGCTGGACAGGCCCCCCCTGCCTGATTGCTATCAGCGGGGGCGGAGCACTTCGCCTGACATCATCGGCACGTCCCCGACCTTGAGAAGCATCCGTCGGCTTGGGAATCCCGTCATCGCTCGCACTCGCCGTCAGCGTCAAGGTGTCACCAACAGTTGCTCCTCGTTCGCCAGGCCCATCAATACTAATAGTCGGTGGCTCATTGGTCGGTGCGACGGCCGCATCGCTTCCGAGACCCCGCCGATTCTGGCTGTACACGACTTGCGAAATTTCCCATTCCAGATCCAACTTCCCGACCGATTTCTCTGTCTTCCCGTTGCGCGTCAAGGCCCACACGAGTTGCTGCTTACCGAAATTCGCTGGCACCTTGACCTTGAACATGAACTGCTGACGCCGCGGATAGAAGTGGGTTGGCTGTCCACGATCGATTGGCTCCGGTGAGAAGGTGTTACTCGGACCGACAGGAATCTCAGGTTGCTCTTCGTAGTTACGGTTCATGTAACCAAAAACCAGGTTGAAGGTTCCGTCACGATTCTTCTCCCATCCTTCGAACACTGGTGCCACGTTCTGTCCCGCGTTGTAAGGAATCTGAAACTGCGCACGAAGGTTTGGTGCTGTAGCCGCAATCATCAAGCTCAGCGCGCAGGCGCTCCACGTCGTCAACACCTTCATAGTCGCATCCCGTCAACACTCATCGAGAAGCTGCCAGTCTTCATCAGCGTTCCTTCTGTTGCGCCACGATCGATTGCTGCTTCGCCTTTCTCTCGGCGACCTGCCTCGCGAAGTCCTCGTCATCGAGCCACACGTAGCTCACCCACGCGAACGACATATCGTCGATCGAACGCTGCCCGAAGCCCGCCCAGTTGCTCGGGTCGGGGTTGTAAGCGTTCGATGCTGTGTTGTTGTGCCAGCTTGTTACCTTGAGGACTGTTCCTTTCGGAAGGAGGGGCGCCACATCGTCAGCGTAGTTATAGACGATATGCCAGCCAAACTTGTAACGGTCCACGCAGCTGAGCATCTCGAGTTTTCCGTCCGGGTAGAGAGCCTCAAGACACTGCGCCTTTCCGCGATTGTGCAGGTGCGGCTGAAAAGCTGTCACCCGTGCGTTCTGGTTCAGCCGCGAGTATCCTTCTGATCGAATATTGTCTTCACCGGCTGGGAGATCCAGATCCTCATTGTCCCCAGTGTGCAACGACTGGTAGTAATACTTTGGCGAATATCCCTTTGGGTAGAAATACAGGGCGATCTGACTTTGGTCGACCTTTCTCTCACCAATTGGGTGATAGTGCATGTTGAAGAGAATCTTCGCGCCAGCCTTCACGAGCCGCGCGGTGCCGTCCGGGAAAACATCTCCATTCTTGCCGACGGCATACTCCACAAGGAATTGCTCACCGCCCGCTCCTCCGGATCGACCGGCCAACTGAGCCTCGTTGTCCTCATCTTGTAGCAATGAAGCGACAAGATGATGCACGACCGGTTTGTTGCCGGCGCCTGGCTTGGCCTCCACCGCACGCAGCCATCGATCTTCGCTCAGTTGTGTTTCGACAATATAGTTCCCCCACCAGTCAGAACCTTCGGCCGGAATGACGTGACTTGGGGAGGTCACCACAACGTCGGGATCGCCGATGGTCCACGCGTTGTCGTCGCGAAACTGTACCGGGCGCGGCATGTCCGCTGGATTCCCCATAGGAGCGCCGGCGTCGACCCACTTCACAATCGTCGCGATTTCGCCCTTACTCAGGGAAGGATCGTTTTTGAATTGTTCGATACCGACATTACGAGCGATGTACCAAGGAGGCATGTTGCGGGCCTCCACCTCCCGTTTGATCGCCCGCGCCCAGGGTCGTGCGTCCTGGTAAGTCAACAGGGACATTGGCGCCATCGATCCCGGCCGATGGCACTTCTGACAGGAACGCTGCAAGATTGGCGCGACGTCCTTCGTGAAGGTCACTTGTGGCATTCCAACGAGGTTTGCTGTCTGAGCCGTCGCAGTGGAGCCCAATGCGATCATTAAGAGAATTCCACTCAGAATCCAGCGCGAGGCGCTGCTTTTCATACGAGAGCTCCTTCAATGCCGGAACAATGACTCATCGAGTCGCGACTGGAAACTCGACCATGCCGAGTCCGTCAACGAATCGGATGTCGACTCCGAACGGCTTCGAAAGCTTGTCCAGGCGCTCGATGATCTTTCGGGCGAGCGCTGGCTGCGCCAGCCGTGGCGTCCCGATCTGCGGTCGTGGCTGTCCATAGCCGAGATCCACCGGATGAAGGACGACAGACTTGAGCCGTCCGGCCTCGAACCGCGACACGGCGATCACGCTCTCCCACCAAAAGTCCTGGCGGAATGAGGTACCCCAACCCGGAACAGCGTCGTACAGATCCGCCGCTGTGGAGCGAAGCGGGTCTAGGTTCGTGCTCTCAAATACGTCATACGCTTGAGGCTCAAGCGTCTGATAGTGAAAGAAGAAGTTCCCAAGGCTATAGAAAATCGGCTTGCCCTTGTAGATCTCGATCCCGCGCAACATGTGGGGCCCGTGCCCGATGAACATGTCCGCACCGGCGTCGATCGTGGCGTGCGCGAAAGCGGGCAAGAAATCCGCTGGCCGTTCGACACCGTTGACCGGCTCATGCGCATGAATCGTGACGAATACAAAATCAGCTTGTCGTCGTGCGCTCCTAACCTGCGCCACGATATCCTTGACATCACGTTCGTCGGCCACAAGCTCGACCCGATTCTTGTCTCCTTTCTTGATGCGCGTGCCGAAAAGATTGACCTCGTCGGGCGGGGGCGGCTGGGCGGGCGGAGGGCCAGCCCGAAACGAATCCGCCGCCGCCTTCACCTTGGCAAAGGTCTCGGGGTCGAAAAAAATCTGGCGATTCCATCGCAACGGACTCAATCCAGGTCTTCCCTTGATGTCGGCGCGTGCATAAGTGGCACGAGATGACGGCGAATGCGAAGACGCCGTCGAAATTATCGCGATCCGTCCCACCGCCGTCTGGAAGTACGCCGGTGCCCGGGCGTGGCCCAATGTGGCTCCAGAGCCGGCGTGCACGAGACCGACTTCGTCCAGAATCTTGTCTGTCTCCAGCATGCCCTCGACACCGTAGTCGGTCGTGTGATTGTTGGCACGTGACACCATGTCGAAGCCAAGCCACTTCACCTCCTTGGCTTGCGTCGGCGACCCATGCACCCATAAGCCGCCATACTCGGCCTGGGGCGTGGGCTCGAACTTGGTCGTGTCGAAGACGCTCATCTCGAAATTCGTGAACGCGACCGTCGACTCGCGAATGAGTTTGACCAAGCCCGCAAACGAGGGCTCGTTCTCATACACCGAAACGGGACGGAGGAGGATCGAGTCGCCGGTGGCCGCGAATGAGAGCTCGCCCGTAACCGTTGGTCCAACTATCGGCGGTTGCTGCGCTGCGGGCGTGGTCTGTGCCGACTGTGCATTCTGCGTGAAGAAGCGAGTGCCGACCAACACCGCACCGATCAGGCTGACAAACAGCACACCGCGTTTCATGGTTCCCTCCGCTCGTCCAGCTAACTGCGATGAATGCGTCTCCGGCTGATGTCCAGCCTGCGCCGCTGCTCACACTTCACGGCATCACAGGTAACAGCACATGGGACGGGTGTTGGCGGTCGTGGTAGATCGTCTGGTTGGCAATCTTCCACTCGGTGTCGGTGGCCACGGCGTGCCCGGTGTTTTGGTTTGGGGCAAAAAATGGATAGGCGCTGCTTGACACCTCGAGGCGAAGCCGATGCCCAGGCAGGAACGCGTGCCCAATGTCGTACAGCTCGATCCGGTATTCCTCCGGCCGGTTGGGTGTGACTAATTCTTCCCGGTCGAGGCCCTTGCGGTAGCGAGCGCGGATGATTCCGATGGGGGCCGAACCCAAGTTCAGAGCGCGACCATCTGGATAGACATCCATGATCTTGGCGGTGAAGTCCGTGTCCCTCGCATCAGTCGCGGCGTGAAGTACGACTCGGATCGGCCCCAGCACTTCAAGCGGCTGTGTCAGGGCATCTGTCGTGTACACGAGCACATCGTCTCGGCGCTCCACAACGCGTTGATCCTGTCCAGCGCCCGCTGGGTTGGATGGGACCGGGTTCTTCGGATCGTAGACGTAGCGGTCAGGCGGCTCGTCCCGGGCCTGTTCCCAGGTCAATCGGCCATCACCATAGAGCGTGTTTCCCTTGCCGGCGCTGTGCAGGTGGAGTTCGCGGTACTGGACTTGCGGTGGGGGGTAGTCCTCTAAGTCGCGCCAGACGTTGTGACCGGTGATGAACACTCGAGCACGCGGGAAGGCAAAGCTCGGAGATGTGCCTTTGAGCCAGCGATCAAACCAGGACAGGGCCAGGGCGTCGATGTCCATGATCGACTGTGCCGTCCGATCGATCTGTCCGATCCGCACTGTGCCGCCTGTGCGGGTCTCGCTGTGTGCCCACCCCCCGCTGAGCAGATACTGCCTGTCTCGACCTGGCGAGTATTTCCGCATCCCTCGCCAATAGTGCAGCGCGCCTGCTTGATCGGCGTCGAACCACCCGGTGACGGTGACGGCTGGAATGTCGATGCGACGGAAATCTTCTTCCCCAAACTGCAGACGCTTCCAATAGGCATCCATGGTGGGGTGTTGAAGGAACTCACGATACAAAGGCATCTCCCTCCCCATCACGGCGTCCATGTCAAGAAGCGGTCGGTGTTGATACAACTTCTCTTGGTCGACAAGGACGGCGTTTGGGCTTTGGCGTGTCCTGCCGGCAACACCGTTGAGCCAATTCAGCGCCCACCCCAATTTCCAAGCCCCGCCCGCGGCTGGCAGCTCCTCAAGCCAGCGGCCCGCTGAAGCCTGCGCGAAAATGCACACGAGATGCGGCGGCTTTTCACGCGCAGCCAGCCATTGAACTGTCCCCAGGTATGAGGCACCGACCGTCCCGATCTTGCCGTTCGACCAGGGTTGCTGCGCGAGCCACTCAATGGTGTCGTAACCATCCGTGCCTTCCTGGAAGAAGAAGTTGAACTGGCCGTCGGAATCTCCCCGGCCACGCACGTCCTGCACAACCGTCGCATAGCCATTGCGCACGTACCGCTCCGCAATCTTCGGCCAGTCGTGAAAGGTCCTATCCGCTTTCAAGTACGGTGTTCGCATCAGGACGATCGGATAGCGCCCCTGTCCCTCCGGGAGCCACACGTCAGCAGAGAGCGTGACGCCGTCGCGCATCGGGATGCGAACATCAAAGAGGTGCCGGATCTGGACAGCGGCATCCAGTGTGGGATGTTCCAGCGCGGTGAACGCCGCAAGGACGGCGATCAGGCGCAAAACATCCACGAGCCGAACCGCCGAACGGCGAGTCCCGCCAACCCGCCACAATCGTCGTAATCTTGCACAGCGCATCGCTAGCATGGCACCTCCACGTTCGGCCAACACAGTTCGCGCCTATGTCGTCAGAAGCTCCACTTCAACAGCAACTGGCCACTCCGGGCGTACTGGAGGCTGGTGCCCTGGAATGTGCCATCAGGCCTGATCGCATAGTTCGCGCTGAAAAGCTGGTTGCCTCCACTCAGGAACTGCTGCGGCGTCCCTCGGTTGGTGACATTGAAAATGTCGAATGCAGTCTCAATCTGCTGACCTTTGAAGCGGAAGGTCCGCCCAAAACGGATGTTCCACACGATGAGGTGCGGCGCCTGAATTTGACCTTCGCCTCGAGTCGCGTAAGCGAATCGTAGCGTCGTCGCGAGAGGGTTCGGGACCACACGGCCGTTTGACAACCCTACCGTTGCCGGGCCGAATCGAGGATCCGCTGCCGCCAATCGAGTGATGATCGGGCCTGAGTAGGGACCCGACTGAAAGCTTAGACTCGAGGCGAGATGCACACCCCACGGCGCCATGTAGCTCCCGGCGATGCGCAGAATATGCTTCTGCCACATCGTACTGAACGCGTCACCCGCCCCCGAAAAGCTGTTGGTCTCGTTGCCGCGGACCCAACCGATGTTCTTGTCGTTCGGGAAGTGGTCTGGCTGGATGAACGCGGCAGGATCGTTCGGCCGCCACGTTCCATCGAGATGCTGCCACTGACGACTATAGGTCGCCAGCACCTGCATACTGTTGGTCCGCTTCGCGGCGGTGAACTCGAGTCCCGTGTACACAGGTGTCGTCCACCGGTCGTTTGTGACCAGGAAGATCTCGTTCTGCGTCACGTCCTTGTAGCCGCGGAAGACGCTGCCATCATAGATTCCGTTGATCTCCACCAACGCCGGCAGATCCTTGTAGTAGCGCCGAACCCAGCTTGCGTCCAGGCTCACCTGTCCCGGGAACTGACGTCGGTAGCCCACGATGAATTCGTCAATGAAAAACTGGTGGCGGTCGGGATCAATCGTCCGGTTGCTGCTCAGCGCCGTGCTGCTCGGGCTATCGAACCTCGCCTCAAAGACTCCATCGAGGTTGAGATCGTAGAGGTCGGTCCGGCCGACAATGTTGGTGCCTGCGGTCGGCAAGTAGCCACTCATCGCTTGCGGGAAGTCGTGAATACGGCCAGCGCTGAAGCGCACGATGTTTTTCTGATCGTTCGTCAACACATACGTCGCACCGAAGCGCGGCCCGACTTCAACGTGGTTCTGTACTTCCAGGTTGAAGAGATTGTCCGTCGCACTGACGCGATCGAAACGGACACCTGCATTGATCGTCATGCGCGGGGTAGGCTTCCAGCCGTCCTGCACGTAGAACCCATAGTCCTGCGCGGTCAGCTCACGGGTCACAACTTCCTGTGCGTCGACGTATTGCCGATGGTACGGAATAAGGCCACTCGCCGGGTCGCCCGCGCGTCGAAGGACGACGTCTTCTCGAATGAACCCGTCGTTCAGATAACGAGTCGTGCTCTTGTAGTGCAGATGCGGTTGGGCAAAGAACCCCGTTTGCAACTCATGTGAACCCAGTAAACCGCGCTTGTAGTACGTGACATCGGCTTGGATGGTCGTTTTCTCAGCGGGCAGTGCTGAAATCGAGCCAGTGCCCCCAACAACGGCTAGCGTCGCGCTGCAACTGAGTTGACCGGACTGAGCAAACACCGAGTTGCAGGCTATACCCGCCGGCCCAGGGAACGTGTAGTCGTCGAAGACGCTGAAGTTTCCGTTGATGGATTTGTTATTCCACGATGCAAGCACTTTGGTCGTGAGGCTCGAACGCCACACGCCAGACCAGCGCGCTCCAAGTGCATTTCCACCAAATGCGTTGACGGAGTAGCGCTTCGATTCGTTCGGAAAGCTGGCGGCCTCAGGATTGAAATCGCGCTGGACAAAGGCGTACACCTGGTGATTTGGTGATAGCGGCGCCGTGCCCTTGACGTAATAGTATTTGTTGCGGACAAGGTTATCGAAAGGAGAGAAGGTCGGCTCGATCGCCTTCAAATCGGTCAACTGCTTTTGCGTGCGCGAGATGCCGCTGTTTCGATGCGTGTAGCGGTAAGCGCCAAAGAAAAACAGCCGATCTTTCTTGATTGGGCCGCCCAGGGAAATGTCTGGTTGAACGATGTCGTACACCGCACTCGTACCGGTAGGATTGTTGTTCGCGTTCCAGGACCGTGCTTGGTAGATCGTGGAGGCTGCGCCTTTTAGCCTGTTCGTGCCCGATTGCGTGGCGAGGTTGATGATCAAGCCAACGCCCAAGGGCTGGGACGCGTCCACTCCTCCGGTCTTCACCTGGGTGTCTTCGATCATGTCCGAGTTCGCACCGACATATAACGCCGCGGCCTGCCTGAACGAGCCGACATCCGCCCCGTCGAACTGGACGACGTGGTTCTCGATGTACGTGCCGCGCATCATGTACTGCATTCCACCTGACGACTCAAACGTGCGCGACGTGACCCCCGGTGTCACCTCGAGGAATTCGGAAAAATCGCGTCGGCTGCCCAGTGGAAGCTGGCGCTGGAACTCGCCGCTGATGTTGACGGCTTGCACCGCTTTTTCTGTTTCAAGCATCGGCGATTCACCGCTGACGGTTATCGTCTCGGCCAGCGTGCCAACCGCGAGCACGACGTCAAGGAGCACGTTCAATCCCGCCCGAATGACGACGTTCTCGCGAGAAAACTTCGCGAAACCAGACAACTCCGCCGTGACGGTGTAGGTCCCGGGCGGCAAATTCAAGAGCCGGTATCTTCCTTCAGCGTCGGTGACCGCGAGGAAAGATCCCGCCACCGTTGGGCTCGCCGCCGCGATGCTGACGCCAGGCAGTACGCCTCCCTGCTGATCCTTGACCTGGCCGCGAATCGTTCCCTCAGCCGTACTCTGCGCCCGCACGACGCTGGCCACGCCAAGCAACACAAACAGCGCCACGAATACGCGTTTCATGACGATCTCCTTCATTCGTCTCGCGTCGTGCCAAGCCGATGCAGAACGGTGAATGGTCTGGGCGGCGTCACCACAGACGCCGTGCGGGTCGTTCACGTGGCGCGGATCGCCTCGTCGGCGGGACCGCCTGCGCGCGAGATGATACAAATGCATCAGCGGTGGGGCATAGTATACTGGTGCCTGCCGATGTGTCAATGAGAGCCAAACACGAGCCGCTTGGAAATGATACGTATGAATCACTGGCGGCGCCCGTGCCGGTGGTTCCGTCGAAGCTCCCGACAGAGCTCCTGCGCGCGCTCAATCCGCGACGGCGCGAGTTGATCCGGCCGGTGCTCGAGCGGCCGCGCGATTACGTGCTGTTGAGCGTCCGAAAACTGGCCGAAGCGCTGGGCGCCGATGCGATGGCCGTTCTCCGTGCGATTCGCGGGATGGGATTCGACGGGTATGCGAACTTTCGGCAGTATCTGCACGAGCTCGCGCTCGTGCAGGCGACACAGCTCTATCCCCTGAACGCGGACCTCGGATCGGCTTCCGACGTTGTGGGCCACGTGCGCCGCTCGTTATTGCGAGATTCGAGCAACTTGCAGGCGCTCCAGCATTCGTTGGATCTTCGGCGCATCGAGATCGTTGCGGGCCGCTTGTACGACGCGCGTCGGATCGTGCTGCTCGGCGGCGATCTCGCCGCCGGTCTCGTCGTGTTCCTCCAGTACAACCTCGGGGTCATCGACCTTCCCGCGACAGCCTGCACGAGACCGGGAGAGGTCGTGCACGCGGTGCGTGGTTTGACGTCCTCCGACGTCGTGATCGCGGTCACATTCCGTCGCGGCCTGCGGCAAACGGTGGACGGATTGCGCCGTGCGCGGAGGAAGGGGGCCTATTGCGTCGGTTTGACGGACACGCACTTGTCGCCGCTCGCCCGCTTCGCGCACGAGTACTTCGTGACATCAGTCGAGAGCACGCTTTACGGCGTGTCGTACGTGGCGCCGATGGCTTGGCTGAACACGTTGCTCGTCGCGTGTGCCGCGACCCGGCCTGCGCGCACGATACAGCTGCTCAAAGCCGCGGACGCGGAACAGCGGACGGGGTTTCGGTGGTATCGCGACGGTGTGCTTCCTTCGACGCGGGCGGCCAGGGGGAATCGTTCGCCTGGGGGGTGAGTGCGATTCGGAATGGGGGCACATCAGCCGCGAGCCTGCCGCTCTGTCGTAGGCTCAGGATCAGTTGGACATGACGAACGGGCATTCTCACTCTCGGCACGTGCTGCGGTTCCTTCTTGCTCCGCGTGGAATCCATTCGTTTGCCCTTGTGGCTGCCCTGTGCTTCGTGACTATCGTCACGGCAGCGGCGCACGAACGATGAACCAGTCGCATGAACGCTGGCGGAACGCGACTTAGCCTTGTTGATCATCGGAACCCTGATTCGGATCGGGGGATCCTTCTCGTAGATGGCACGACCACGCTCGCGTACCTCGCTCGGCGCCAAGTTCGTATTCTGCGCGAAGTGTTCGTGTGACGTGATCCACTACCTGACGCGCCTCGTCTAAGCGCCCGGCGATGAGGACGTGGTGCGTGAGTTGCGGGGCTGTCCGAGCAGCGAACTCCTCCCAGAATTGTTGCAGGCTGCTCACACCAGTCGGAGCGATCAGTCCGATCTCTTGAGCGAAATCGAGAGCGACCGCCGGCGCCATTGCGAACCAAGACTCAAGGTCAACTGCGTCTACGGCTCTGACGTCAGTCCACTTGTTCTCTGCCCGCTTCTCGCTGGCCCACTCGGTTGCTTTTTCCCGACCCATTTCGGCAGAACAGTGCGGCTTGTGACGGTTTCAGACCATTGCTCGAGATCAAGTGCTCTGACTAGCTCCATTGGCGTGCGTCACCCGATTCAGGATCCGATAACAGTCACCCGCCCACGCTCAGGGCTCTCCAGGACCGTCAGAATCTTTGGCGCTAATGGACGTAGATCCTCAATGTTGTTGCTTCGCGCGACCAGCACGACTACCGCAACATCGAACGCGGACACGTTCTGCTGGTACGAGAGGTTCCGATCGCTGGTCAGGAAGACGTCGAAGTCTGCGGCGGCCAAGGCGAGCAGCTCGCCGTTGGTCTTGCTGGCCCAGCCCATCTCGGGAACCGTCCTCGCATCATGGCTGACGAGCTCGCGTTTCAGGCGTCTGGGGAGGCACTCGTCAAGCAGGACGCGCACGGGCGAGGAGCGCCTCCTTGGCCTGTTCCAGGGCCGCGACGGCCTGCTCCCGAGTAACGGTCGGGAAATCCTCGAGGAACTCAGAAAGGGGCTGGCCCGCTTCGAGGTAGTCCAGCAGGGTCTCGAGCGGCACTCGCGTGCCGACGAACACAGGTGTGCCCCCCATGATTTCCGGATCGCTATGAATAACGGGGTCGCTGTTCTTCATTGGTGAACACCGTCGCACGAAGCCCGACACCAGTTTATCGCAGCTGTCGAGCTCGGCACCCCCCAGACGGAGTGCCCCACCGTTCGTCCACGCGCGCCGCACGAATCAGTTCAACCGCTGACTTCGGCGAGTCGTCGTCTGCGGCCTTCTGGTAGCGGGACCAATCCGAGCTCTCCACACGCTTTCCAGCGACGGAACCTCGTCCGCACCGTCCGTCGCGCAAGACCGAAATGCCGACTGGCGGCCCAGAGGCCATGCGTCTTCTCGTATTGCACAACACGTCGGCGCTGCTTGACTCGGAAGTCCCTAAGCTCTTCGGTAAAATTTGGAGGCGCCGCCCGGATTTGAACCGGGGATGGAGGTTTTGCAGACAAGGCCGGGACGTACATCTTGTTGATTCGTCCTGCTTTCTGGTCGGCCCTACTCCCCCTTTTTCCCCGGTGTTTGGGCGTGATTGTTCTCAAGTTGTTCCCAAGTTCGGAGGCTCGAAAAGGCAGCAGGCCCGATCAGGTCTTCATGCCGCTCACGAGCAGATGGCCGTCGGCATCTCGGGGCGTGCATCGGGGCGTTTGCCTACCCGCCAAGCAACTGCTAGCATTGCTAGCAGCGGGAGGTGATCGAAACGTGGCTCAGCTCATGGTCCGTAACGTCGACGAAGCCGTCGTGCGGGAGCTCAAGAAGCGCGCCGCCCGGCGCAATCACAGCGCCGAACAGGAGCATCGGGACATCCTCGAGCAAGCGTTGTTGCGCCCCAGGCGCCGCTCGCTGGCTGAGGTACTCGCGGCGATGCCCAACGCCGGCGAAGACGCCGACTTCGAGCGCCGCCAGATCGACCGGCGGGCGTGACGAGGGCCTGTGTACCTCGTCGACACAGACGTCATCAGTAACGCGCGAAGGCGCACTCGCGCCAACCCCGGTGTTCGTCGGTTCTTTCGCGATGCTGCGACGCAGGGCATCCCGCTGTTCCTCTCGGCGGTCACGATCGGCGAGCTGCGCCAGGGCGTTGAAGCAGTGCGCCATCGTGGCGACCTCGCGCAGGCGACTCGCCTGTCTCGTTGGCTCGGCACGGTCACAACTGATTACGGAGACGCAATCCTCCCATTCGATGAGGAGACCGCGCAGATATGGGGGAGGCTGCGGGTCCCACATGCGGAAAATCCGCTGGACAAGCAGATCGCTGCGACGGCGCTGATGTACGGCCTCACCGTGGTCACCCGCAACGTGCCCCACTACGAGCCTACCGGCGTAGCCGTCCTGAACCCCTTCACGTAAACGACGACGACGACCGGCGCCTACCACCGTGGGCTTTTTCGAGGCGACGCTGGACGTGACCCATGACGGCTTGCCGCCGCAGCACACCTACCCGCTCAGAGGGACGAGCATTCCGGCGCGCACCGAGACCTCTCTCCTCACATCGCCTGCAAACGGTTCCGTGTTCGGAGAGGCCGTCACGCTCTCGGTCGTCGTGACCTCTCCTTTCGGCACGCCGGGCGGCACGATTTCGTTCACCGAGGGCGGTGCGGCATCGTCGCACCTGATGGATATTCCTCTGAGCAGCGGGATCGGGAGTCAGGCAACCACTGCTTCGCCCGCCGGCACGTAGATTCACTGCACGCGCCGAGCGTGTCTTCACTGCTCGATTCGTCGTCGATCACGCTGACCGCTCAGACGACGGCCATGATCTACGGGCAGACGTTGAACCTCACGGCGGGGGCGCGACCTCTCCAACCGGAGGCAGCATCACCGGATCGATGCGCTTCTTCGACGGCGGAGCTCCGATCGGCCCGCCTATAGCATCGCGCCACGGTCGCTTTCCATCTCGACGCGGTGCTGACCGTAATCAGCATCGATCGCCGCTTCCCTGGAGGAAGGCTCGTGCCAAATGCCGAGGCTGGGGGCGGCGCTCGAGGTTATCGAGCGGTACGGAAATCGCCTCGGAGATGTGGTCAGCGACGTACTCGTTACCCGTCGAGTATCGAGAATGGTCGTCGGCCACTATCGACAGGCCGATGGTTTCGATCCATGATGACGGCGATCAGCGCCGTATTGTGTCCGATGGGGCACCGGCCGCCGCCATGAGTGATCCGCATCTGCGTCAGGTGGCTTGCTTGCGTCGCGCGGCGTGCTACAACGGCGCGCGACGAGTAGGTGAATACCGATACCGCTCAGGCTCGCCTTCGAGGATGACGGCGTCGCCGCCCTCGCGCAGTCGCACGTGTGAGGCCGACCACCACGACGTTCTCGCTGTACATCACTGCCGTCTCCACCAACGGTCTGCCAGCCTCTCCGCACGGTCGAAATCCTTCATCAGGTAGATCTGCATCTTTGCTCGCAATACGGATGTCAGAAAGCTCGAGCCATCGGGATGCAGACTGAACCCTCGGTAAACGAATTCGTTGAAGTTCTCCGCCAAGTCAAAGGCAGGAGGCATCGTTCCGATGGCCGCGATCTGATGCTCGTGCCCCGTCTCGACGTCAATCGTTGCAAGGACCAGGCGCCGGTTCGCGTCTGACGCGATGCCGTAGAGGCTTGCGCCATCCTTCGACCAACCGTAGGTTTCCCACGCCCGCTGGCTGATCGTGCGCTGGAGCCTGCCGTCAGGGCTGACGATCTTCAGGGCCTGTCCGTCTCGAAACGCGATCCAATCGCCACGGGGCGACCAGCGCACCGGCTGATACGTCGCCATGGTGGCGATGAACTCGGCCGGCACATTTTCGCCGATTCGGACTTTCATGACGGCCGGCTTGTTGTCTCGAATGCCGTAGTACGCGATCCACGTCCCATCCGGCGACCACGACGGCCCGCGCTGCGGCGCTCGGGCCGGATCATTCCACAGCGGCACCGGCACGTCGCCCGCAATTGAAGAGACCAAAATCCCGAACCACTCGGCCCCCCGTCTGGCGCGGTACGCCACTCGCGTGCCGTCCGGAGAGATTGCGCAGTCCGTCAACTCAGTCGTCTCAGGGAGCATCGTCGAGTCGACGATGCGTCGCTCCGATCCGTCCATCCGATTGCGTAACCAAATCTCCGGTAAGCCACTGCGGTCCGTGACATAGGCGAAATGCAGGCCGTCCGGCGCCCACGCCGGTGCAGTCTCACGGCGGGCAGTCGCGATCACGTCGCGAGTCGCCGATCCGTTCAACGGCACATCGATGACGTCGTATCCCAATTCTCCACTCGTGAACGCCAGCGTCGTGCCGTCCGGCGACAACGACGGAAAGCTATCGCGCGCGGGGCCGGAGGTGATCGCCCGCCGTCGGCGGGACGACCAGTCCATCATCGACAGGTTAAATTCGGGAGCTGCTGGCCATGGGGCATCGCCAATGATGCCGTTGCCGTGACGCGACCACGTGAAACGGCCACCGACGCCACGGATGCCTTGCAGCAGCTCTTGCGGCGGCCCACCATCCATCGGGATCTTCCAAAACTCGGGTTGACCGGCGCGCACCGTGGACAGGCCGACGAACTGACCGCTCGGGTCGAACCGGAAATAGGTGGCGATCCCGGAATTACTGAATTCAGTAAGGGGTGGCTGCGCGTATGGCCGTGGCGCCGCGCCAGGCGGCGAGGAAAAGGCGAGCCGGTATCGCCCGGCCGCATCATAAAGTAGTACGGCTAGCGTCTTTCCGTCGGGAGATACATCAGCCTGACTCACATGGTTCAATACAGTCTCGGACTGTCCACCAGCCGCCGCCACAGATCGGAGACGGTTACTCGGCCTCGTCCCCGTCACGTAATAAATACGGGTTCCATCGGGGGACCACATCGGATTCAAAGAGCCTGTTGTCTCGCGGGTAATCTGAGTCGGCGCTGCAGAGCCAAGCGATTTGACGAATACCTGCAGCACGGAGTCGACGGCGGCGACGTAGGCAATGCGGTCCCCGGCGGGCGACCAACGCGGCATCGCCTGAACTTCCGCCTCGGTGGCAAACGGAATCGGCAGCGGAGGCTCGAGGGCCGGCATCGGCCACGACGCGACGACGAGAGCCACGATTGCCCCGGAGAGTGCCGTCGAGACCCATGGAACAACGACGAGACGGCGCTGCCGCTGCCGACGGTTTCCACCGTCGACGTCCTGGTGTTTTTCCTCGATAAGGGCGCGGGCGTCACCGATGTGCTGTAATCGACGCGCCACATCTTTCTGGAGACATCGTTGCAACACCTCTCGAATGTTTGGCCGCGTGCCGACCGGTAGGGCCTGCCAATCCGGCTCGCGTTCGACGATCGCGGCCATAGTCTCCGTCACCGTGCTGCCAGCAAACGGCCGCCGGCCCGTTACGAGCTCGTACAGCACGCAGCCGAAC
>Ga0137368_10003643_pt1 | contig 16446 bp, 23 predicted proteins | sample SagtaG_13_FD_104917 | JGI IMG/M metagenome (GOLD analysis project Ga0137368, IMG submission 104917) | Vadose zone soil microbial communities from Sagehorn Ranch, Mendocino, California, USA - Sage1_L_100_16 metaG | ecosystem: Environmental > Terrestrial > Soil > Vadose zone | place: USA...
AAACCAAACGGTTTGGGACACGACGCTCGGCTGGCGCTTTCCGAACCCGCGCCTCGAAGCGATGTTCCCGCTCGAGTCGATGGGCGAGACGGGCGAGAACGTGGCCGAGCGCTGGGGCGTCTCGCGCGAGGAGCAGGATGCATTCGCACTCGAATCCCAGCGGCGGTGGGCAGCGGCGGTAGAAGCTGGGCGCTTCGCCGATGAGCTGGTACCGGCCGGCGACGTGGCGCGCGACGAGCATCCGCGCCCGGAGACGGACGCTGAGAAGCTCGCGGCGCTCAAGCCCGCATTTCGGAAAAGCGGAACCGTCACGGCCGGAAACTCGTCCGGGATCAATGACGGCGCTGCGGCGCTCGTGATCGCGTCGGAGGAGAAGGCGCGCGAGCTGGGGGTCGAGCCGCTCGCCGCTTTCGCCGGCAGCGCGGTCGCGGGCGTCGATCCGCGTGTGATGGGGATCGGACCGGTCCCCGCCGTGCGCAAGCTGCTCTCCCGCGCGGGTATCGACGCGAGCCGCCTCGACCTCGTCGAGCTGAACGAGGCGTTCGCGTCGCAGTCGCTCGTGGTCATGCGGGAGCTCGGACTCGAACCGGAGAAGGTGAACGTCAACGGCGGCGCGATTGCGATCGGACATCCGCTCGGCATGTCGGGTGCGCGACTCGTCGTCACGCTTCTGCACGAGCTGCGCCGGCGCGGCGGCCGTTACGGCCTCGCGACGCTCTGTGTCGGCGTCGGGCAGGGGCAGGCGGCGCTGTTCGAGCGCTGAGGATCAAACCGTTCTCACGCGGACGCGCGTATCCATGGAAGTCCATCAGAGGGGGAAACGAATGAACCGTAGGATGCTCATCGCGAGCGTGCTCATCGGAGCAGCACTCGTCGTCGGCGCGACCGCCTGCGGCGGGAGTAACGCGTCGTCCAGCGACGAGACGGATGCGACCACGACGTCGGAAGGCGCCTCGGTGTCAGGCACGCTCGAGGGCGAGGTGGGGCCGGGCTTCACGATCGAGGTGTCGCAGAACGGCGAGGACGCCGAGTCGGTGAAGGCGGGCACCTACACGCTGAAGGTGGAGGATAAATCCTCCATGCACAACTTCCATCTGATCGGCCCCGGTGTCGATAACACGGTCACGGAAGTGTCGTTCGAAGGCGAGAAAACCGTCACGGTGACGCTCGAGAAGGGCACGTACACGTATCAGTGCGACCCGCACGCCACGGGCGGCATGAAGGGAACCTTCGAAGTCACCTAATAAGGCGTGCTCGCGCGAGAGCAGCCGCTCGAATTCAAGAGAAAACACCTCGCGGCGGCGCGGCTTGCGGCGCCGTTCACGAACGAATGACGAACCAGCGCTCCCTAAGGCTGCCGACCAATGTGAGCGCGCGAAGCGCGCGAGCCCCGAGCGCGAGCGGAGCGAAGCGAGGGATAAATCAGCTGAGCGGCGGGCGAACGTAGATCACGCCGTCGTGCTTGATCGGCACGAACGGCGCGCCAATCGACATGATCATCCGCTCGACGAGGGCGTAGACCTCGTGCTCGTGGGCCTCGGCGTTCTCCGTCGAGACCTCGATCTCGATCTCGCCGATCGGCTTTGCATCGAGGCCCGCGTCACGGAACTCCTGCAGCAGCCGGTCCCGATCGGGGATGCGTGCTGCCTGCACCGGAATGTGCTCCGTCATGAGGTCGCGGACTCTAATCGCTAGAGTCCGACGCCGTGGCAACCGTGACGCAGGAGTACGGCCTCTGGGTCGGCGGCGAGTTCGTCGAGGCGGCCGAGACGCGCGAGCTCATTGAGCCGGCGACCGGGGAAACGCTCGCGCGCACGGCGGTCGCGAGCACGGAAGACGTCGACCGTGCCGTCGACGCGGCCCGCGCGGCGCTCACCGGCGACTGGGCGAAGACATCACCGACTGAACGCTCCCGTCTGCTGCACGCGCTCGCCGACGCGATCGTCGCGAACCGCAAGGACCTGGCTGAGCTCGAGTCGCGCAACGTCGGCAAGGCGATCTCGTCCGTGAAGGCGGAGCTGAACCAGGCGGTCGAGAACTTCCGCTTCTATGCGTCGGCGATCGCGACAATTGCCGGGCGGTCGAACCCGATCGGCGGCTCGCTCCTCTTCTACTCGTTGAAGGAGCCGATCGGCGTCGCCGGGCAGATCGTGCCCTGGAACTACCCGCTCACGATGACGACGTGGAAGCTCGCGCCGGCACTCGCCGCGGGGTGCACGATCGTGCTCAAGCCCGACTCGGCGACGCCGCTGAGCGCCCTGCGGCTCGCGGAGCTCGCCGGGGAGGTCGGCTTTCCGCCCGGCGTGATCAACGTCGTTCCGGGTCCCGGGCAGATCGTGGGCGCTCACCTCGTCCGCCACCCCGGCGTCGACAAGATCGCCTTCACCGGCTCGACCTCGACAGGCGCGGAGATCATGCGGATGGCCGCCGACGGGATCAAGCGGCTCACGCTCGAGCTCGGCGGCAAGAGCCCGAACATCGTCTTCGCCGACGCGAACCTCGCGAGCGCGGTCCCGAGCTCGGTCTGGTCGATCTACTACTCCGCCGGCCAGAGCTGCGAGGCGCGGTCGCGAGTGCTTGTCGAGCGGCCGCTCTACGACGACTTCGTGGCGCAGTTTGCAGAGAAGGCGAAGTCGCTGAAGGTCGGCGACCCCCTCGACGCCGAGACGCAGATCGGCTCGCTCATCTCCGAGGAGCACCGCAGCAGGGTTCACGGCTTCGTCGAGCGCGGCGTCGAGGAAGGCGCGGAGATCGTCGCGGGCGGCGAGCCGCAGAATGGCGCCGGCGCGTTCTATCCGCCGACGGTGCTGGCGCAGGTGGACAACAGCATGGCGGTCGCGCAGGAAGAGATCTTCGGCCCGGTCGTGACGGTGATTCCGTTCGAGGACGAGAAGGACGCGATCCGGATTGCGAACGACGTCAAGTACGGCCTCATGGCGACGGTCTGGACCGGCGATCCCGCGCGCGGCCATCGCGTTGCGGCGCGCATCAAATCCGGTACGGTCGGAATCAACATGCCGTACACGGCGTTCCCAGGGATTCCGTTCGGCGGCTACAAGCAGTCGGGCTTCGGCCGCGAGCTCGGACTCGACACGCTCGAGCTCTACCTCGAGACGAAGAGCGTCATCGTCAACACGAGCCCGAAGCCGATCAATCCATTCCGCGTTTAGCGCTTCAACGAAAGCGCGGCGCCGGCGGCGAGCAGCACGATCCCGAGTAGCCGCTCCCAGCGGAAAGCGATCTTCTCCAGGCCGAACAAGCCGAAGCCGTCGATCACGGCTGCCATTGCGAGGTTCCCCGCGACGACGATGCCGATCGTCGCCGTGGTGCCGATTCGCGGCGCGGCGTAGGTGATTCCCACCACGATGAGCGCGCTCATCACGGCTGCCGTCCACAGCCACACCGGTTGGCGAGCGGCCGCGGCGTAGCCTCCGAAGCCGCCACGGACGGCGAGCAGCAGCGCGGCGCCGATGAGCCCTGTGAGCAGCGTCGCGAACGCGAATGCCTCGAGTGTCCCCACGCGCTCGCCCCAGCGGCCCATCAGCGCCGCCTGAACCGCGCCGCCGACGCCGCCGGCTGCGACCAGCACGACGGCGAACGCCGTCACGTTACTGCGGCGGCGCGACTGACTCGTCCGACTGGAAGAGGCTGAACGGATTGCCCTCGGCGTCCTTGCAGCGCGCGAACCAGCCGACGCCCGGGATCGGCTCCTTGTCCTGAGCCTCGCCGCCGAGCTCGCGCACCTTCGCCAGGTCGGCGCCGATGTCGTCGCTGCCGAAGTAGATGACCGGGCCCTGCTCGCCTTCCTGCTGCGGATAGACGGCACCGCCCCAGCCGTCGTCCTGGAACATGCGGTAGTCGATCCCTTCCATGCCGGCGCTCTCGATCGACCAGCCCCCGAGGCCTTCCCAGAACTTCTCGGCCCGGTCGGCGTCCTTCGACGGGAACTCGACGTGCACGATCTTCTTGCCCATCTCGCCTCCTTTTCGTCTCACGCTATACGCTCACGCGCATGGTCAGAGCAATCGTTCTCTACGACGAAGCGCCTGAACCCGAGCGCTACGAACAGCATGTCGCACTCTGTCAGAAGGTGCCGGGTGGAACGTTCCGGCACGGGCGCGTCTTCGGCGCGCCGGTGGGCGACCCGAAGTACCGCTACTACGCCGAGTGGGAGTTCCCCGACATGGACGCGTTCAAGACTGCCGCACGCAGCGACGAGTTCATGGCGACCGGCAAGGACGCGATGGAGATGGGCGGCAGATTCACGGTCATGTTCGCCGACGTTGACTGAGTCGAATCCGACTCCACGGTCGCCCGACGAGCTCGGCTTCGAGTCGATCGTCTACGCGAAGGCGCCGCCTCGGGCGACGATCACCCTCAACCGGCCGGACGTGCTGAACGCTTTCGACTTCCGGATGCTGCGCGAGCTGGCGCGGGCGTGCGAGGACGTATCGTGGGACGACGACGTGCGCGTTCTCGTCGTCAGCGGCGCGGGCCGTGCGTTCTGCGTCGGTGCCGACCTCCGCTCGTGGGGCGAGGGCCTGCTCGGGAACTCGAAGGAGTACTGGAAGTGGTTCGGCGCGTTCAAGCGCGTGCACGACGCGTTGCTCGAGATCGGCAAGCCGACCATCGCGCGCATCAACGGCATCTGCGTCGGCGGCGGCAACGAGCTGCAGATGGCGTGCGACCTCTCCGTGATCGTCGACGACGCGTACATCCGGCACGTCGGGCTCGAGCACGGTTCTGTGCCTGCGGGTGGCGCGACGCAGTGGCTGACGCTCATGGTCGGCGAGCGCCGGGCACGCGAGATCATCCTGCTCTGCGAGGAGGTCCCGGCGCGCACGGCGGCCGAATGGGGACTCGTGAACACCGCCGTTCCAGCCGCGGAGCTCGACGCGGTCGTCGACCGGTGGGTCGAGTCGCTGGCGCGCAAGCTGCCGGAGACGACGCGCTACGCGAAGACGCAGCTGAACGTGTGGCGCGAGCTCGCGTGGCATCAGACCGTGACGCATGCTCGTGACTGGCTGGCGATGTCGATGCTCGGCGAGGAGGCACAGGGAGCGGTGCGTCAGTTCCTGGAGCGGAAGCGATGAGCGTAGTCCTCGTCGAGCGGGAAGACGCCGTTGGCGTCGTGCTGATGAACCGGCCGGAGGCGCTGAACGCGCTTTCCGCCGAGCTGATGGACGCGGTCGTGGCCGCACTCCAGGAGCTCGACGACGATGTCGCCGTTCGCTGCATCGTGATCGGGGGCAACGAGCGGGCATTCGCTGCCGGAGCGGACATCGGGCAACTCGCTGCGGCGACGCCAATCGAGCTGTACGAGAACCGGCGCGTCGCCCGGTTCGACGCAATTCGCGCGCTGCGCACGCCGCTCGTCGCGGCCGTTTCCGGTTATTGCCTCGGCGGCGGTTGCGAGCTCGCGATGGCATGCGATCTGATCGTCGCGTCCGAGACCGCGCAATTCGGGCAGCCGGAGATCAACCTCGGCGTCCTTCCCGGCGCCGGTGGCACCCAGCGCCTGACGCGCGCCGTCGGCAAGTCACTCGCGATGGACGTCATCCTCACCGGCCGCTTCCTCTCGGCCCAGGAGGCGCTCCAAGCCGGACTCGTCGCGCGCGTCGTCGCCCGCGAGGCGTGGCTCGACGAGGCGAAGCGGGTTGCGCGCGAAATCGCCTCGAAGAGCCCGGTCTCGGTGCGGCTGGCGAAAGAGGCCGTTGACCAGGCGTTCGAGTCGCCGCTCGCCTCCGGGATCGAGTTCGAGCGGCGCGCCTTCTACCTCGCGCGCGCCTCCGAGGACGCGACCGAGGGGCTGACTGCGTTCGTCGAGAAGCGCAAGCCGGACTTCAAGGGCCGCTGAGGCCGTATAAGGCGGTATGAACCGCCGCGAGTTCGTCGTCGGAGCGGCCTCGCTCCTGCTTGCGCCGCGCGCGCTCGCTAATACGCGCTCGCCCGTCGCGCTGGTGACCGCCGACGAGGAGTCGCGCCTCGTCGCCGTCGACCTCGCGACCGGACGGATCCTGCGCCACATCACGACGCTCGCGTCTCCCCGGAGCATCGAGGCCGTCGGCGAGACCGCCGTTGTCGCGCATACGGAGATCGGCGCTCTGTCCGTCGTGCGCGGATTCAAGGTGGCGCATGTCTTGCGCGGCTTCGACGAGCCGCGCTACACGGCTGCGCATCCCGACGGCCGTCACGCCTACGTGACCGACGCGGCGCGGGGCGAGCTTGTCGCTCTCGACGTCGTGCGCGGCGAGGTGGTGGGACGTGCGCGGGTCGGAGCGCGCGCGCGGCACCTCACGATCTCGCCGAGCGGACGCACGCTCTGGGTTGCACTCGGGTCGAAGGCGACCGACGTTGCAATCGTCGATGCCTCCAGCCGCACGCGGCCGCGCCTCGTGCGCACGTTCCGGCCGCCGTTCCTCGCGCACGACGTCGGCTGGGCGCCGGACGGCCGTCACGTCTGGATCAGCTCGGGCGACCGGCAGCAGCTCGCGGTCTACGACGGGCGCACCGGCCGCATCGTCGCGAGACCCGACGGCGACTGGCCTCCGCAGCACGTCACGTTCGCACGGGGACTCGCGTACGTGACGAGCGGCTGGAGCGGCACAGTGCGTGTGCATCGCGTCGACGGAAGCGAGCTGCGCCGCAACCCGGTGCCGCTCGGTTCCTACAACGTCCAGTCCGCAGCCGGCCGCGTGCTGACACCGTCCCTAGGCCACGGCGCGCTCACGGTGCTCGACGAAAGCGGCCGGATGCTCTACCGCGCGCAGGTCGCGCGCTCGTCGCACGACGCCTGCGTCGTCTGATCCGGACATGGCAGGGGTCTGACCCCGGTCATGGCTGAAACGGGCGGGTCAGGCGCGCGGCCGCTCGTCCACGCGGCGGATCCACGCCTCGACTCGCGGCCGCCCGTCGATCGGCTGCCACTCACGCAGGATCTCGTGGAACGGCTCGTCGTCCTCGTCGTTCGTGTCCACGGCGTACTTCACGAACGGAAACGCGATCACATCTGCGATGCCGAACTCGCCGAGCAGGTGGTCGCGGCCGTCGAGCAGCGACTCGAACAGGTCGAGAGACGCCGTGATGCGCGGCCCGTACTTCGTAGGATCCCCACCCGCGGCGATCAGGTTCGGAGCGCGCTTCCAGAGCCGGTTGAACCAATCCACAAAAACGTCCGCCTCGGCCCGGCGAGCGGGCTCGCCCGGCCAGAGCGGCCGGTCCGGGTGCCGTTCTTCGAGGTAGCGAAGGATCGCCTCGGAGTCGGAGACGATGCGTCCGTCGTCATCCAGGACCGGCACCAAGCCCTGGCCGCTCACCCGCGCGACCTCGCTGCGATCCTCGGACGGGACGTCGATCCACTCGACGTCGAGTCGCTTGTGGCCGAGACCCAGCGCGACCCGCTCGACATTCGTCGAGAACGGGATCCTGTAGACGCGCATCAGACCTGCAGCTCGAGCGGCACGACGTCGACGGTGCGCTGCCGACCCTCGCGAATCACGTCGAGCCGCACCGTCTCCCCGACGAGCTCGCCCGTCATCGCCCGCATCAGGTCCTCGACGCCCTGCACGGCCGAGCCGTTAACCGCGACGATCAAATCTTCGGCGCGCAGACCCGCGCGTGCGGCCGGACTGTCGGCGACCACCTCCACGATCTCGACGCCGCCCCGTTGCTCGAGCGCGGCCGCCAGCCGCGGCGGCAGCGGCCTCGGCCCGCCGGCGATGCCGATCCAGGCACGCCGGTAGCGGCCCTCGGTCATGAGCGCGCCGATCACCCTTCGCGTCGCGTCGTTGATCGGAACCGCGAGCCCGAGGCCGATCCCGGCGACCGCAGTGTTGATGCCGACGACACGCCCGAGCCCGTCCGCCAGCGCCCCGCCGGAGTTGCCGGGATTGAGCGCCGCGTCCGTCTGGATCACGTTGTCGACCCAGCGCGTGGCAGCGCCGGCGCGCGTCGGCAGCGAGCGGCCGATTGCCGAGACGACGCCTGCGGTCACCGAGCCGCTGAAGCCGTGCGGATTGCCGATCGCGACGACGAGCTGGCCGACGCGCAGCTTCTCCGCGTCACCGAGCGTCGCGGGATGCAGCGCGTCGTCGCTCGTCCGCAGCACGGCGAGGTCCGAGAGCGGATCACTGCCGACGATCTCAGCCGTCAGCTCACGGCCGTCCGTGAACGAGGCGCGCACCTTCCGCGACCGCTGGACGACGTGCGCCGATGTGAGCAGGAAGCCGTCCGGCGTAATCGCGACCGCGCTCCCGCCGCCCCCGCGCGCACGCAGGCTCGCGACCGACGGGCTGAGGCGCTCGGCGACGCGCATCACCGCCTGCGAGTAGGCATCGAACGCCTCCTCGTCCGGCAGCGGCTCTGAGACGAACATGAGATCCACGGGCTTTGACGGTACCTCGTGTGCCAAGGTCTGCGCCGTGCTCGAGATCAGCACCGTCGACTACCACACCGCCGGGGAGCCGTTCCGCATCGTGGCTGACCAGCGCCTGCGCGGAGCGACCATTCTCGAGAAGCGCCGCGACGCCGCGGAGCGGCTCGACCACCTTCGCCGCTTGCTCGTCAACGAGCCGCGCGGCCACGCCGACATGTACGGCTGCTTCGTCACCGAGCCTGAGGACGGCGGCGCCGATCTCGGCGTCGTCTTCTTCCACAACGCCGGCTACTCGACGGCATGCGGGCACGGCACGATCGCGCTCGTCACGTGGGCGCTCGAGTCGGGTGTGCTGCCCGTCGCCGGTGAGGAGACGCGGGTCGTCGTCGACGTTCCGTCGGGCCGGCTGGAGACGGTCGCGAGCGTGCATGACGGTGACGTCGTCTCGGTGCGCTTCCGCAATGTGCCGTCCTTCGTCTGGAAGACGGAGGCCTTGCCCGGAGTCGACATCGCATTCGGCGGGGCGTTCTACGCGTCGCTCGAGGAGCGCGTCGAGCCGCGCGAGCTGCCGCGCCTGATCGAGCGCGGCCGCGGGCTGAAGCACGAGCTCGAGGCGCAGCACGAGATCGTCCATCCACTCGAGCCGGAGCTGAGTGACGTCTACGGCGTCATCTTTTGGCAGCGCGAGGGCGCAAACGTGCAACGGAACGTGACGGTGTTCGCGGACGGGGAGGTCGACCGGTCGCCGTGCGGCAGCGGCACCTCGGCGCGGCTCGCGCTGCTCGACGCGTCCGGCGAGCTCCCTCGCGGTCAGGAGCTCCGCCACCTCAGCATCGTCGACACCGAGTTCCGCGGGCGCGTGGTCGGCGACGCCGACGTCGCAGGCCGGCCGGCGGTAATCACCGAGGTCGAAGGGACCGCTCATCGCATCGGCGAGCACCGCTTCGTGCTCGAAGAGACCGACGAGCTGGGAACGGGCTTCCTCCTGCGGTAATAGAGTCGGCCCATGGCAGAGGTCGAGACCGCGCGGGACGGCGCCGTCCTCACGATCACGCTCAACCGGCCGGACGTGCTGAACGCGTTCAACGCGGCGCTGCACAAGGCACTCGGCGCGGCGCTGAAGGAGGCGCGTGACCCGGAGATCCGCGCGGTCGTGATCACCGGCGCGGGCCGCGGCTTCTGTGTCGGTCAGGACCTGACGGAGTTTCGCGAGGCGCCCGGCGACATCGGCGACCGGCTCCGCTCGACCTACCACCCGAACGTGCTCGCAATTCGCGCGCTCGAGAAGCCCGTGATCGCTTCGGTGAACGGCGCCGCCGCCGGGGCGGGAATGTCCTTCGCGTGCGCGTGCGATCTTCGCATCGCCGCCGACTCGGCGGTCTTCGTGCCGGCGTTCGTGAATATCGGGCTGGTCCCTGACTCCGGCGGGACCTTCTTCGTCACGCGTCTACTCGGGTACGCGCGCGCGTTCGAATGGCTCTGCAGCGGCCGCCGGCTGAGCGCCGCCGAGGCACATGCGTGGGGCCTCGTCTCGGAGGTCGTCGAGACCGACGCGCTCGCGACGCGTGCGACCGAGGTGGCCGGCGAGCTCGCCGCCCTGCCGACGCGCGCGATCGGGATGACGAAGCGATTGCTCGACCGCGCGTGGGGGTCTAGTCTCGGCGAGCAGCTTGAGTGGGAGGCGCAGCTACAGGCGGCTGCGACGCAGAGCGAAGACTTCACGGAGGGGGTGCAGGCATTTCTGGAGAAGCGGAAGCCGAGCTTCAAGGGCCGCTGACGCAAGACCGCCACCCGGTGCGGCTGGTCGTCACGGACGACCTGCGCCGGTCGCGGCTGACGGTCTTCTTGCGGCTGCTGCTCGTCATACCCCATCTCGTGTGGCTGATCTTCTGGGCGTGGATGGCGTTCTTCAACCTGCTCACGTTCAACTGGTTCGTGACGCTCTTCGCCGGGCGCACCGAGCAGGACGTGCACTCGTTCCTCGGCCGCTTCGTTCGGTATTACGCCCACGTCTACGCGTACGTCCATCTCATCGCGAACCCGTGGCCGCCGTTCTCGGGCAAGCCCGGTACGTATCCGATCGACGTCGAGCTCGACCCGCCGGTGCCTCAACATCGGCTGGTGACGTTCTTCCGCATCGTGCTCGTTATTCCGGCGTACGTCTTCGCGACGGTCCTCGGCGTCGTCGTGCAGGTCCTCGCGTTCGTCGGCTGGTTCGTCTGCCTTGCACTCGGCCGCATGCCGAAGGGCATGCGCGACCTGCTTGCGTACTGCCTTCGCTACCAGACGCAGACGTACGCCTACCTGTTCCTGCTCACCAGCCGCTACCCCAGCCTCGCGAGCGGCAGCGGCTTCCAGTTCGAGGAGGCCTAGATGTCCGAGACCATGTCCTCATCCCATCCCGAAGCCGACCGCCATCCGATCGGGCTGATCGTCACCGACGACTTGCGACGGAATCGGCTGACCGTGTTCTTCCGGATACTGCTCGCGATCCCCCACTTCATCGTCGTCACGCTGTGGAGCATCGCCGCGTTCCTCGCTGTGATCGTCGCGTGGTTTGTCGGCCTGTTCACCGGACGCGTGCCGGACGGCCTGAACGACTTCATCGCGGCATTCGTTCGTTACTCGACGCGCGTGACGGCTTACGTCTATCTGCTCGCCGATCCATGGCCGCCGTTCTCGGGAAGTCAGGGCGGCTACCCGATCGACGTGCGCATCGACCCGCCGCAGCCGCAAAGCAGGCTCACGATCGCCTTCCGCGTCATTCTCGCCATACCGGCGCTCATCCTCGCGCAGGTCTTCCGGTACGTGAACCAAATTGTGGCGTTCCTCGGCTGGTTCTATGCGCTCGCGACCGGCCGGATGAGTGAGGGAATGCGGAACATCAGCGCCTGGCTCCTCCGCTACGAGGTGCAGACGTACGCGTACGTCATGCTGTTGACCGGCCGCTATCCGAGTCTGGCGGGGGCGCCGACGGCTTAGACCTTCGCGACGATCTCCTCGTACTCCGGAAAGCGGTGCTCGCGCTGCTTCGAGAAGACGAGCGTGCCGTCGACGACGACGTCGAACTGGGAGCGCTGTCCTTCCAGCGCGGCGGCGTCGTGTCCTTCGTGCTCGAGCTGCGTTGCGAGGCTCACGGCCCGCGTGTCGTAACCGCTTCAGACAGGGCAGTAGAAGATCTCGACGCGCGCCAACCCCGAAGACGTTACACGGTGACGATGCTAGGGTCGCCGCCGATGGCCGTTCCGAAGGTGCAGGCGGAGGTCGGCGCGCGCGAGCGGATCCTCCAGAGCGCCTATGAGCTGTTCTCGAGACGCGGCATCCGTGCCGTCGGCGTCGACGAGGTGATCAATCGCGCGGCGGTTGCAAAGCCGACGCTCTACCGGCACTTCCCGTCGAAGGACGACCTCGCGTTCGCGTTCCTGGAGCGCCGCGAGGAGCTCTGGACGAAGCAATGGGTCGAAGCGGAGGCGAGGCGTCGCGGCTCGACGCCGGAGGAGCAGCTGCTCGCGATCTTCGACCTCTTCGACGGATGGTTCCACCGTGACGACTTCGAGGGCTGCTCGTTCGTCAACGTGTTGCTCGACGTCGGCGACCTCGAGAACCCGGTCGGCAGGGCGAGCGCACAGCATCTCGAGAACATCCGCACGTTCGTGTGCATCCTGGCCGAGGAGGCGGGCCTGCGCGATCCGGCGGATTTCGCTCGCTCGTGGCACATCCTGATGAAGGGCTCGATCGTGCAAGCCGGCGAAGGCGACGTCGATGCGGCGAAGAGCGCACAGAAGATGGCGCGTGTTTTGATCGAGCAGCACCGCTAGCTCACGAGCTTCCGCATGTTGCGCAAAACGCCGTACCAACGCGTCGCGGAGCGGAGCATTTGGCGCACTCCCCGACGACGTCGCGCCCGCAGCCTTCGCAGTGCGTCCCAGCACTGCGGACGGGATAGCCGCAGAAGGGGCACTCGCTCTTGCGAACGCGCCGACGCGGGATTCGTTGCGCGAGATAGCGCTGCAGGCCCCAGAACGAGAGCAGTGTCAGCGCCGCTCCTGCCGCGGAGAGCACGAGCGGGCCTACGTCGCGCCAGCTCACGTAGTCCGTGACGTAGTCGACGCTCATGACGAACGCGAGGATCGTCGCCGCCGCGATCAGCGCGGACGCGAGAGCCAGGTAACGCGAGCGGCGCAGTCGCGAGAAGACGAAGAACGAGACGACCAGCGCCACGAGGACAAAGGCGAGTCGCAACAGAAACGTATTCCGGTTGTCGTGCTCGCTCTTCGTGCTCGCCGCTTCCGCCGCGCGCTCCTCCGCCGCCCGGGCGGCGGGTGCCGTCCTGTCCACCTCGGCGCGCGCGTGCTGCTCTTCCGCCTGCGCTGCTTCGAATCGATCCGTGTCGCGGCGGTAACGCGCACCGAGCTTGGCCGTCGGCTGATGCGCTTCGATCGCGGTGCGGTACGCCTCCCGTGAGAGCTCGAGCGCGCTGCGCCTGTGCCGGACGTTCTCCTGCGCGGCAAAGAGACGTTGCCGGGCGTTCTCGTTGTCCTGTATCGCCGCCGTCTCGGCCGGCGTGTATACAGGCTCGGCGTAGCCGTGGTGGATCTCGAGGCGGTCGTAGGCCCAGATCCCGCCAATCAGCAGAAAGACCGTCATCACGAGCGCAAGCACCTTCTCGCTGCGCGTGGTCTGGATGTCGTCGGTGTCAACGTGCGTTGTCACGTCGTGCCCCCCTTCGTCTTGGTGCGCGGCCGCAGCGCGACCTCGAGCTCGCAATCGAGCGCCTCGGCGATGCGCAGGAGCGTGTCGATCTTCGGCGGCCGCCCGCCGGATTCGAGCCGCGCGATCGCGGACTGCGTCGTGTTGCACAGCTCCGCCAGCTCCTGCTGAGAGAGCCCGCGCGCGAGCCGCTGCTCGACCACCTGGTCGGCGATCCGGGCGAAGAACCAGTCGCGCCTTCGTATAGCGATCATGCTATACGAGTTATAGCACGACTGCTATTTCTGAAACCTCCCTTAGATGGTCTTGAACTGCTCGAACGGCTGGCGGCAGGCGTTGCAGTAGCGGACGCTGCGGCACGGCGTCGGACCGAAGAGGTTCTCGAGCGCCGTGTCCGTAGAGCCGCAGTAGGGACAGCGGAAGCCGCGCTGCAGCTCGACGAGCTGCAGCGGCTGCGCTTTGCGCGGCGCCGGCGGCGCGAACCCGGACGCGCGCAGCTTCTCGCGGCCCGCCGGCGTGATGCGGTCGGTCGACCACGAGTCGTCGAGGACGACGTCGACGTGCGGCTCGGCGCCGAGCTCGCGCACCTTGTCCTCCATCGCCCCGCGCATCACCTCGAGGGCAGGACAGCCGAGGAAGGTCGGCGTGAACTCGACGCGCACGCTGTCGCCGTCGACATGGACGCCCTTCACGACGCCGAGGTCGACGAGCGAGACGACGGGGATCTCGGGGTCGGGAATCTCGGCGAGCGCGTCCCACACCTGCTCGGCGGTTACCACGTCGCCCCCGGGACGCTGCGGCGCACCATCGTCATCTCCTCCCAGAGCTCTCGCAGCTCGTCCGAATGATCGCCCCTCTCACCAAGTGACAAAGTGTCACTTGGCAAGTTGAGGCGCTTTGCGAGGGTGGGGCGCAGGTTCTCGTCGACCACCGCCGGCGCGTACGGCCACAGCTCGTCTACGGCCTCGCGGAACCGCGGCTCGTCGCGTAGGCGGTCGGCCCACATCTGCGCGTGCAGGCGGTGATAGACCTCCTCGCGGTCCATCTTCGCGGCAAGACCGGCCACCTCTTCGTCGTCGCTCTCTTTCAGCGCCTGCAGCCGCAGCTCGTCGGCGGTCTCGTACAGCCAGTGCCGCGCGATCGTGTGCGCCCAGTCGAGCTTGCGCAGCTCGACGAGCGGCGCGCAGCGGTACTCGGACGGGTCGCGGTCGAACGCGAGCACATCGGCCGTCGTGCCGAGGTCGCGGGCCGCGAGCTCGTACAGCGCCCGCGCGTGTCCAATCTCGTTCTGCGCGATCGACGAGAACGCGACATCCTCCTCGAGCGACGGCGCGATGCCCGTCCACTCGGAGTCGCGCCAGCCGAGGATCAGCTCGTCGTCGGCGTACTCAATCAGCCGCTGTGCCCGCTCGCTCACGCGCCTCCTTGAGCTTCGCCTTCAGGGAGTAGCCGTCGACGCGGTGGTACGTCTTGTGCAGCTCGTCGGGAAAGTCGTGCACCTCGCACACGGCGTCTCTCGGCACGATCCACAGCGCCTCCGACTCCTGCCGCCGTCCGTACTGCTCGCGTGCGAACGCCTCGGCGAACACGGCATCCGGCGCCGAGACGGAACCGGCGTGCGCGAATGCTGCGCCCTTCTTCTCCTGCCGAAAGACCTCGAAAATCACGCGGCTTCTGCCAACACCACAGAGCGCACCCACGCTTCTTGTTCGAGCATGCGCCGGCGCAGCTCCAGCCGCTCCTGCGTCTTCGGCCCGTGCCCGGTGACGACGTGCTTCAGCTCGTCCCAGTCGGGCTCGCCGTATTCCCACACGCCGTCGTCGTTCTTGCGTAGCTTCGGGTCGGGAACCGTCAGACCGAGCTCCCAGATCTGCGGCACGTAGCCGTCGAGGAACTGCTGCCGCGCCTCCTCGTTGCCCTGCGACTTGATCCGCCAGACGTACATCGGGTCGTCCTCCGCCGGGATCGGATTGCCGTGGAACTGCATCAGCGGTCCCCACCACCGCGTCAGCGCCTCCTGCACGAGCTCGCGCTGCTCGTCGGTGCCGTTCATCAGCGTGAGGATCACGTCGCGCCCGTGCAGGATGTGGAACGACTCCTCCCAGCAGATCTTCTTCATGATCCGCGCGTACGGCGCGTACGAACACTTGAGCAGCGCCTTCTGCGAGATGATCGCGGCCGCGTCGACGAGCCACGCGATCACGCCGACGTCGCCCCACGTCTTCGTCGGGTAGTGAAAGACGTTGTGAAACTTCGACTTGCCGGAGATCAGGTCGGCAAGGCACTGCTCGCGGGGCTTGCCGAGGTCCTCGACGACGCGGTAGATCAGCTGCGAGTGCCCGACTTCGTCCTGCACCTTCGCGGTCAGGGCGAGCTTGCGCTGCAGCGTCGGCGCGCGCAGGATCCACTCGCGCTCGGGTAGGACGCCCATCAGCTCCGAGTTCCCGTGCATCTCGATGAACTTGATGAGCTTCGCGCGGTAGTCGTCGGGCAGCCAATCGCCCGTCTCGACCTGGCCGCCGGACTGGACGTAGTCGACAAACTCGCGCTCGTTCACGTCTCGATCTTACCGAACGATCGTTAGGTTTTCCGCAGGTCGAGGACGCGCTGCGCCTTGCCCTGGGACCGCTCGATCGCGCCGGGCTCGACGACGTCGACCTCGACCGAGAGGCCGACGTTTTCCTTCACCAGCCTCCCCAGCTCCTGCCCGGCGCGGTCCCGCTGCTCGTGGGAGCCCGCGTCCGGGCGCGCCTCCACGCGCACCGTCAGCTCGTCGAGCCGGCTCGGCCTGCTCAGGACGAGCTGGAAATGCGGCGAGAGGTCGGGCGTGCAGAGGATCAGCTCCTCGACCTGCGTCGGGAACAGGTTGACGCCGCGGAGGATGATCATGTCGTCGCTGCGGCCGGTGATCTTCTCGATCCGCCGCATCGAGCGGGCGGTTCCGGGCAGCAGGCGTGTCAGATCGCGCGTGCGGTAGCGGATCACCGGCATCGCCTCCTTCGTCAGTGACGTGAAGACGAGCTCGCCGCGCTCGCCGTCCGGCAGCGCGTCGCCGCTTTGTGGGTCGACGATCTCCGGGTAGAAGTGGTCCTCCCACACGTGGAGGCCGTCCTTGGTCTCGACGCACTCGTTCGCGACACCCGGCCCGATGACCTCGGAGAGTCCGTAGATGTCGACCGCGTGCATGTCGAGGCGTGCTTCGAGCTCGCGCCGCATCTCCTCGGTCCACGGCTCCGCGCCGAAGATGCCGACCTTCAGCGACGTGCGCTTCGGGTCGACGCCCTGTCGCTCGAGCTCGTCGACGATCGCGAGCATGTACGACGGCGTGACCATGATCACGTCGGGCTCGAAGTCGACGATCA
>Ga0137368_10003655_pt1 | contig 16424 bp, 17 predicted proteins | sample SagtaG_13_FD_104917 | JGI IMG/M metagenome (GOLD analysis project Ga0137368, IMG submission 104917) | Vadose zone soil microbial communities from Sagehorn Ranch, Mendocino, California, USA - Sage1_L_100_16 metaG | ecosystem: Environmental > Terrestrial > Soil > Vadose zone | place: USA...
CCGGAGAGCTCGTGCGTGTAGCGGTCCTCGAAGCCCGAGAGCCCAACGAGGTCCAGCGTCTGGGCGACCATGTGCACGGCGGCCTTCCCCAGGCGCTGCAACCCGAAGGCGACGTTCTCCGCTACGGTGAGGTGCGGGAACAACGCATAGTCCTGAAAGACCATGCCCACGCCTCGCTCTTCCGGCACCACCCAATTGGCAGCGTCGCAGACCGGCCGGCCGGCGATCGTGATCGCGCCGGCTTGGGGCCGCTCGAAGCCGGCGATCGCCCGGAGCACCGTGGTCTTGCCGCAGCCGCTGGGGCCCAGGATGGACAGGGCGGCGCCTTCTTCCACCTGGAGCGTGAGGTCGGACAGGGCCGGCGAGGCGGCATTGGGATAGGTGAGCGAGATCTGTGACAGCTCAATCAGCGTCATACGAGTTTCTTCTCCCGTAGCCGCGTGACCACCATCCACGGCAGCGCCGTGAACGCGATGAGCAGCAGGGCCATGACCGCCGCCCGCGCGTACTCCGCCTCCACGGTGTGGATGTAGACCCGCACCGGCAGGGTGTCGAACCCGGCCGGCCGCAGCAGCAGCGTGGCGTCCAGCTCCTTCATGGCGGAGATGAACACGAGCGCCCAGACCGCGAACAGCGTGGGGCGCACCAGGGGCGCGAGGATGCGACGCAGCACGCGCCATGGCGAGGCGGCGAGCGAGCGGGCCGCTTCTTCCAGGTGCGGGTTGATGCCCGCGAGCGCCGCGTCCACGCCCTGGACCGACTGGGTCAGAAAGCGGATCAAGTAGGCCACGACGAGGACCCCGACCGTGCCGTACAGCCACGGGACGTAGGTGTTGTATAGGAGGATCAGGCTCAAGCCGAGGACGGTGCCCGGGATCGCGTAGCCGATCTGGATGGTGCCGGAGAGCAGCGCGTCGGTACGGGGCGGCGTATGCCGGGCGGTGAACGCGATAAGGAGTCCGAGGATCACTGCGAGCGTGGCGGCGAGGCCAGCCAACAAAAGACTGTTCTTGATGTAGTCGCCTTGCTCGCGGACGACTTCGAGGAAGTGGCCCACGGAGCCGGTCTGCGCCAGCAGCACTCCCAGCGGGATGAACACCGACAGGCCCAGGACCGCGCCCACCAGCAGGGCGGCGGGCCAGCGCCACCGGCCGAGATGGAGGGGCCGCGCGAGCCGCGCCGTACCGGTGATCGTAACGTACGAGCGACGGTGCAGGAGCATCTGCTGCCCCACCAGGACGGCGATGGTGATCAGGACGAGCACGAACGACAGCAGGGCGGCGGCGGCCTGATCGAACCGCGTGTTGAGTTGATGGTAGATGGCGGTGGTGAACACCTGCACGCGGAGCAGCGACGGCGAGCCGAAGTCCGACAGCGCGTAGAGGAAGGCCAGGAGGCCGCCCGCCAGGATGCTTGGCCGGAGCATCGGCAGCGTGACGCGTCGGAACACACCCAAGGGGCTCTCGCCCAGCGAGCGCGCGGTCTCTTCGATGGAGGGGTTGGTCGCCTCCAGCGCCGCGCTGACGAGCAGGAAGATGTACGGATAGGTGAAGAGGCCCAGCACGAAGACCCCGCCCCAGAAGCCGTAGATGTTCACCCACTGCTGCGGCGCTCCGATCAGCGAGCTCAGCCAGGTGTTCACCGAACCGACCGGCCCCAGCAGCGCGATGTAGGACATGGCGCCGATGTAGGACGGGATCGCGAGCGGGATCACCGCCAGCCACTGGCAGAGATTCCGGAACGGCAGATCGGTGCGGATGACGAGCCAGGCGAGTGGCAGGGCCAGGAGCATCGCCCAGATCGTCGCGAGCGTCGCGAGCGACAGGGTCATGGCGGCCAAGCCGACGAGCGAGCCGATCGTGACGGCCCCGAGTTCGCCGGCTTTCAAGGCCGCGGCGGCCAGATACAGAAGCGGAGGCAGGACCAGCAGGCCCACGACGGCCAGCAGCACGAAGGTGCCAATCTGCGCGAGCCAGCCGGAAGCCGGGGCGAGCGACGATGAGGGTGTGAGAGTGAGGGGGCCGGCCTGCGTCATCTCACCAGTTCGGATTCAGCGAAGTGAGCAGCTTGAGCGTCGCCTCTTCCAGGTCGGCGAGTCGCTGGGCCGTGACGGCGGTGCGCTTGATGGATTGGAGTGGGGGCACCTCGCTCGAGTCCACGCCGGCGATCAGGGGGATCTCATAATCCTGCGTGACAAGAATGCGCTGGCCGTCGGGCGAGAGGAGAAAATCAATGAACTTGCGGGCGGCCTCTGGATTGGCGGCGCCTTTGATCACGGCAACGGCGTTGGGATTGACCGGCGTGCCGAACCCGCCGGACTCCTGGTCCGGGTATACCACGCCCACGGGCAGGTTGGCCTGTCGCGCCAGATAGTAGTTGGGCGAGTTGGTCAGGCCGATCGCGAACTCGCCGCGCCCCACGCCCTGCCAGACCTCGGTGTTGTCCGTCAGGATCTTGAGGTCGTTCGCGTGCAGGCCCTTGAGGTAGTCGCGGGTGAACGTCTCCCCTTTGACCGCGACGAGGGCGGTGGCCCACGCCAGCGTCGTCCGCTCGCGGGTCCCGGCGATGGCGAGCTTCCCTTTCCATGTGGGGTTGGTCAGTTCGAAGATCGACCTGGGCACGTCCTTCTCGGGGACCAGATTCTTGTTATAGAGGATGATCCGCGCACGGCCGGAGATCCCGGTCCACGTCCCCGCCGCGCTCCGGAAGTCAGCGGGCACGGCCTTGATCGCGACCGACTGGTACGGATCCAGCAGGCCTTCCTTGGTCAGGATCTCCACGATGCCGCTTTCCGTGGAGATGTAGAGATCGCCGCGCTGGTGAGCCTTTTCCATGCGGATCTCGTTGGCCAGGCCGGAGGTCTTGCCGACTTTCAGGTCCACCCGGATGCCGGTCTGCTTCGTGAACTCGTCCACGACCGGCTTGATTGCCTTCTCCTTGCGGCCCGAATAGATCACCAGCCGGTCGGCCGCGTCGGCCGTGGCTGGCAGCAGCCCCGCCACGAACGCGAAGAGAACGCCGGCTAGCACGACCCTCACAACACGCCCTTCAATTTTTGCACTTGCTGCAGAGGCCATAGAGCTCCAGCTTGTGCGTGGTGATGGTGAACCCGTGCCGCCGAGCGACCTCCTCCTGCAGGTGCTCGATGTCACAGTTCTCGAACTCGATGATCGCCCCGCAGTGGGTGCAGATCATATGGTCGTGGTGGCGCTTGTGGACCACGTTGTCGTAATGCGTCTGCGAGCCGAAGTGCCGCTCCTGGGCGATGCCGGACTCACACAGCAGATTCAAGGTCCGGTAGATGGTCGCCAGGCCGATATGCGGTTTGTGGCGGCCCAGCATCCGGTAGAGCTGTTCGGCCGTGATGTGCTCGTTGCGGAGAAAGGTGTCTAGGATGACCTCGCGCTGCTTGGTGACCTTGAGCCCGTGCTTGGCGAGGTGCTCCCGCAGGATCCCCAGCTCCTTGACGTGCTTCATGGGCTACCTCGGCTAATTGAGAACGATTATTAATACCGTATTCTTCTTGCGGCAGTCAAGCGCTTCCTTTTCCATTGTGGGGCACGGCATATTTGATCGAAATGCCGGGGAGAACACGCTGCGCTCGGCCGTTGACAAGGATTGCGGGGGTGTGGCCATAATCCGGCGTGCGTTCGCCCGCCGAGACCATCGTTGACCGCCTCCTGTTATTGTTCCTCCTCAAGACCGCCGCGCCGTACGGCATCGACGGGGATGTCAAGTTCCAGCAGCTCGTTTTCCTCTCGGAATTGCAGATGCTGTACGGCCGGCAGGCCAAGGGCTTCCATTACCGGTTCTTCCGGTACGCGTACGGGGGCTACAGCAAGGACCTGCAGGACGACTTCGTGGCGCTCGGGGCAAAGAAGTTCCTGGACCCGGCGGCCTGGAAGCTCACGGCGGCGGGGGAGACCGTGGTGAAGGTCATGCCGAACGCGGTGAAGGGCCACTCGCCCAACGAGGACATCGTGGCGATCATTCAGGACATCGTCAAGGCGTACGGCAAGTTCGACAGCGCAAGCATCGTGCCGGAGGTCGAGAAGATCGAGTTGATCCTGCCGGAGAAGGCGGACGCCGACGTCGAGGGCGTGGTCCACCAGCAGGAATCCCTGCCCATCGGGCATGTGTCCTTCCATGCGCACCTGCTGGTCCCGGAGCGGATTGAGACCTCCAAGGAGTTCAAGCTGAAGGACGATCTGTTCGGGGTGCTCCAGGGCATCCTGAAATGAGCGCGCCGATCGCGGTGGTCGGCGCGGGCGCCTGGGGAACCGCCCTGGCCTGGCTCCTGGCCGGGAAGGGCGAGCAGGTCCGGCTCTGGGCGTTCGAACCCGAAGTGGCCGCCGGGATCGTGGCCAATCACGAGAACAAGCTCTTTCTGCCCGGAGTCTCGTTGCCGGCCGCGTTGGAGCCCACCACGTCGCTTGCGGAAGCGGTTGACGGTGTCACGCTGGTCGTCTTCGTAGTGCCGTCCCATGCGGCCGCCAAGGTCGCGGCTTCACTGGCGCCCCACCTTCCGGCCGGCGTGCCGCTTGTCACCGCGACCAAGGGCATCGAGCCGGAGAAGCTCCGGCTCATCTCGGAGCTGCTCGAAGAGACGCTCCCGGCGCGCCGCGGGCCGGTGTTCGCGATCTCCGGCCCGAGTTTCGCCGTGGAAGTGTGCCGGCATCTCCCCACGGCAGTCGCGCTGGCCGGGTCGCCGGGCGCGCAGGCGGAAGCCCTGCAACGCCTCTTGATGACGCCCGCGTTCCGCGTCTACCTGAGCGAGGATCGGATCGGCGTGCAGCTCGGCGGCGCGTTGAAGAACGTGATCGCGCTGGCGGCGGGCGTGGTGGACGGACTCGGGCTCGGGCACAACACCCGCGCCGCGCTCATCACGCGGGGCCTGGCCGAGATGGTCCGTCTTGGCGTGGCGATGGGCGCCGATGCGCGCACCTTCGCGGGTCTCTCGGGGATCGGTGACCTTGCCCTCACCTGCACCGGAGGGCTCAGCCGGAACCGGTCGGTGGGGGTCCAGCTCGGACAGGGAAAAAAGCTCGCCGATATCCTCGCCGGGACGCGCACCGTGGCGGAAGGGGTCGGCACTGCCAAGGCGGCGAAGGCCCTCGCCGAGCGCTACCAGGTGGAGATGCCCATCGTCCGGGAGGTGTGCGCGGTGCTCTTCGAGGGCAAAGATCCCCGGCGCGCCGTCACGGACCTGATGGAGCGGGCCGCGCGCCCCGAGTTCGATCGACCATGACAGCGGATCGCATCCGGCGGTTGCTGGCGCAGGTGCAGGCCGGCCGGCTCAACGCCGAGGAAGCCTCGCGCCGCCTGAAGACGCTGCCTTACGAGAACCTCGGGTTCGCCGCGGTGGACCACCATCGCGTCTTCCGGCAGGGGATGGCCGAGGCGATCTTCTGCGAGGGGAAGACGGCCGCCCAGGCGGTCGCGATCGCCCGCCGGCTGCTGCGCAACCGTCATCCGGTGCTGGCCACGCGGGTCGAACCGACCCTGGCGCGCGCCCTGCTGCGGCTGGACCGCCGCGCCCGCTACGAGCCGCTGGGGCGGACGGTCGTACTCGCGCCGCCGAAGGGCTGGGGCACCCGCGCGCTGCGCGGCGCGGGCCACGTCGTGATCATGACGGCCGGCACGGCGGACATGTCAGTGGCCGAGGAGGCGCGCGTGACGGCGCAGGTGCTGGGCGACCGCGTAACGACGCTCTACGACGTCGGCGTGGCGGGGCTGCACCGGTTGCTGGATCGCTACGAGCTCTTGGAGGCGGCGAAGGTGCTGGTCGTGGTCGCCGGCATGGACGGGGCCCTGCCGAGCGTCGTGGGCGGGATGTTCGGTCAGCCGGTGATCGCCGTGCCGACGAGCCGCGGTTACGGGGCCAGCTTCGGCGGGCTCTCGGCGCTGCTGGCTATGCTCAATTCCTGCGCCGCCGGCGTGGGGGTCGTCAACATCGATAACGGGTACGGGGCCGCCTGCGTCGCCCACCGCATCAATTCGCTCAGCGCGTCCTGACCTCGAATTTCCCCCGCTTCTTCAGCGAGGCCTCCCGCATCAGGGGGCCGTTCTTCCCCGGCACCAGCAGCTTGGCCTGCACCTGATAGTCGTACAGCCCGTCGGCGACGATGCGCCTGGTATGGTCGGTCCCATCCCACATCTGCATGACTTGGACCTGAAGCGGGATGCTCTTTGCGCCGTCGGCCCCCCCCCCCGCGTCGTTCGCGACCGCCTGGCGGTTCGTCAGCAGGCGGAACGATGTCTTCGACGGCGAGGTGATCAGCGTCGACACGTCCAACAGCGCGTCACCCGGAACGCTCTTCGGCAGCACTACCGTGATCGTCAGGGTCAGAGGATGCTCGTTGAGAAAGAAGGGCATCGGCGTCGCCTCGACGGACAGGATCTTGAGGTCCGGAAACTTCCCCTTGACCTTGGCGCTGGCTGCGTGGCTTGGTGCATCAAGGGACGTGGCGAACAGCCCGACGCCGATGGCGAGCGCCACCGCGACGGTTCTTATCATCGAGGACAATGAGGATGTGACATGCTAGTCAACCACATAACACAACGTGCCTCCCCTGGTCAACGAATAGCAAAGACTCAAGCGCTTTGCTAAGATGGCTTCCTCTATGCGCATCGCCTACTTCGACTGCTTCTCCGGCGGCAGCGGCGACATGTGCCTGGGCGCGCTCGTGGACTCCGGGCTGCCGCTTGCCGATCTCGTGCAGGGCCTCGAGGTCCTGCGGCTTCGGGGTTTCTCTCTCCGCAGCCAGCTGGTGGCTCGCGGCGCGCTATCCGGCACCAAGGTGGACGTCCTCATCGAGAAGGGACGGGACCGAATGTTGAGCTTGCGGGACGTCCGCCGGGTGCTCAAGGCGGCGCACCTCCCGGAGCCGGTGCGCGACCGGTCGCTCGCGGTCTTCGATCGACTCGCCGAGGCCGAGGGCCTCGCGCACCGCACGCCGGCGGCCAAGGTCCACTTCCATGAACTGGGCAGCCTTGATTCGCTGGTGGACGTGGTGGGCACCGTGCTCGGCTGCCAACTCCTCGGCGTGGAGGCGCTCTACGTCTCGGCCATCAATATCGGCTCCGGGACCTGCCGGTCCGAGCACGGCGTCATCCCTGCGCCGGGCCCTGCGACGGCCGCGCTGCTGAAAGGCCTGCCGGTGTACGCGGCGGGGCCGCGCTTCGAGCTGACGACGCCTACTGGCGCGGCGCTGATGGCGACCCTGAGCGCGGGTTCCGGCTCGATGCCGGCGATGACGGTCACCTCCATCGGCTACGGCGCGGGCGAGGCCGATCCGCCCGGCTGGCCAAACGCCGTGAGGGTCTTCGTCGGCGACACGCTGGCGCCAGCGGAGTCCGATCGCGTCGCCATGCTGGAGACCAACCTCGACGACATGAACCCGCAGGGGTACGACCTGCTGATCGAGCGCCTGCTGGCGCGCGGCGCGCTCGACGTCACGCTGACCCCGGTGATCATGAAGCGCGGCCGGCCCGGTATCGTCCTGAGCGTACTGGCCGATCCGGCCAAGGTGGAGCCGGTGCTCAAGGTCCTCTTCGCCGAGACGACGACGTTGGGCGTGCGCGTGCAGGAGGTCGCGCGCCGTCTCCTCGCGCGGGAGCTGACCGAAGTGGCCACGCGGTTCGGCCCGGTACGTGTCAAGGTGGCGAAGGCGGCGGGACGCAGCCTGAAGGCCCGTCCGGAGTACCAGGACTGCAAGCGGATCGCGGAGCAGACCGGCCTGCCGCTGCGGGACGTTGTGCGCGAGGTCGAGCGCGCCCTCCGCCGCCTGCGGAACTGACGCGCGCCATGCTTCTCTCGCTGCTGCTCTTTCTTGTGGCGATCGGGATCATTCTCGGCGGCGCTGCGGTCTTCACGAACGCCGTCGAGTGGCTGGGCCGTCGGCTCGGCATCTCCGACAGCGCCATCGGGAGCATCCTGGCCGGCATCGCGACCGCGCTGCCCGAGACGCTGATTCCCGTCATCGCCATTTTCTGGGGCACGAGCCAGGCCGAAACCGACATTGGCATCGGCGCCATTCTTGGCGCGCCGCTGATGCTGGGCACGCTGGTGCTGCCGCTGCTGGCCGGCTTCCTCCTGCTCCTGGGGCGGATGCGGAAGCGGGCGGACCAGTTCGAATTGGACTACCCCGCCGTTCGCCACGACCTGGGCTTCTTCCTGGCGGCCTACGGCCTGGCGCTGCTCGCGTCGGTTGTCCCGGCGCGGGCCTTGCACTACGCGGCCGCTGTCGGGCTCTTGCTCATGTATGCGTGGTACGTCAAGATTCACATGACAAGCGGCAAGGTCAGCGAGCTGGAGCTGAAGCCCTTGTACTTCTCGCGCCGCGCCGGCCGGCCGGCGACCGCTCTGATCGTGACGCAGGTTCTTGGCGGGCTGGGGCTGCTCATCGGGGGCGCGCACCTGTTCGTCCACGTCGTCAAGGACGCCGCGCTCGGCATGGGCGTCTCGCCTCTCGTGCTGGCCCTGCTCGTCGCGCCGGTCGCGACGGAACTGCCGGAGACGATGAACAGCTTCTTCTGGGTCCATCAGAAGAAGGACACGCTGGCGGTGGGCAACATCACGGGGGCGATGGTGTTCCAAGGGACGTTTCCGGTGTCGGTGGGCTTGGTCGGCACCGGCTGGAACCTGGATGCGGGCGCCATGCTCAGCGTGGCGCTGCCGCTCGTCGGGGCAGTGCTGGGCCTGGCTCAGATTCAGAAGACCGGGCGATTGGACCCACGCATCGTGCTGTTGTCAGTCCTGCTGTATGCTGGGTACATGGGTTATTTGATCTTGCGATGAGCCGGCGCGGTCAGACGAATGGAGTTTTCACGGAGGACGCCGCCGCGCGTGAGACGCGCCACATCCTCTGGATCGTCCTGTGGCTGAACCTCGGCGTCGCCGCGGCGAAGTTCGGCTACGGGTTCCTCACCGGCTCGGTGAGCATGCAGGCCGACGGCATCCATTCCTCCTTCGACGGCCTGTCGAACGTGATCGGGTTGATCGGGCTCTGGGCGGCGGCCCATCCGCCCGACGCCCTGCACCCGTACGGCCGCAAGAAGTATGAGACCTTTGCCGCGGCGGCGATCGGACTGATGCTGTTCGGGACCTGCCTCTACATTCTTCGGAACAGCTACCTCCACTGGCGCGAGTCCGTCGTGCCGATGGTGACCGGGATCAGCTTCGGGGTCATGCTCGGGACGATGGCGGTCAACTGGGGGGTCATGACCTGGGAGCGGCGGCGCGGCACGCGCCTCCAGAGCGAGATCCTCCTCGCGGACTCCCGCCATACGGCGAGCGACCTCTTCTCGTCCCTATCGGTCCTGATCGGCCTCGCGGCGGTGACCGCGGGCTATCCGCTCCTGGACCCGATCGCCGGTGTGGTCATCGCGGGGTTCATCGGCCGCACGGGGCTGCTGGTGCTCCAGGAGGCAACGCAGTCCCTCGCCGACCGGGCGCGTCTGGATGCCGACGCGATCCGCGAGGTCGCGCTTACCGTGGCGGGCGTGCGCTGCTGCGACGAGATACGCACCCGCGGGCTCCCCCGGCACGTCTTCATGGACTTGTGCATCCACGTGGATCCGGCCATGACGATCGTCCGCGCCCACACCGTCGCGCACGACGTGGAGGACAAGCTCATGCAGGCGTTCCCCGGCGTGGCCGAGGTGGTCGTGCACGTCGAGCCGGAAGACCATGGATGAGACGCTGTTATCCCACCTTGGTACCCTGATCGGAGAACGCCATCCGGTCACTGCTCCCGCCGCCCTCCGCCGCACCGAAGCCTATCTCACTGAACAGTTCACACGCCTGGGGCTGGACATCTCGACTCACCCGTTCAGGGCGCTGGGAGGCACCTACCGCAATGTCATTGCGGAAAAAAGGGGACAGTCCCCTTTTCCGCCGCTGATCATCGCGGCGCACTACGACACGGTCGAAGCATCGCCCGGCGCCGACGATAACGCCAGCGCGCTGGCTGTGCTGCTTGAGGTCGCCCGCAGCCTTAGGGGCGTTCCGCTGGCCAGAAGTGTCCGCTTCATCGCGTTCTGTTTGGAAGAGGAAAACTTGTTGGGCAGCCTGGCCTACGCCTCGTCCCTCCAGGCCGCCAACGAGGAAATCTGCGGCGCCATCGTGATGGAGTGCGTCGGGTACGCGCGTTCTGAGGAGGGCTCGCAGCAGAAACCATCTGGCGTACCGGTCGCCGTGCCGACCGTGGGGGACTTTCTCGGGATCGTGGGGAACTCCGCCTCCGCGCACTTGGTCAAGGCAGTGGAAGCCGCCGCCAACCACGCCGTCCCGGACCTCAAGACGATCTCGCTCGTGGTGCCTGGCAACGGCGAGCTGCTGCCGGACACTCGGCGCAGCGACCATGCGGCCTTCTGGCACTACGGCTATCCGGCGGTGATGCTGACCGACACCGCCAACTTCCGTAATCCGCATTACCACCAGCCAACCGACACTCTCGACACATTGAACCTGGCGTTCATGGAGCAGGTCGCCCGCGCCGTCGTCGCTGCGGCTCTTGCTCTGTGCTCCACCACGCAGTCCACGGCAGAGAGGCGAACAGGCGTGTCCATCTGGAAAGAAGCGGCGCTCACGGTTCCGCACTTGGCGGCGCTCGTGACCAATCTCCTGGCCGACCGGCGCGTGCCGGCACAGGCGAAGGCCACGCTTGCCGGCGTCGTGGCCTATCTCGCGATGCCGTTCGACCTGATCCCAGACTTCATCCCGGTCCTGGGGTATCTGGACGACCTGGTGTTGGTGATCCTCGTCTTCGACGGCGTGGTGAATCAGATTGACGAGGCGATCGTGGCGGAATACTGGAAGGGCGATCCGGCCACGCTGCAGCGGCTGAGGGCGATGTCGCGGCGGGCGGCGCGGTTCATTCCGGGGTGGATCAAAAGGAAGCTGTTTGGCGGGAAGGATTAAGAACGGGTCCTGTCGCCTGCGGATCGCGGGTCCTGCCGCCGATCGGCACGTTCATTTCTTCGTAGGGGCAACCCTATGTGGTTGCCCTCTCCTGGGCGGACACGCAGGTCCGCCCCTACGCATCAAGGCCTGGATCGGTGCCACCCGCCACATGAAAATACTTCGCGCTGTGGTGAGAGGAGTGGTTGGATGAGGTGTTGGAGGTTTTGGATCGTCGCCGTGCTCGGAGCGCAGCTTCTGGCGCCGGGGTGCGGCGACGGCTTCGATGGTTTCGATGCCGGCGCGCCTTCGTCAGATCCCACGCGCCAAGCGGAGCGGGTGCGGATGGTCGAGCGCCAGATCGAGGCGCGCGGCGTCAAAGACACGGCGGTGCTCAGGGTGATGCGCCAGGTGCCGCGTCACCTGTTCGTGCCGGTCTCCTATGCGCCCCAGGCTTACTGGGACGGTCCGCTGGCCATCGGTCACGGCCAAATGATCTCCCAGCCATATATCGTGGCCTTCATGGCCGAAGCGCTTCGGATGCGCGGCGACGACAGGGTGCTCGAGATCGGCACCGGCTCGGGCTACCAGACTGCGGTCCTGGCCCAGCTTGCCCGCGATGTGTTCTCCATCGAGATCGTGAAGCCGCTGGCGGAGCGGGCCGCCGCGAAGCTCAAGAATCTGGGCTATGCAAACGTGCAGGTGCGGGTCGGCGATGGCTATCAAGGCTGGCCGGAGCACGCGCCCTACGACGCGATCCTCGTCAGTGCCGCGCCCGACCACATCCCGCAACCGCTGCTGGACCAGCTCGCCGTCGGCGGGCGGATGATCCTTCCACTTGGCAAGAAATTCTCCCAGGACCTCATGCTGATCCGCCGCACCCACTCGGGCTACGAACGCACCCCGCTCCTGCCCGTTGCCTTCGTTCCGATGACCGGCGAGGCTCAAGAAAGATAGTCATTCAGTAAACTTGATGCCGGTCGTCTGGACTTCGCGGTAGGGGAGCAGCCAGACCAGCGACTCGTCCTGCAAGTCCCCTACCTGGATGCGGTTGCCCCACGGGTCGCGGAAATCGCAGCGGAAGTGCGGCTCCAGCTTCAGCCCGTACTTCTGGGTAAGTTTCTCCCGCACTTCCTTGATCTGCGCCTCATCGCGCACCATGATGCCGAAGTGCTTCACGCGGTCCGGTCTGAGCTCCTTCACCTCGAAGATGGCCATGAACTGGTGCTCCCCCAGCTTGCACCAGGCCGCGCCCTCGCCGCCCCGGAGCATCTCGAGATCGAACACGTCAGCATAAAACGCCACGGCCTTCTCGGCGTTGTCCACCTCGATGGCGACGTGGTTGCACCCGTAGACCTGCACAGCCATACCGATTCCCCCTGAGTTGAGTCTGTCCGTCTACTCACGCCGGCCCTCCGGCGTCTCCCGGCATCATAGCAGACGACACCGATCGAAAGTCGGGAAGAAAGTGTACAATAGGGGCACTCCGTAAGGAGCGGGAACAGCCATGTCCCTGATGCGTCGCCTATGGGGCTTTCTTCGAGGCCGACCCTTTCAGCCGGATGGCCGGGAGCAGCGCGAATTCAAACGGGTCCTGGTGCGGTTTGCCCTCGCGTTTGCGGGAGAGCACAAAAAAGGCAAGGGGATCGCGCGCGATCTCTCGCTCGGGGGTTGCATGATGGAGACGGACACGCCGCTGCCTGCTGACACGCTCCTTGAGCTCAAGCTCTTCGTGGCCGAGGCGGAAATGCCCATCGAGGTCGCTGCTTCAGTGCGGTGGGCGGACGGCCAGCGGATGGGGATCAAATTTCTCCGCATCCGCGACCAGGACCGCTTCCGGAAGTTTCTATTGTGAGAAAAGCCGTTAAAACCGCTAAGCCCTTGCTCGGCATCACGATGGGCGATCCGGCGGGAATCGGCCCGGAGGTCATCGTGAAGGCCCTGTCGCGTCCGGGCGTGCGGCGCGTGTGCCGGCCGCTGGTCATCGGCTCGCCCGAGGTGCTGGCCAGGATGGTCAGCGCGCTGAAGGCGCCGCTGAAGGTCCGCAGCGTGGACCTGTCCGGCTTCGCGGCGCCGGACGGGGTCATTCCGGTGCTGGACCCGCTCCCGCAGCCGCTCGGGCCGTTCACGCCGGGGAAAGTGTCCCAGGAGACCGGCGCGGCCCAAGCCGTCTATGTGGAGGAGGCGGTCGAGCGGGCCCTGGACGGGAGCATCGCCGCCATCGTGACGGCGCCGATCAACAAGGAGGCGATCAATCTCGCCGGCTATGCCTATCCCGGTCATACCGAGATGCTGGCCGACCTGACGGGCGCCACGGAGGTCGGCATGATGATCGTCGGCGGGCCGCTACGCTTCTTCTTCGCCACCATCCATGCGGCGATCAAGGACGTGCCGGCGCTCCTCACGCCGGAGCGGATCGAGCGCGCGATCCGGCTGTGCCACCGCGGGCTGACAGAACTCTTCGGCATCAAGCGCCCGCGGATCGCGGTGGCGGCCCTGAACCCGCACGCCGGCGAGGGCGGGCTGTTCGGGACCGAGGAGCGCACGGCCATCAGGCCCGGCATCGAGCGGGCGCTGGCGCAAGGGTTCCCGGCCGTCGGGCCGCTGCCGGCGGATACGCTCATCCGGCAGGCGGCGCAGGGCAAGTACGATGCGGTGGTGGCCATGTACCACGACCAGGGCCTGATCCCGCTGAAGCTCGCCGCCTTCGGCAAGTCGGTCAACATCACGGTGGGCCTGCCGATCATCCGCACGTCCGTGGATCACGGCACCGCCTATGACATCGTCGGCAGGGGCGTTGCCGATGACGGCAGTCTCAGCGAGGCGATCAGGCTCGCCGCGCAGTTCGCGGAGAACCGGCTTTCGCAATGACGCGCCCCGGCCCTCGCGACAGCGTCGCGCCCGCGCATGTCCCGCGCAGGTCCCTGGGGCAGCACTTCCTGATCGACAAGAACATCGTCCACAAGATCGTCCGCCTGGCCGAGCTGCAGCCTGGCGAGACGGTGCTGGAGATCGGCCCGGGGCGGGGGATCCTGACGGAAGCGCTGCTGGACAGCTCCGGGCTCGTGGTCGCCGTGGAACTGGACGCCGCCCTTTGCGCGCACCTCTGTGCAACGCTGGGACGCCGGTCGAACTTCCGCCTGGTCGAGGGCGACGCGCTGACGTTCGATTACGCGCAGGTGCCGAGCCCGTTTCTGGTGGTGGCCAACCTGCCGTACTACGTCTCGACGCCGCTGCTGTTCCGCCTGCTGGAGGGTCGGCGGCGCATCGACCGTCTCGTGCTGATGCTCCAGGAGGAGGTGGTCGCGCGCCTGGCCGCGGCGCCCGGAGGCAAGGACTACGGGGCGCTCTCCATCGCGGCGCAGTTCTACTGCGAGGTGCGGCAGGCGTTCCGGGTGCCGCCCACATGCTTTCGCCCGAAGCCGCAGGTCGGGTCGGCGGTCGTCGTGCTCACGCCGTTGCCGAAGCCGCGCGTCTCGGTGGCGGACGAAGCGTTCTTCTTCCGGATCGTGCGCGCCGGGTTTGCGCACCGGCGCAAGGCCCTGCCGAATTCGCTGCGCGATGAGGGCTTCGAAGGCGCGCCGACTGCCGCGGCGTTGGAGCAGGCCGGCATCGATCCCCGCCGCCGCGCCGAGACGTTGAGCATCGAGGAATTCGCCGCGTTGACCGACGCGCTGCTCAGCTTGAGCTAGCGCTCTCTCGACGCTTCGATTAGACCGTTCTCTCCGTCTTTTCTTCTCCCAATCCCTGTCAGCAACTTGACGCGTCGGTAGCCGGCCTTGCGCAGCCAGCGCATCACGTCCCGAGACGCATAGGTGTTGCCGGTATCGGTGAAGAGCAGCATGGTCAGGGCGAACGCCGTCGTGTCGATGGGATACAGCCCGCGCGGGTCGGTGAGGAACGCGTCGTGGATGAACAGGCGCCCGTCCGGGGTGAGGGCCTTGCGGATCTTGCGGAAGAGGCCCACGTTCTGCGCCGGCGCGTAGATGTGGATGATGTTCGACAGCCAGACCACGTCGTAGCGGCCGGGCAGAGGATCGCTCATGAAATCCAGCGTCGCGAAGCTCAGCCGGGCCTTGGCGGGATGCGTCGCCGCGATCTCGCGCGCGACCTTGAGGGCTGCGGGGCGATCCGCCACCGTGGCGCGCAGGGCCGGGTTCGCCGCGAGGAAGGCCATGGCGTAGGTGCCGGGCCCGCCGCCCAAATCCAGCAGGATGCGCGCCCGGCGCAGGTCGAGGAACCGGGCGACCGTCTTCGCCTGCTCCCGGCTCCGGTGGTGCATCGCCCAGGTGAAGCTGCGGCGCCAGGCGGGCGACTCTGGCTCGTCCGCGTCCAGCGGCTTGCCCGAGCAGACGCTGTCGGTGAGCTGCGTGAAATCGTGCCAGTGGTTCGAGATGAGGTCGAGGTAGGCGCCGCGATAGGCCGGGCTCCGCCGGTTCAGCTCCGTGCGCGTAAGCAGCGTGTTCCGATAAGCGGAGCCGCGCTTGACCAGCAGGCCCAGCGCGGCGAGGTTCCGGCAGAGGATGTCGAGACCCCGCTGGTCGGCTCGGAGGCGGCGAGCCAGCGCTGCGATCGGCCAGGTGCGGGCTCCGATGGCGGTGAAGAGATCGAGCTCCAGCGCGGACAGGATGGCGCGGGAATACTGGTAGAGCTGGGCGACGTTGCGGAAATCATCGAAGGTCCTGATCGGGTAGATGCCAAGAGAGTGCGCCACACCCGCAGTATAGCATCCACATAGCATCCACGGAGAAGCCGCTGTCTGAGGTCGGCGGCTCCGTAGTATCTCGTTAGGGAAAGGTCGAATTGACAGAACAGCCGGAGAGGATTACGATGACCTCGCACTCGCGAAGGGTGTCTGTCACAGGGAGAGGAGGTGCTCGTATGAACGAACTCACTCCTCCGGACAATGCAGGCCCGCTGGCGACGGGTGCTGTCTCGCCGCGGTGGGCCTTCCGCTCGGGGCCGAATCCTTCTCCGTAAGCTCCCAGGGTGGCGCCTCTTGGTGCGCGGTCGCTGAAGAGCGACAATCAAGCACTCTGGGCTACGGAACACAGCCTGCAAGGTGAGGGGCGTGGATCTGGCGACGACGGAAGTTCCCAACTGACTGTCGTAGGCGGGTCCGACATAGGCGACCAATAATGGACTGCTGAAGCGACCCAAGCGCCGTGAAGCGCTACCTTCCCGGGAAGGTAGACCTTCGTATTGGCAATAATATACTTGACTCAGTAGCCTGCCTGTGCTATCCTCCTGATTAACAGACAAAGGGAGGATTCAATCATGCAGCCCGCCACTCTACTCGACGCCATCAAATACTTCGCCGATCCTGACACCTGCCTGCGCTTTGTCGCTGACCAGCGCTGGCCGGAAGGCATCGCGTGCCCACGCTGTCACGCCAAAGAGCCACGCTTCATCAAGACTCGCCGACTCTGGGAGTGCAAAGGCTGTCGCAAGCAATTCAGCGTGAAGGTCGGGACGATCTTCGAGGACAGTGCGATCAAATTGGATAAATGGCTCTGTGCTA
>Ga0137368_10003666_pt1 | contig 16410 bp, 13 predicted proteins | sample SagtaG_13_FD_104917 | JGI IMG/M metagenome (GOLD analysis project Ga0137368, IMG submission 104917) | Vadose zone soil microbial communities from Sagehorn Ranch, Mendocino, California, USA - Sage1_L_100_16 metaG | ecosystem: Environmental > Terrestrial > Soil > Vadose zone | place: USA...
CGTTCAGCCGAGCGGCTCGTTGTCGATGAGCCGGGTGGCGCCGAAGCGGACGGCCAGCGAGAGGAGCGCCGGACCGTCGACCGTGGCGAGCTTGCGCAGCGTCGTCCCGTCCGCGACCGAGACGTACTCGACGTTTGCCAGCGGCTCCCCGGCGAGGACCCGGCGCATCTCGTCGCGCAGCGCATCGCCGGACCGCTCGCCGGCCGTCCACCGCTCGCGCGCCGCGTCCAGCGCCCGATGGAGCACCGGCGCGGCCGCCCGTTCGGCGGCCGACAGATGGACGTTGCGCGAGGAGATGGCCAGGCCGTCCGGCTCGCGGACGGTGGGGCAGGTGATGACCGTCGTCGGCAACGCCAGGTCGCGGGCCATCTGCCGGATGACCATCACCTGCTGGGCGTCCTTCTGCCCGAAATACGCGCGTTCGGCTCCCACGAGCGCGAACAGGATCGCGACCACGGTTGCCACCCCGTCGAAATGACCTGGCCGGGCCGCTCCCTCGAGAGGTTTAGCCACCGCGCCAACGGAAGCGGTGGTGTCGAAGCCCGGCGGGTAGACCTCGTCGACCGGCGGCGCCCAGACGATGTCCACTCTCTCGTCCTCGGCGATCGCGATGTCGCGCGCCTCATCCCGTGGGTAACGCTCGAAGTCGTCGGGCCGGTTGAACTGGCGAGGATTGACGAAGATCGTGACCACGGTGGTCGCGTTGTCGGCCCGGGCTCTACGCATGAGCGAGCGGTGGCCGTCGTGGAGCCAGCCCAGCGTGGGCACGAGCCCGACCGGCCGCCCCGTGGAGGCGAGCGCCGCGCGCAGCTCCGCTCGCGTTCGGAGGATCCGGGTCATGCCCTGGCGCGACGCCGTTCCTACAGGTCGCGATCGAGCGGGATGCCTCCCACCGGCACGATCGCCGGGCGATCGAGCTGGCCCTGACCGAGCGCCTCGGCCAGGATCTCGTCGTCCATCCGCACGGTCTCGTCCGGTCCGGGGAAGGTGCCCCTCTCGACGTCCGCGGCGTACGCCCGTGCGGCGTCCAGGATCGTCTGCCGAAGGCCGGCGTACGGCCGGGCGTGGCGCGGAATGAAGGATCCCAGTCCCAGCAGGTCGGTCACCACCTGGACCTGGCCACTGCACCCGGCTCCGGCGCCGATGCCGATTGTCGGAATGCGCAGGCGCTCCGTGATCGCCGCGGCCAGCTGCCCGGGCACGAGTTCGAGCACGATCGAGAAGGCGCCGGCCTCCTGGATCGCGAGGGCGTCGTGAAGAAGGGCGCGGGCCTGCTCGGGGCTCTTGCCCTGGACGCGGACCTTGCCGCCCATGCCGAGCTTGGCCTGCGGTGTCCAGCCGATGTGACCCATCACCGGGATGCCCGTGCGCACGAGCGTCTCGACGATCTTCGCGCTGCGGACCCCGCCCTCCACCTTGACCGCCTGGGCACCGGCTTCGCGAAGGAACAGGCCGGCGTTCTCCACCGCCTCGTCGGCGGTGGAATAGCTGAGGAAGGGCATGTCGCCGATGACGAGGGCGCGCTGGGTGCCGCGGACGACGGCCTTCGTGTGGTGGAGCATCTCGGCCATCGTGACCCGGACCGTGGAGTCGTATCCAAGCACGACCTCGCCGAGCGAGTCGCCCACGAGCAGCAGCGGAATACCGGCCTCGTCGAGCATGCGCGCGGTCGGGTAGTCGTAGGCCGTGAGCATCGCAATCCGCGTGCCGTCCGCGTACAGCTTGGCGATGTCGCTCACGGTCAGTCTGCGGGTCGGCTCGGGGGCGGCGCTCATCGTCTGGTCTCCTCGGGGTCTCGTTGCGGCGAGACGCTGTTCGAAGTCTGCCGCGCGCCGTCCCGGGCGTCCAGTCGCGTGGAGACGAGGTCGAGCAGGCGGTCGGCAACCTCCCGCTTTGTAAGCAGCGGCAGGGATTCGGGCTCCCCGTAGGCGGCGAAGATCGTGACGCGGTTGGTCTCGGTCCCGAAACCGGAGCCGGCCTCGGCGACGTCGTTCGCCACCAGGAGGTCCAGGCCCTTGCGCCGCAGCTTGGCCGTCGCCCGATCGAGGGATCCCGTCTCGGCCGCGAAGCCGACCAGGACCGGCCGTGGCCCGATCTGAGGATGCCCCGGCTCGCCGATCGCGCCGCGGGCGCCGGGATCGCGAGCGCCGACGAGTCGCGAGACCTCGGCCAGGATGTCGGGCGTCGGCTCGAGCTCCAGGTTGAGCGATTCGGCGCGCGGGATCTTCGACTCGGCCGGGCGGGCGGGGCGGAAGTCGCCGACCGCGGCGGCCATGATGAGGGCGTCGACACCAGCGTCGACACCGGCGTCGTCCGAGCCGGCCAGGCTGGCGTCGTCCGGGCCGGCCAGGCCGGCCAGCACCGCCGAGCGCATCTGGGCGGCCGATTCGGCCCGGACGATTCGGGCGCGGTCCGGCAGCGGCACGCTGACATTCGCGGCGATGAGTGTGACGCGCGCGCCGCGGTCGAGGGCCGCCTCGGCGACCGCGACGCCCATCCGTCCCGACGAGCGATTGGTGAGGACACGGACCGGGTCGATCGGCTCGGCCGTGCCCCCGGCCGTGACGATCAGGTGGCGGCCGGTCAGGTCCGCCTCGCGCGGCAGGGGAGCCACAGCTGGCCGGCTGGCCGGGTCGGGCGATCGAACGGGTCGGTCCCCGACGGCCGCGACGACGGCGTCCACGATCGCCGCCAGGGTGGCCAACCTCCCCAGGCCCGAGGCGCCCGAGGCGAGCGGCCCCACCTCCGGCTCCACGATCGTGTAGCCGAAGCCGTCGCGCAGCCGGGTCACGTTGGCCTGCGTCGCGGGATGGGCGTACATCTCCCCGTCCATGGCCGGTGCCACGACCACCGGAGCAGAAGTGGCGAGCGACGTGGCCGTGACGACATCGCCGGCGAGCCCCGTGGCCATGGCCGCCAGCCAGTGGGCTGTCGCCGGGGCGACCACGACGGCATCAGCCGTGTCGGCCGCGACGATGTGCCCGATGCGGCCATCCGGCAGCAGCGCAAGAACGTCATCCTCCACCGCGTGCCTGGTCAGCGCGGCCAGGGTCAGCGGAGCGACGAAGCGCGTGGCCGACGGCGACAGCAGCGCCACGACGTCGGCCCCCTCGGCCTGCAGCAGCCGGACGAGCTCGGGCGCCTTGTAGGCGGCGATCGAGCCCGTGATCCCGAGGGCGATGAGGCGTCCGGCCAGCCGCACGGTCCCGTCCTCGCCGCGGTCGCCGGTGCCAGTGCTCATCCCAGGCCCAGCTCGATCCGCTCGCCGCCCGTCACCTCCGCGTGAAGGATCGCCAGGCCGCGCAGCGTCAGGTCCGGATCGACGGCGTCGAGGCCGTCCAGGCCCCGGATCCAGGGCGCCTGCGACAAACCACCCGTCGCGATCGCCTTCACGTCCCGGGGCGCGAGGCCGGCAGGCGCCGCCAGCTCGGCCCGGATGCGGCCCAGGAGGCCGGCCGTCAGTGCCTGGTAACCGAGGACGATACCGGCCTGCATCGCCGAGACGGTGTCCCGTCCGATCGCCCGGTCCGGAGCGCGGAGCTCCACGCGCGGAAGGCTCGCGGTGCGGGTGGCGAGGGCATCCCCACCCAGCGTCAACCCAGGCGCGATCGACCCGCCAACGAAGGCGCCGTCGGTGGCAATCGCATCGAAGGTCGTAGCCGTCCCGAAATCCACGATGACCGCCGGCGCGCCATACAGGCGATGGGCGGCCAGGGCGTTCACGAGCCGGTCGGCACCGACCTCCGCCGGCCGGTCGACCCGCACGGCCAGCGGAATCGTGCCGGCCGACGCGACGAGGATCGGGATCCGGCGCCGGGCGGCCAGCCCTTCCATACCCGCCGTGAGGTCCGACACGACCGAGGCGAGACAGATCGCCGACACGTCTGCGAGGCCCGACTCGTCGAGCCGAAGCAGGCCGTCGAGCTGGAGCTCGAGCTCGTCCGTCGTCGCGCCGGCATGCGTCGCCGCGCGGCGGGTGGCGACGAGGGCTCCGTCGCGGATGAGCCCGATCGTCACGTTCGAATTGCCGATGTCGATCGCCAGCAGCATGGCCGGATCATACGCGGCGCGGCCGGGAATCCCTCTCTCCGGGCGACCATCGATGCGGTACCATCCGGCCGTCCAGCCCGACCCGCCCGGGAGCCGTCGGTCCGGCCGCCCGAACAGCACGCTCAAACGAACGGACCAGTGCGCCTTACCGCGTCCTCACCCCGAGCAGGAGTGCCGCGTGTCGACCGAGCCGCCCGCGAAGTTCTTCGTCAACCGCGGGATCGTCTCCAGCCGGACGGATATCCATCATCTGCTCCGGCCGCTGCTCAAGCAGACGGTGAGCTATCGCTACTACCGCGGTCGGGACCTCGTGGACCACGGCACCGGCTGGGTCGAGCGCATCGTCGTCGACCACCCGGACGTCTCCACCTTCTTCACGCCGCTGTCCATCTGCCTGAACATCGATTCGTTCGAGCACCTGGAGTTCGAGACGCGGCTCGACCAGCTCATCGCATACGCGCTCGTCCAGGGCGACGAACGCGTCGTCATCGAGTTCGCCCCGGTCGGCGCGGCCGGCGAGGATCGGTTCGCGCCGCGCCAGCTGGAGTTCGATACGAGCGGATTCGTCCAGATGGAGCTGCTCAGCCTCGACGTGGATGACGGCACGAGCGGGCGGGGCTCTGCCGAGCAGGGTTCAGCGGGACAGGGGGGCTCCGGGGGCTGAGGCCGGAGAACGATTCGATCGGGCCCAACGCGCCGGGTCATCGAGCCGGCGCCGGCTGACAGGAGAAGAGGGAGCTCGCCAGGTGACCACCTCATCGCAGGTCGAACCCCGCCCGGCCCCGGCGGGAGGCAACGCGATCGCCGACTACTTCCGCTTCGCGGACCGCGGCACCAACTTCGTCACCGAGATCAGAGCGGGCCTGACCACCTTCATGGTGATGGCCTACATCATCTTCGTGAACGCGGACATCCTGGGCGATCCGAAGGGCGCCGCCATGGACCCGGTGGCCGTCGCGGCCGCCACGGCCCTCGTCGCCGGGATCATGACCATCGCCATGGGCGTCGTGGGCAATTACCCGTTTGCCCTGGCGGCGGGGCTCGGGATCAACGGCATCGTGTCGTACGCCCTGGCCACCAGGATCGGCTGGCAGGGGGCGATGGGCATCATCTTTCTGGAGGGCGCGGCGATCACGGTGCTGGTCATCCTCGGCCTCCGCGAAGCCATCATGTCGGCCATCCCGCTCTCCCTGAAGCGGGCGATCGGAGTGGGCATCGGCCTGTTCATCCTGTTCATCGGGTTCGTCAACGGCGGCCTCATCGCCACTCCGGCTGCGGGCTTTCCGCCGGTCTCGTTCGTCTTCCCGACGGGGACCGGCCCGGCCGTCACGCTGATCGGCCTGTTCATCACGATCGCCCTGTTCGTCATGCGCGTTCGCGGCGCCCTCATCCTGAGCATCGCGATCACGACGGTCATCGCCCTCATCGTGGGTGTGGCGAAGGTGCCGACGGCGTTCACGGCGTCGTACAGCTTCAGCACGTTGTTCCAGCTCGACATCGGCAAGTCATTCGCCTCGCTGGGCGTCTTCGTCGCGCTGCTGACGATCTTCTCGATCATGCTCATCGACTTCTTCGACACGATGGGGACGGTCACCGGCGTGGCCGAGCAGGCGGGGCTGACGACGCCCGACGGCCAGGTGCCGGGCGTTGGGCGGGTGCTCCTGGTCGACTCGATCGCGGCGGCGGTCGGTGGCCTGGCAGGCACGAGCTCCAACACCACCTACATCGAGAGCGCCGCCGGCGTCGCGGAGGGGGGCAGGACCGGCTTCACGGCCGTGGTCACCGGCGTCCTGTTCCTGGCCGCGATCCTGCTGTCGCCACTCGCCGGCATCGTGCCGTCCCAGGCCACGGCGCCGGTTCTGATCCTCGTCGGGTTCCTCATGTTCACGCTGATCAGGGACATCGACGTGGCCGACGTCGAGGAGGGCATCCCGGCCCTCCTCACGATGGTGCTCATGCCGCTGACGTACGACATCTCGATCGGCATCGGCGCCGGCTTCATCTCGTGGACGTTCATCAAGGTCATCCGGGGCAAGCTGAACCAGATCCATCCGCTGATGTGGGCGGTGTCGATCGCGTTCATCGTGTTCTTCGCCAAGGACTGGATCGAGCCGCTCCTCCCGAAATAGGCCGCCGGCCGTCACAGCGGAGGTCCGGCCAGCGCCTCGCGCGTCGCCGTAGTCCGAGCATGATTACCGGGGTGGTTCCGCGGGCCGCAGGGCCGGGGCGCTCGACGATCGGGCGAGAGCTTCGTGCGGCGGCCACGGCTCTTGGCGCCTCTTTCGGCCCACCATAACGATGCTCGGAATACGCGAGGGGTCAGCGGTCCGTCCAGCCGCGCCGCAACGATGCTCGGAATACGCGAGAGGTCAGCGGTCCGTCCAGCCGCGCCATAACGATGCTCGGAATACGCGATATCCATCGACGCTCAAACCAGCGCGGTTGCACGATGTGGCAACAACGGGCCTCAACGCACATGTCGAGGCCCAAGACGGCCGAATCCTTGCGTCCGGTGCAAAGCGTCCGCCGCGGCCGTGGGGCACGGCCTCCCGGAGGTCCGTTTCTTGCGTGGGATGGAAAACCGGCGGGCGCCCGTGCATCCCGTGCCGGTTGTGTGCGTGGGGTGCAAGCCGAACCGTTCGATTGCTCGGCATGCAAGAAATCGGCATGCTCCCAAAGGATGCCCGCGCAATCCAGCCCGGGACTCCGGAGCGGCGCGCCCTTTCCTGTACCATCGCCGCGATGTTCCAGCGCACGGCGCTGCCCCGTGGGCCGCGCGTCATCAGCGCCCGGTTGCCGGGGGCTCGCTCCGTTTCCGTGGCGGCGTACGTCCTGGCAGGCTCGCGCCTGGAGTCGCCCGAGCAGGTGGGCGTCGCCCATTTCATGGAACACCTCACGTTCAAGGGCACGGCCGGCTACCCGACGACCCGATCGATCTCCGAAGCGATCGAGGGCGTCGGCGGCTCGTTCAACGCGGCAACCGACCGCGAGTCGACCGTCTACTGGGTCCGGGTGCCCGGCCGTGAGACGACGCGGGCGATGGACGTCCTCGGCGAGCTCATCATCCGCCCCACCCTCGCCGATGCGGAGATCAACAACGAACGCCAGGTGATCGTCGAGGAGATCCGCTCGTACCTGGACGATCCCGCGGAGTATTGCCAGATCCTGTTCCAGCAAGCGATCTTCGGGGAGGGGGCACTCGGCCGCGAGATCTGCGGCGACGAAGCCGCCATCCGGTCCCTGCCGGAGGCAGTGATCCGGGACTTCTGGTCGGTCACGTACCGGCCCGCCAACGTCGTCGTGGCGGTGGCCGGCGACCTGGACCACGACGCGGCGGTCGGTCTCGTTCACGGTTCGTTTGGCAGCGGCAACGGCGCGATCCCCACGTTCACGCCGGCGCCGGCGCTGCCTGCCGGCGAGCGCTACCTGCTGGGCCATCGCGACACGACCCAGGCCCACCTGGCTGTTGGCGTGCCCTCGCTCCCGCGCGACCACCCGGATGCCTGGGTGCTGGCCGTCCTGAACACGATCCTCGGCGATGGGATGAGCAGCCGGCTGTTCCTGTCGGTTCGAGAGGAGAAGGGCCTCGCCTACGACGTCGGCTCTGGAGTCGCCGACTACGCAGATGCCGGCGTGCTTGGCGTGTCGGCCGGCGTGGATCCAGGTCAGCTGGCACCCGCCCTGGATGCGATCCTGGCCGAACTCGCTCGGCTTCGCGACGAGCCGGTCCCGGCCGACGAGCTGGCCAAGGCCAAGGCGTACCTGTCCGGCGGCCTGGAGCTGCGGATGGAAGAGACACGGCACCTCGCGTCGTGGGTCGGTGGCCAGGAGGCGCTCCACGACCGGGTCCTGACCCTGGACCAGGCCCTCCAGGCGGTGGCAGTCGTGACGTCGCACGACGTGCAGCGGGTCGCCGGAGACCTGTTCCGGGATGAATTGCTGCGCCTCGCGGTGGTCGCTCCCAGGCGCCAGGGGACGCGGCTCGACAAGCTGCTCCGACTGCCGTCGTGACGCCCTCACCGCCGACGACGTCGCCGTCACCACAGGCGGCTTCCTCCGGGGGCGACCCGCCCGAGCAGCCGCGGCCGGTCGACCTCCGCCTGGCGAGCCTCCACCTGCGGACCGGTGCGTTCGCGCTGGCGCGAGCCGAGCTCGAGACGATGGCCGGCAACGGCACGCTCGACGACGACGGCCTGCTCGACCTGGCCGAGGTGCGCTGGCGGACCGGAGACCTGCCCGGCGCCGGCGAGGCGTCGGCCGCGTTCCTGACGAGTGGTCGCGAATCGGTCCTCGCCCTCGTCATCGCGGCCGAGGCCACGGCCGCCCTGGGCCGTCCGGGGGAGGCGCGACGACTTGCCGGGCGGGCCTTGGAAGCCGCCGACGGTCCACTCGAGCCGCTCTTCGCCGGACTGCCGAGGAGTCAGATCTGGCCGCAGGACCCGGCGGGTCCGGCCGAGCCGGCCGGCGCGTTCTTCGGCGACGAGGGCAGCCGGCCGGCGGGCCGTGCCACCGCCGGCGCCGTTGGCGCTACAGCCGGCGCCGTCCGCCCAACGGACACCAGGCCGGTGACGACGGACGAGGCAGGGATGCCCGGGGAGGCGTTGCCGGCAAGCCTGTGGGACGCGCATCTCCACGGAGCCCACCCCCACGCCGCGTTGCCGGCGCCCGCCCTGCCCGACGGGCCGACGGCGCTGGATGCCGCGCGTCGGGCCCTGGACGCCGGCAAGGCTCAGGACGCCGTCGTCCAGCTCGGCATCGTGCTGCGGGTCAGTCCGGCGCTCGCCCCGGCAGTCCTCGACGTCGCCGGGTCGACCGCGGGCGCCGGTTTCGACCTCATCCGCGGCGACGCCTACCGGCTGGTCGGCCACGAGGCGGAGGCGCAGCGGGCCTACGCGTCGGCGGCCTCGACGCTGGCCGGCGCGGGCGCTTCGGGCCCGATCCCGCCCGCTGCCGAGCCTGCTGCCGACTCGGCCGCGCCGCCGGATGCGGCCGTGACGGGCGATGCCGCCGCGTCGGCCGAGCCGGAGACATCGTGAGCCCTGGCCTACACTCGGCCACCATCCACTGCCAACGGTACGACAGCTGCGAAGGTTGATCTCGTGACGGACCGCACCCTCGTCCTCGTCAAGCCCGACGGCGTCCAGCGCCTGCTCGCCGGCCGGATCATCGGCCGGTTCGAGGAACGCGGCCTCAAGATCGTCGGTCTCAAGCTCGTCCAGGTGGACCGCGGCCTCGCCGAGCGGCATTACGCGATCCATCGCGAGAAGCCCTTCTTCGGCGGGCTCGTCGACTTCATCACATCGAGTCCACTGGTGGCGATGGTGCTCGAGGGCCCCAGCGCGATCGCGGTGGTCCGCGCGATGGTCGGCGCCACCCGGCCCCACGAGGCCGCGCCCGGCACCATCCGCGGCGACTACGCCCTGGAGACTGCCCAGAACCTGGTCCACGCATCGGACGGGCCCGAGACCGCGGCGTCGGAGATCGCCCTGTGGTTCGGCGCGGACGAGCTCGTCGCCTACGAGCGCGACATCGACCGCTGGGCGCTCGCTCCGGCCGACTAGACCGCCCGGCCCGGATCGGCTCGCTCGACCCGATCAGGGACCGGCGAATCCGCGCGGGGACGCCGAGCTCTCGCCGCCGCCCGGCAGCTGTGGAGCGGGCTCCGCGGCAGCGGCCGGCCCGCCGAACCCGCCGGCCGCCACGCCGACCGAGGCTCCCGCCAGGACGAGGACGAGCAGGCCCACCACGAGGCCCCGGTTGAGATCGAGTGCCGTGTCGACGACGCGTGGCACCGGCCGGAGCGGCCGGAGCCAGCGCACCGACTCCGTGGCCGCATCCCACGACCGCCACGTCCGCCACGCCCATGGCGACCCCAGGGGACGGCTCGGGATCCGCCGCCGGGCCGGCTCCGCAGGCCGTCGCGGCCGATCGCTGGCGGCTCCGGCAATGGCCGCCGACTGGCGGCCCAAACCGACCGCGGCCAGCCGACCGTAGTACAGCAGCGGCAGGAAGACGCCGGCCAGGATGAGGCCGCGGATGGGTTCGTCCGTGGCCAACCGGATGATGGATGCCCGAGCCTCGAATGCCGCCAGTCCCGGCCAGCCGACCGACGCGACGGCGATTGCCAGGAGCGCCAGCGCCAGGACCGGGGAGCGTCGCGCCCAACCGGTCAGCTCGGGCACCCGGCGCGTCCCGAACCGAGCGTGGACCGCCATCGTCCAGGCGGCGAACGCCGTCCGAGCGACGAGCAGGTTGAGGAGCCAGGCCCTGCTCGGCGCCCAGACCGATGGGTCGAGCGCCGCCAGCGACAGCACGACGATGCCGGCATCCTGGACGATCGCGTACCCGACGACGTGCTCGAGGTCATCCTGGACCCAGGCCGCCACGGCCCCCAGGACCAGGCTGGCCACCCCGACGACGACCACCGCGGCACGCTCCACTGGCAGCGTGCCGGCAACCGGCAGGACCGGGACGATCGCGCCGTCAACCCAGGCGATCGCGACGACGGCGAGGGCCGCCGGACCCCAGGCCATGAGGACCGGTAGAGCGATCTCCGGCGCGGCGTCGGCGACCCGGGCGGCCCACAGGTGGAATGGAATCGCGCCGAAGCGCATGGCGACACCCACCGCGACCGCGAGATAGGCAAGCCCGAAGACCGCCGGCTCCTGGGCGAGGATGCCCAACGGCCGGGCGACCCACGCCGTGGCCAGGATCACGAGCGAGCCGGCCACCGCGATCGCGCGAAGCTCGCGGGCCGCGACCGCCACGTCGCGTGGGCTGGGTGGGCCGGCCAGCGTGACGATCACGCCCGCCAGGCCGCCCGCGATCGTCGCCGCGACCGCGGTCGTCGCGTCGCGCACGGAGAGCGCCAGGCCGGCCGCGCCCAGGCTCGCCAGCAGCGCTCCCGGCAGGTTGGCCGGCCAATCCGACCCCAGCGCGATTCGGGCCGCGACGACGAGAATGAGCCCGGTCCCCGCCCCGAGCAGCAGAAAGAGCCGGCCGTAGGCCGAGCCGACGACGGCGCCGCCGGCGACCGCCAGTTCCTGGCCGGGCACGATAGCCGCCGCGGCGACCAGGGCGGCTATCAATGCGACCGATCCGACCGCCGCCGAGGCGACCGGCCATCGCCGCGCGAGGAGCGTTGCCGCCGCCCCGCCGAAGGCGACGGCCAGGAACGGCAGCATGCTCACAGCGACGGCTCAGCGGCCGCGGGCCTGGGTGGGGCGGTCGGCGGGCTCGTCGGCGCCGCCATCGAGGATCGCTCCGCCAGCCGCGCCGGCGGCGACCGCATTGGCGGCCAGGAAGGCAACGATGCCGCCCAGGGCGATGAACAGGACGCCGGTCACCAGCTGCTCGAGGGCGCTCGGTGTGCCTGCCACGCCGACCCGCACGAGCAGCGTGCCAGCGACCAGCAGCACCGCGCCGGAACCCAGCCGGAAGATGTCGCGACCGAAGACGATCGGCCCCACCGACAGCGCGACGAGGGCGAACCCGGCGTCCTGGGCCTCGGCCGGGCCGAGTGGTGCTGCCCCCAAACCGGCGGTGCCGAACCCGATGACGAAGGCGGCGGCCGCGACGAGCGTCTCGACCCGCCAGCCGAGCAGCGAGCCACGGGTGGCGGCCGAGGGATCTCGGACGACGATCCAGGGCAGGTACACGGCAAGTGCGGCCGATACGACCCGGGCGGCCACCACGGTCGGCGCTGGCAGGGGGTCGGCGATCAGCGGAGCGACGAGCAGCGTCGCGGCCAGGCCGGCCAGGGCGAGCCGGGCGTCACGCGCCGAGAGGCAGATCACCCCGCCGGCGACGGCGACCGCGGCGGCGGCCAGGAGGGCCGGGTTCATGGTGCCGGCGAGGGAAGCTCCGGATGAGGCGGGCTGGGCAAGATGCCGAACGTGTCGAACGGCCAGTAGCGCAGCCAGGCCCGGCCGACGATGGAGCTGGCCGGGATCGTCGAGAAGGATCGCGAGTCGGCCGACTTCTCCCGATGATCGCCCATCACGAAGAACTCGCCCTGGGGCACCAGCCAGCGCGTCTGCCCGAAGGCAACGGTTGGCTGGGGCTCGCCGCCGACCTTGAAGAGGTACGGCTCGACCAGCCTGACGCCGTCAACCCAGACGAATCCGTCATCGCGGACCTCCACCGTGTCGCCCGCGACCCCGATGATCCGCTTGATGTACGGCGTGCCGTCGGACTGCTGCGCCCAGGCGGCCGGCGGATTGAAGACCACGATGTCGCCCCGGTGGTAGGCATCGAAGCGCGGCGTCAGCTTGTCGACGAGCACGTACTGCTCCGGCTCGAGCGTCCGCTCCATCGACTGCTGCTGGACGCGGTACGGCTGTGCGACGAAGTTCTGGATGACGAGAAAAATGACCAGCGTCAGGACGAGCGTCTCGACAATCTCGACGACGCAGCCAAGGGGGCGACGGCTCACAAGGTCGGCAGTATAGGGGCGGGGCCTGAAGCCCGCCGCGCCGCCCTCCGAACCCGGATGGGGTCCGCGGCCGGGCCGCCGAGGACGCGATGCGGGTCGATGGGAGGCCGTCGGGAGGCTGCCGGATGCTGTGCTATCGTCCCGTCGGTGACGATCCGACACACGCGCTGAGCGGTGCGCCGCCGCGCCCTCGAGATCGGCTTGCCCCTCGCGGCGGTCGCCATTCTCGCGGTGATCCTGTACAACGCGACCCTCGTCGACCGGCGGCCACCGAGCGTCACCCGTGTCGCTCTCAGCGCCCCGGCGGGCGATCAGCACACGGGCCAGACCCTCACCGCGATCGACGTCGAGTTCAGCGAGCCGGTTCGGACCGCCTCCGTGGAGACGCGCTTCACGATCACGCCCCACGTCGCGGGGGCGGTTCGCTGGGACGGCCAGCGCACGCTGATCTTCACTCCCTCCCAGCGCCTGCCCGCCGCGACGGCCTTCGAGGTGGCGATCGATGCGGGGTACGAGGACCTCGCCGGCAACGCGGCGACCGCCGCCATGGAGCCGTGGGCCTTCGAGACTGCCGGTCCGCCCACGGTCGCCGCGTTCTCTCCGGTGGGAACCGACGTGCCCGTCGACGCGACGGTCCAGGTGACCTTCGACCGGCTCATGGCGACGAGCGCCGTGGAGCAGGCGATCTCGATCACGCCGCGAACCGCCTATCGCGCCAGCTGGAGCCAGCAGGTCCTCACCCTCACGTTCGATTCAGCCCTGTCATTCGGCACGACCTACGACGTGACCGTCGGCATGGGTGCGACGGACACGGACGGCTCGCATCTGGTGGCGCCGTTCACCAGCCGGTTCTCGACTGTGGCGGCAGGCCTGTCGGTCCTGTCCACCGCGCCCGCGAATGGCGTCTCGGGAGCGAACCCGCACGGCTCGATCGCCGTCTTCTTCGACGCACCCATCGACCCCGCATCGGCCGCCGACGCGTTGGTCATCACGCCGCCCATCGACGGCTCGACGGCCGTGGTCGAGCTTCCAGAAGACGAGCCCGTCCCGGCCCCTTCGGAGAGCCCTTCGCCGAGCCAGGCGCCTGCCGGGCGTGCCCTGGTCTTCACCCCGAATGCCGCCTTGCCGGCCCACACGACGTACGCCGTCACGCTGCGGCCGGTGGTCCGCAGCCTTGCAGCAAGCGGGCAGGTTGCCGCCGGACGGACGTGGACGTTCACGACCGGACAGGCGTCCACGTCCGCCCAGAACCAGGTCGTCTTCCTCACCGCACGCGGCGGCGTCCGCAACCTGTGGCTGATGAACCCGGACGGCTCCAACCCGCGACAGCTCACGAGCTCGCTCAGCCCGATCGTGGGCTATGACATCACGATCGACGGGCAGACGATCGCCTACAGCGCGGGCGGCACCGTCCGCGTCGTCAGGGTCGACGGCGGCGACGAGCGGACGCTGACCGGTGCCGGTCGATTCGAGTACGGACCCGTGTTCGCTCCGGACGGCCGATCGCTGATCGTTGGCCGGCGCGGCACCGATGGCACGGACCAGGGCTGGTGGCTCGTGCCGGTACCCGGCCTGGGCTCCGGCGACGAGCGCCGACTGCTGGCGGACGGGGCGCCGGCCGTCGGTTCGTCGAAGGTCAGCGGTGATGGCCCGGGCACGACCGCCGGCGGCTCCCCGTGGGCCCCGCGGGCCGCCTTCGATAGTGACGGCGCGATCGTCCTGCTCGCTGCCGCAGACGGCACTCTTCAGCTCATCGACCTGTCCAGCCCCATCGCGACATCGGCCCGGCTCAACCTGACGGCTACCAGCGTCCCCAGCTGGTCGTCCAGCAGCCAGGCCTTCCTCGTGGCCGCGACCTCGGCCACGCAGCCAACCTCGGGTGTGTGGATGGTCCGGCCGTCGGGAGCCGCCAACCGGCTGTTGGACGGGGCCGGCCCGATCGCCACCGGCGGCCAGGGTGCGCTGGGCGCGCTGCGGGCCGCGCTGGGCGCCCCCGAGTCGCTCCACGTCGCGTACCTGGCCAGCGAGGGAGCCGCGCCGATCGTCCTGACCAGCGGTACGGACCTGTCCGACCGGACGCCCGTGTTCTCGCCCAACGGCCAGGAGATCCTGTTCGTGAGGGTGCCGTCAGGTGACCCGGGAGGGTCCGCCGGGATCTGGGTCGTGGGCCCGGATGGTCGCCAGCTCCGCCAGCTCACGCGGGACGGTGCCGAGCCGCGCTGGCTGCCCTGACCGGCCGAGGCAGCCCGGAACCAGCCGGTACGCATAGGTCGCGTCCCGGGCTGGTTTGACCCCCGTGAATGGCCCGCGATACACTCCCGGCGGCCTGAAACGTTGCAATCCCGGACGTCCTCCCGGGATGTCCGTGCCCATTTCCCACTGAGCGCATTCCCACCGAGCGCCCGCGACGCCACGTGCCCCGAGCCCGGGTCCTGACCAGGAGGAGTCACCACCCCGATGTTGGATGCCAGTGCGCTCCAGTTGATCATCCTGCCGGCTGGCATCATCGCCATCCTGTTCGCGCTCTACCTGGCCCGCGACGTGCTCGCCCGGGATACCGGCACGAAGGAGATGGAGGAGGTCGCGGGGACGATCTTCGAAGGCGCGGTCGCGTTCATCCGGCGCCAGTACACGACGATCTCCGTGCTCGCCCTGGTCGGCGCCGTGGTCATCGCGGCCGTCATCACGATCTTCGAGACGAAGGCCGTGGCCGACACGGACATCTTCGGGATCGACCTGGGCATCCGGACCGGGATTGCCTTCCTGGTCGGCGCGGCGTGCTCGATGGCGTCCGGCATCATCGGCATGTACATCAGCGTCAAGTCGAACGTCCGGACCGCCGCCGCCGCCCGGCGCAGCCTCGTGGAGGCGGTCCAGGTGGCGATGCGCGGCGGCGCCGTGTCGGGCTTCCTGGTGGTCGCCCTGTCGCTCCTGGGCGTGTATGGCATGTTCGTCGCCTTCGGCGGCCTGACCAACCCCAACCAGGCGCCCTTCCTCATCGTCGGCTACGGCTTCGGGGCCAGCTTCGTGGCCCTTTTCGCCCAGCTCGGCGGCGGCATCTACACCAAGGCCGCCGACGTCGGGTCCGACCTCGTCGGCAAGATCGAGGCGGGCATCCCCGAGGACGACCCGCGCAATGCCGCAGTCGTGGCCGACCTCGTTGGTGACAACGTGGGCGACTGCGCCGGCCGCGGGGCGGACCTGTTCGAGTCCACGGCCGCCGAGAACATCGGCGCGATGATCCTGGGCGTGGCGGTGTACGCGGTGGCCCTGGCTGCCGGCTGGCCGCATCCCGAGGCGTGGATCTTCTTCCCGCTGGTGGTCCGCGCGTTCGGGCTACTGTCCACGATCGTGGCCATCTTCTTTGTCCGCGGCCGCGAGGACGAGAACCCCATGAACATGCTCAACCGCGGGTACTGGGTCACGACCCTGCTGTCGGTCGCCGCGCTGGCCCTCGTCACCAACGTGATGATGCAGACGCCCGGCCAGACCGGTGCCAGCGGCGTTCCGGCGTGGGTCTATATGTTCGGGTGCGGCGTGGTTGGCCTGGCCACCTCCATCGCGTTCGTCTACATCACGCAGTACTACACGGCCGGCACCTTCCGTCCGGTCCGCGAGATCGCCGAGGCGTCCCGGACCGGCCCCGCAACCAACATCATCTCGGGCGTCGCCGTGGGGTTCGAGACGACGTTCGTCACCGCCATCTCGATCGGCGTCGCCCTGTTCGCCAGCCACTGGCTGGGCTCGCAAGCCAACCTCACCGGCGCCGACGGCCGGAACGTCGGCGGCATCTTCGGCACGGCAGTGGCCACGATGGGCATGCTCATGACAACCGCCTACATCCTGGCCATGGATACGTTCGGACCGATCACGGACAACGCCGGCGGCATCGCCGAGTTCAGCCGGGCCGAGGCCGGCGCTCGCGA
>Ga0137368_10003670_pt1 | contig 16401 bp, 11 predicted proteins | sample SagtaG_13_FD_104917 | JGI IMG/M metagenome (GOLD analysis project Ga0137368, IMG submission 104917) | Vadose zone soil microbial communities from Sagehorn Ranch, Mendocino, California, USA - Sage1_L_100_16 metaG | ecosystem: Environmental > Terrestrial > Soil > Vadose zone | place: USA...
CACGCCCGGTGCGCTGCCGCCGCCGATTGCTGACGATCCGCTCGTGAGCGACGCCGTCCAGCCGCCAATCGCGTGCAGGCGATTCGCAATTGTCCGGGCGCGCGCCTCGATTGTGGCCGCGTCCAGACGGATCATCCGCAGCACGGGCACCGTTTCCTCTGCGCGCCCGCCGAGGTACTCGGTCAACGTGCCCTCGAGCGAGGCGAGCGTCAGCTTGTCGACGCGAAGCGCGCGCATCAGCGGATGCATCTTGAGCCGCTCGACCAGCGCGCGACGTCCGACGATGATTCCGGCTTGAGGTCCACCTAACAGCTTGTCGCCGCTGAAGCAGACCAGATCGGCACCGGAGCAAACCGATGCCTGAACCGAGGGCTCAGCAGCCAATGACTCGAGCAGACACCCGCTGCCGAGATCTTCAACGAGCGGAATGCCCGCTGTGTGCGCCGCCTCGACGAGCGCATCGAGCGGCGGCCGCTCGGTAAACCCCTCGATCCGGAAGTTCGAGGGATGAACACGAAGCAGCATCGCGGTCTTCGGACCAATCGCCGCTCGATAATCAGCTATTCGCGTTCGGTTGGTCGTGCCGATCTCGCGGAGCACGGCGCCCGACTGTGCCAGGACGTCAGGCACCCTGAAGCCGCCGCCAATTTCCACCAGCTCGCCGCGCGAGATGATCACCTCACGTCCCGCCGCAAGCCCCGCCAGAATCAGCAGCGTGGCCGCGGCGTTGTTGTTCACGACGACGGCCGCCTCTGCACCTGTGATTGCCGATAGCAGGCCGTCCGCATGGACGCTGCGGGAGCCGCGCGTGCCGCGCTCGACGTCGTATTCCAGATTCGAGTAGCCACGGGCGATTGCGGCGAGCCGTTCGAATGCTGCCGCCGCGAGCGGCGCCCGGCCCAAATTGGTGTGAATCACAACACCGGTAGCATTGATGACCGGCCGGAGCGATCCTCGGAACTGAGCGGTCAAACGCTGTCCGGCAGCCCGCTCGATTTCACGCGCCGCGCTGTCGCCATCGGGCGGAGCATCGCCGGGCCGGTCGGCGATCCTCTGACGCACGGCAGCGCTCGCTTCGCGCAGCGCGGCGACGGTGGCCGCGTGCCCATGTTGCTGTTCGAGCGCCGACACACCGGGGCGCTGCCGGAGCTGCTCGATGGACGGAATGACTCGAAACGAAGGGGAATCGGCCATGCGTCAGGCGGCGGCACGCGACTCGCGAATACGATCCGGCGCAGGCGCCGGATGGAAGGCGACGAGCAGCAGAATGAGCGCTGCCACGCCCAGCCACGCCGGCACCATGAAGAGCGTCGAAAAATCCACTCCGCCGCCGATCGTGCGGAATCGATCGCCGAGCGTGCCCCAAAGCAGGCTGCCCACAAACGGTCCCAGACCGAGAATCAGCAGATTGAATAGACCTTGCGCGCTCGCCCGCGCCTCTTTCGGGAAATGCTCGTCGACGAAAATGTAGACCGCCGCGAAGAAGAACGCGTAGCACATGCCGTGGACGACGTTGACCGCCACCATCAGCCAGAGCGGCTCGCCGATCGCGTACGTGAAAAACCGCACTGCGTGCGCCGCAATTCCGACGGCCATCGTTGTTCGCCATCCGAGCTTGCGCAGCACCATACCGAGGACGGCCATCGTCGCAATCTCGGCAATCTGTCCGATGCTCATGGCGGGCATGATCCAATTCGCTGCGAGGCCCGCGCGTTCCAGAAACGGACTCGTCCATTGGAAATAGCATTGGTGGACGAGCGCGTCCATGAACGTCACGATGAACAGCACGAGAAAAGCCGGCACCGCGAGCAGCCGAATCGCTTCGAGCGGAGCGTTTCTCGCGCGCGCGTCGGTCGCCGGCGGCGTGCGCGGAAGTGTCAGCGAGAACGCGGCGAGCGCGTACGACGCAAGGCCCGCCACCATGAAGATGCTGCGCAGCGCCGCATGCAGCTCAGGACCCGTCTTTCCCGCGAGGAGAAACACGAACGGCCAACTGGCGGCAATCCATCCAATCGTTCCCCACATCCGGATCTTCCCGAAATCGTTCGTCGCGTCTGCCACGTGATGGAACGCGATGGCATTGGTCAGTGACAGCGTTGGAATGTACGCGAGCTGATAGACCAGCATGATCGCGAAGAACGGCCAGAACGATGTCTGTGCTGCCAGCAGCATCATCGCCGTACCGCCAATCGCATGACTGAGAGCCAGCAGTTTTTCGGTGGAGATGAGGCGATCGGCCGCCTGACCGCCGACGAAAAGCCCCACGATCGACGCGACGGCCTGCGTCGCGAAGATCCAGCCGATCTGGCTGCCGGTGAACCCGAGCACGTCGCTCAGGTACAGCGCCAGCAAGGGGAGCCACGATCCCCAGATGACGTATTCCAGGAACATCATTGCGGACAGCCGGATGGTCGAAGGTGTGGTCATGGCGCGCAGGCCGATGATAATCGGAATGCACTATAGTTCGGCAGCATGGCGCGGCGAATACTTGGCGTAGGCTTCGTCGGCAGCGGCTTCATCACACGCTTCCACATCCGGTCGTGGCCCGCCGTTCGCGACGCCGACGTGCGCGGTGTCTGGAGCCCGCATCGCGAGCGCGCCGAGGAAGCCGCGGCGCTCGCGCGCGAGCTCCGTGTCGGCGATGCGAAAGCGTACGATTCGATCGAGGCGATGGTCAGCGACCCGGTCATCGACTGCATCTGGATCTGCGGCCCGAACTTCGCACGCATCGAGAACATGGAGCGCGTTGTCGACGCGATTTCGCGGGGCGCGCAGCTTGTCGGTATCGCCTGTGAAAAGCCGCTCGGCCGGAATGTGGCGGAGGCAAACCGGATGGTCGAGCTTGCCGAGCACGCCGGCCTGTTGCACGGGTATCTCGAAAACCAGCTGTTTGCGCCGGGCGTGGAACGCGGAAAAGCAATCGTGTGGGCGCGCGGTGCGGCACTCGCGGGTCGCCCGTATCTTGCGAGAGCGGCCGAAGAACACGGCGGTCCGCACATGCCGTGGTTCTGGCGTGGCGATCTGCAGGGCGGCGGCGTGCTGAACGACATGATGTGCCACAGTCTGGAGGTCGGCCGTTACCTGCTCACCAAACCTGGCGCGCCGCGCAGCAGCATCCGGCCGACAAAGGTTTCGGCGCAAATCGCGTCGCTCAAGTGGTCGCGTCCGGAATACATCGAACTGTTGAAAGAGATGATGAGCGCTGACGTCGATTACAAGCTTCATCCCGCCGAGGACTTCGCGCGCGCCACGGTCAACTACGTTGACGATGACGGATTGCCGCTCGTGGTTGAGGCGACAACATCCTGGAGTTTTGTCGGCGCCGGGCTGCGGTTGACGATGGAGCTGCTCGGTCCGGAGTATTCGATGTCGATCAGCACCCTCGACAGCGGCACGAAGGTGTTCTTTTCGCGGCGCCTTCGCGGCACGAGCGGCGAGGATCTCGTCGAGAAGCAGAATGCCGAACAAGGACTGATGCCTCTGCTGGGCAACGAGTCCGCAGATTATGGTTACGAGGCGGAGAATCGCACATTCGTGCGCGCGTTTGCCGACGGCGTGCAGCCCGAGCTGGATTTTCGGGCGGGCCGCGACGTGACCGAGCTGCTGATGGCGTGCTATATGAGCGCCGAGCAGGAACGCGTCATCGATTGGAAGCCGGACGGACTCGAACGTTATCAACCACCGGTTGCCCGGCGCGTCGAGCGCCAATAGCATGATGAGCATGATGACGCGGCGCCAATGGAGCTGCCTGACGTTTGGCGGACTGCTGTCGGCCTTGTCCCGGCCGGCTGATGCTTTCGGCGTGCGGCGACCGCCGATACGTGGCGTGTCGTTGGGGGCGCAGAGCTACAGCTTCCGCGATCGGCCGCGCGACGCGCTGATCGTCGCGATGCAGGAGGCTGGGCTGTCAAATTGCGAGCTTTGGCAGGAGCATGTGGAACCCAAGGACGTCAAGCGTGACGAAATGCGCCGGTGGCGCGAGACCGTGTCCCTTGACGAGTTTCGAGCGATCAAGAACAAGTTCGATCGGGCCGGCATCGCCATCACGGCCTACAACATCAGCTTCAAGGACAACTTCTCGGATCGTGAGATCGAACGCGGCTTCGAGATGACGAAAGCGCTCGGCGCGCCGGTGATTACGTCATCGGCGAACATCGGCGTCGTGCCGCGTGTCGCGGCTGTCGCGGCGCGATACAAGATTCCTGTGGGCATGCACAATCACTCGAAGATCGATCCGAACGAGTTCGCGACGCCAGAGAACTTCATCGCCGCGATGAAAGCGGGTCCGTATATCGCCGTCAACCTGGATATCGGTCACTTTACGGCGGCAAACTTCGACGCGGTGGAATTTCTCCGCGAGCACCACGATCGCATCGTGTCCCTGCATATCAAGGACCGCAAACGCAATGACGGTCCAAACGTACCATTTGGCGAGGGCGACACGCCCATCGGGCCGGTCCTCAGAATGCTGCGCGATCGCAAGTGGGCGATTCCCGCAAACATCGAATACGAGTACGAAGGTGGCGACACCGTTCAGGAGGTGAGGCGATGCCTCGACTACTGCCGAAAAGAGCTGGAATCGTAGCGTGGCCTGCGGTAGGCCGCGCGCTTCGCACGCCGTGGGCCTTTCGTGAGGGTCCGGTCGACTTCCCGTGGGTGTCAAAAGCGCTGTGCAGTGTGGCGGTGCTGGTCCTCTTCGCCTGCGGGAGCACTGCGATGGCACAGAACGGCGCGATGAATACGCTGACCGCAAAAGAAAAATCGGAGGGTTGGAAGCTGTTGTTCGACGGGAAGACTCTGGCCAACTGGCGCGGATTCAAGACGGCGACGCCGCCGGCCGGGTGGAAGGCAGTCGACGGACTCCTCGTTCGCGAGTCGAGCGGCGGCGATCTCATGACCAAGGAGCAGTTTGGCGATTTCGAGCTGCGCCTCGAGTGGAAGATCTCGGAGGGCGGCAACAGCGGAATCATGTTTCACGTCACGACCGATGGCGAGGAGACCTACGTCACCGGGCCGGAGATGCAGGTGCTCGACAACGCGCAGCACAAAGACGGACAGAACCCGCTGACGTCAGCCGGATCGAATTACGCGATGCACGCGCCCGTGCGCGACGTGACCAAACCAGTTGGCGAGTGGAACGACGTTCGGCTCGTCGTCAAGGGCCCGCACGTAGAGCATTGGATGAACGGCGTCAAGCTCCTCGAGTACGAGTTGTGGAGCGACGACTGGGAGAAGCGCGTCAAGGCCAGCAAGTTTGCAACGATGGCAGGCTACGGCCGCGCGAAGCGCGGATATATCGCGCTCCAGGACCACGGCAATCTTGTGTGGTATCGAAATATCAAGATAAAAACCCTGTAGACGTGACTGTCTCGCGTGGTTCCATCACGCGAGTTCCTTCACGGACATTCGTACACGTCGTTCACTGAGGTTCCCTCACGAACGTTCCTCACGTACGTTCGTACACGTGAGTTCACGGAGGTTCGCTGGCGAACGTTGCCAGGATCCCGTGAACAACGTACGTCATGGAACCCACGTGAACGATCGTGTACGAACGCACGTGGCGGAACCCTTGTGAAGGAACCGCCGTGAACGTGCGTAAGCGAACGTATGCGTCGGAACCTCCGTGAAGGAACCGCCGATTCAGTCGAGCGACCATCCGTCGCGATATTCCCTCGTCAGGAGATCGTTCGCGCTCGGGATGTTCGTGATCCTCGTGTTTGCGCCGTCGTAGTGAATCTTCCCTCCCGCGCGGAGTGCGACCACTCCGAGCAGCATCACTTCAGTCAACTGCGCGGCGTACTCGAACGGCGTTGACGCCGTTCCGTCGCCCTTGGCGGCGTTTGCCCAGTTCTGCTCGTGGTTCGTCATAATTCTCGGCAGCGTCTGCTTCGGCGTTCCCACCGAATCCGCAAACGACCTCGGCAGCAGGCGTGAATTGAGGCCGTAGGTGTCGTACATCAACTTGCCCTTGCTGCCGATCATGATCGCGCCGCCTTCGCCTTTGAGCGCTTCTTCGCCGAGCTCGTCAGGCCGGTTAGGCATGAGACCGCCGTCGTACCACGTGAGCTTCACAGCCGGCATCGTGCCCCGCGCCGGAAATTCGTAGTACGTCGTCGTGGCCATCGGGAAGCATGCCTTGTTGAACGGCGTCGCGACGGTTTCAATCGTCGCTGGATAGCCGAGATTGAGCGCCCAGTACGCGTGATCGATCAGATGCGCGCCCATGTCGCCGATGGCGCCGCAGCCCCAGTCGACCCAGCCGCGCCAGTTGAACGGGTGATACACGGGGTGATACTCGACGAAGGGCGAAGGTCCGAGGAAGAGATCCCACGCCAGCGTCTCGGGTTGTGAATAGAGGCCCATCGCGTTGGCGAGCCGCGCCATCACGCCTGACATGTTCCATTTGAGCTCTGATGCAATCCGCTGCGGCTGCGGCCGTGGAATGCCCTGCGGCCAGTAGGCGAGCGGCCGGTTTGTCCAGACATGCACTTCGCGCACGTCGCCGATCGCGCCTGCCTGTATCCATTCCACCGCCCGCCGTCCATCGTCCCAGGAGTGTCCCTGGTTGCCCATCTGCGTGACGACTTTCTTTTGTCGCGCCTTTTTCGCGAGTTGCCGCGCCTCGTGTACCGACCAGCACAACGGCTTTTGCACGTAGACGTGCTTGCCGAGGTCCATCGCGTGCAGCGCGATGAGCGCGTGCATGTGATCCGGCGTTGCGACGACCACCGCGTCGATGTCCTTCTGCTTCTCGAGCATCTCGCGGTAATCGCGATACCGCTTGATGCGCGGAAGATCCTCCGCCATGACTTTCTTCAGCGACTCGATTCGCTCCACGCTGTTGCGGCGCGCCAGAGTCTCGGTGACCTTGGGGAGCCGCTCCTCTTCGCGTTTGAGGTTGGCGGCCAGCGAGTCCCACGCCTTGCCCGCATAGTCCCAATCAACGTCGCAAAGCGCGACGATGTTGTTGCCGCGCGAGACGTTGAGCATGTTGGTCTTGCCCATGCCGCCGACGCCGACGCCGGCGATGTTCAGTCGATCGCTCGGCGCGGTGAGACCGCGTCCCAACACGTGGCGGGGGACGATCGTCAGCCCCACGCCCGTTGTCCCGACCGTTTCGATGAATCTGCGTCGAGAGATGGCCATTCGCCTCACCTCAGAATTGGAAGCGGAGACTCAGTTGGATGTCCCGCCGATCGTTGGTCTTGGCCGTCAAACGCCCAAAGGTCGCACTCGTCGGATCCGCGTATCCCAGGTTGCCGGTCAGCTGATTCGATTGTGCGCCTAATTGGGCCCCCGTTCCACCGAGGTTGGGATGGTTCGGGAAGTTGAAGAACTCCGCGCGGAACTGCAGCTTTCGAACGCCGCCCAAGGCAAAGGTCTTGAAGAGCGCCATGTCCCACTGCTGCTGTCCAGGGTTATACAGGAGATTGCGCGGCGCGTTCCCGAACGTACCAGGCGCTGGCGCCTGGAAGGCCGCTGGGTTGAACCAGAAATTGTCGTCCGATCCGTTCGAGAACTTGGGATTCTTCACCTTGGGGTCGCCAACGAGATTGTACGACTGACCGAAGGCACCGTCTCCGACACCCGCGATGTCGTTGGTCCGCAGCACCGAGAACGGCGTGCCGGTTCGGAAGAACGTCGCGCCGGAGATTTGCCATCCGCCCAGCAGGTTCTTCAGCAACGTGTCCTGTGCGCGCCAGAAGGGCAGATCGTAGATGTAGCCGATGTTGAAGACGTGCCGGCGATCGTAATTCGACGGTCCCCAAAAACCCGTGTCGTCGTACGTATTCCACACGGTGTTTCGCTTGTCGCTGGCGTTGTCCTCCGACTTCGCCAACGTATACGCCGCCCCGATTTTCAAGCCATTGCTGTAGCGCCGCTCCGCGCTGATCTGAAGGCTGTGATAGATCGAACGACCGGCGTTCTCAGCGAGTCGAATGGACCCATAGCCTTTGTATGGGCGGAGGGCAGCGATGTTGACGCCCGGATTTGCGTTAAGCGTGCCGGGGAGGAGCTGATTGATATTCCGTTCGCGCGGCAGATACAAGCCGCGCCGGCCGAGATACGTCACGTCGACGACGATCCCGAACCGGATTTCACGCTGCACGCCGGCAGACCACATGTACGCTGTCGGAAGCTTGAACACCACATCCTGCGCCGTGTAGCCAAAGGGCAGATCGGCCGCGCCGCCGACGCCGCCGGGATTATCCACGCTGCCGTTCGCCACGGTGACCACTGGCTGGAACGGCGGGTTGCCCCCGAGCGTCGTTGAATCGTTGAGCGTGACGCGATTGTGGAAGACACCGCCGCTTACGCGCGCGACCGTCTTCTCGTTGACCGAGTACGCGACGCCGAACCGCGGCTCGATCGCGTTGTAATGCATTTGCGAGAACCCCCTCGGCTCGCCACGGAACAGGGCCAGAACAGCCGGATTCTGAGCGACAACCAAATCCTTTCCCTCACCCTCGAAGCCGTCGCCAGGCAAGACGATGCCGTTGTAGCGATCACCGCCGACGAGACGCCCCGTCGTGGGATTGATGATCGCGGCCCGCGCCGGATCGTAAAAGCGCGGATCGAAATTCACGATGTTGTTGGTCGTCGAGTACCACGGGGGCCAGAACACCCATCGGATGCCGCCTTCGATTGTCAAATTGCTGCGCGGCTTCCAGGAATCCTGTACGAACACGTCGGTCGCTAGAGAGCGCCACTTCGTCAGCGCTCGCTGCCCGATCTCGGCGTAGTTGCTGAAAAGCCCGAGCGCGACGTTCGCAACAGAGAGGCCCGTGCCGCCAGGACGCCCATCGAGGAACTCGAACGAGCCGTTCTGGTTGTTGGTGCCGCCGGGAATGGCGTTCACGTTGATTTGATCGAAGTCGTCTTCACCGGAGTACTCGATGAACACGCCGGTCTTCATCGTGTGCCTGCCCTTCACCATCGTCGCGATGTCGGAGATCGTGTGAATAGGACCTTGCGACGATGACGGGTAAGGACCACCGTCGATGGTGCTGAAGCCGTTGATGGCGACGGTTGGAATCTTGTCTTCGATCTCCTTACCTGGAAACAGATACGGATAGTTGATGCTGGTGCGGCTCCGCTTGTACAGACCCGTTTCGGTGAACACGTTGATGAACACCTGATCGAGCGAATGCGAATAGGTCAGTTCGTTGAGCAGCGTGTTGCTGAGCGTGCTCGTCCATCCCACAACCTGTGTTTGGTTCGGGCGGTCCCAGTCAGTGCGGGCGAATGGGAATGTGCCGCGGAAGGCATCCACAGCCGTCCAGTTGTACTTGGAATAGCGGAACGTGAGCTGGTGTGACGGCGAGAGACGGTAATCGAGTCGAAGCGTGTCCTTTCGCTGATTGCGCGGGTTGTCGCTGGTTTGAACGAGATTTGCGGTGCCTTGACGGAACCCCGGCGTGGGCAATGGATACGCGTTGAGCAGCGCCACACCGTTTGGCGACAGGCGACCCTGAGGAATGATGTTCCCCGGAAAGGGCTGGCCGGTGAGCGGATCGGTGATGATTCGCGCGCCGGCGAAGAATCCGTTGTTCGGATTCAGCAGTTCACTGAAATCGCCGCGGCGCATCGCCTCGGTTGGGACGATCGCGGTATTTGTCTCGTACGCGAAGTAGTCGACCCATTCCTGCGCGCCGAAAAAGAACAACTTGTCACGGAGCCCGCTGCCGGGTACAGGACCGCCAAACGCGTACGCATACTGTTTGTAATCGAATGGCGCTGGTCCGCTGTTTTCCGCCGGATTCGTGCTGCGGTTCCGCGTCCACGTGTTCGCTTGAAGCGAATCGTCTCGATAATAGAACGACGTGCTGCCGCTGTAGCGGTTGCTGCCGCCCTTCGTCACGAACCGGATCTGCCCGCCACTCGCACGGCCGTATTCGGGCATGTAATTCGCCGTCAGGACCTGTACCTCCTGCACAGCGTCGATGTCCTGGATGCCAATCATGTTGCCGCTGGCACGCGTTCGAATACCCACGGCGCCGTCGATGGCAATCGTGTTTTCCTCCGGCCGGCTGCCGTTGATGTTGTAGCCCCCGTTGCCAAGATCGTCGAAGCCGCGGTTGCTGAGGCTGCCGCCCATCACGCCGGCTTTGAGACTGACGACGCCGATCGGATTGCGGCCTCCGAGCGACATCAGCTCGATGTCTTTGGCTTCAATCGTCTTTCGAATGGCAACGTCGGTCTGCAGCGGTGTCGCCTGCGCCGTGACCGTTATCATCTCGGACACGGCGCCTGTTTCGAGCGTGACGTCAAACGACATATTCGAAGCGGCGTCGAGCGTGATGTTGGTCTTGATCCACCGCTTGAAGCCCTGCAGCTCGACGGCGACTTCATAGATTCCGGGCGCCAGCGCCGGAAAGACGTAGTAGCCGTTTGCGTCCGTGACCGTCGTTTGTGTCAAGGCAGTGCGCCTCAACGTGGCGGTCACGGTCGCGCCAGGGATGACGCCACCAGTTTGATCTTTGACAAATCCTGCGAGTTGCGCGCGATCGATTTGAGCAAAAGCAGGAGCGACGAGGGCCAACACGAAGAACGCCGTAGTCAGAACGCGCGCCATTCTCCACCTCCCCAATGGGTGAAACTCCGCAAGCCTGCGGTTTTTCCGCGGGCTGACCGGACCGAACAGCCAATGAATCAGGGCCGATGCTAGACCCCTTGCAGTTGGCATTCAAGAGAAGAGTCGCCGGAGATACAATTCCCGACGGAAGGGTCCCGATGCAGATCATCCGCAGCCGAACAGTCCACGATGTGGTCATTGTCGGGTCGGGCGCCGGCGGCGGGATGGCCGCCAAGGTGCTCACCGAGGCAGGCGCCAACGTCCTCATGCTCGAGGCGGGCGTGATGTGGGACACACGCCGCGACTCGAAGATGTTTGCCTGGCCGTACGATTCGCCGCGGCGCGGCGCGGCGATCCCCGAGCGGCAGTTCGGCGAGTTCGATGCCGGTCTCGGCGGCTGGACGCTCGAAGGCGAGCCTTACACGGCCGCGCCGGGCAACCAGTTCGACTGGTTTCGAACGCGGATGCTCGGCGGCCGCACCAACCACTGGGGCCGAATCTCGCTTCGCTTCGGACCCGACGATTTTCGCCGTCGCAGCCTGGACGGCATGGGCGACGACTGGCCAATTTCCTACGACGATCTCAAGCCGTATTACGACAAGCTCGACACGCTTGTCGGGCTGTTTGGATCGAAGGAAGGATTGCCGAACGAGCCGGACGGGATCTTTCAGCCGCCGCCGAAGCCCCGTTGCTACGAGCTGCTGATCAAAGAGGCAGCCGAGCGCCTCGGCGTTCGAGTCATCGCGAATCGATTGTCGATTCTCACGCAGCCGCTCAACGGGCGGCCCGCGTGTCATTACTGCGGGCAGTGCGGCCGAGGGTGCGCCGCCCAGGCGAACTTCTCGTCTCCGTCGGTGCTCTTGCCGCCGGCGCTCGCGACGGGCAAGTTGACCATCGTGGCCAACGCCATGGCGCGCGAGGTCACGGTGGACGACAACGGGCTGGCAAACGGCGTCAGCTACATCGATAAGGCTTCGGGTCAGGACAACCACGCGCGCGCGCGCATCGTCGTCGTTGCGGCAAGCGCCTGCGAATCAGCGCGCCTGCTCCTCAATTCGAAGTCGTCGAAATTTCCACAAGGCCTTGCGAACTCGAGCGGCGTCGTCGGCCGGTACCTGACCGATACGACCGGAACAGCCGTGCGGGGATTCATTCCGCGCATGATGAGCAGCGTGCCTCACAACGAGGACGGCGCGAGTGGTGCGCACCTGTTCATGCCGTGGTGGCTCGACAATCGAAAACTCGATTTCCCGCGCGGGTATCACATTGAAATCGGCGGCGGTCGCCGGATGCCCAGCTACGGCGTGCTCGGTGGTGTGCACCTGTACAACGGGATCGAAGAAGGCGGCCGTCCCATTGCGGGCGGTGGCTACGGCAAGGCGCTCAAAGACGACTACCGCCGGTTCTACGGCGCGACCGTGAGTTTTTCGGGCCGCGGCGAGATGATCCCGAATGACGACACGTACTGCGAGATCGATCCGAGTGTCGTCGATCGATGGGGCATTCCCGTCCTGCGCTTCCATTTCAAATGGACCGACCGCGAATACAAACAAGTGAAGCACATGCAGGAGACGTTCAGGGCCATCATCCACGAGATGGGCGGAACGCCGCTCTCGCCGATGCCCTCGGCCGAAGAGGGCTACGGTATCGAGCCTGGCGGACGCATCATCCACGAGGTCGGCGTGACGCGCATGGGCCACAGCCCTCAAACGTCGGTGGTGAATCAATACTGTCAGGCGCACGACGTGAAGAATCTGTTCGTCGCCGATGGCGGTCCGTTTGTGACGAACGCTGACAAGAACGTCACGTGGACGATTCTCGCTCTGGCGATGCGCACGAGCGAGTACATCGCGGCGGAGCGCAAGAAAGGCAGCGTGTAATCATGAAGGTGAATCGACGCGACGCGTTGCGCCTGCTCGCCTCGGCGCCCCTGGCCGCGGGCTTCGTGTGGACGGAAGCCGAGGCGCATGCCGCTTACGATCTCGCGCATCTTGCGCAGAAGGCCACCGAGAGCGGCACGCCGTTCAAGCCAAAGTTTTTTTCATCTCATGAATGGGAAACCGTGCGCGTGCTCGTGGACGTCATCATTCCGCGCGACGAGCGCTCAGGCAGTGCGACCGACGCAGGCGTACCCGAGTTCATGGACTTCATGATGAGCGATCAGCTCGAGCGTCAGACCGCGATGCGGGGCGGACTGGCGTGGCTGGATCTCGAATGTCAGAAGCGATTCGACAAGATGCTGGTGACGTGCAGCGACACCGAACGAGCCGCTGTGCTCGACGACATCGCGTGGCCTCAGCGCGCCAAGCGCGAGCATCGCGCGGGCGTCGCGTTCTTCAACAGCTTTCGCGATCTCACGGCGACGGGGTTCTGGACCAGCAAGATGGGCATCGACGATCTGCAATACATCGGCAACCGATCCGTCCCTCAATGGAGAGGCTGTCCAGAGGAGGCGCTGAAGAAGCTCGGCGTGCGGTATCCGACTGAATGAGAGTGCCCAGTGCCCAGTGCCCAGTGCGCCCTCTGTACGACGGCAGTTGGCACCCGGTACTCCAGCACTCGGCACCTGGCACTCCAGCACTCGGCACCTGGCACTCCAGCACTCGGCACTCGGCACTTTCGACCGTGTTACGATCACGTCTCTTCGATGGCTGTTTCCGATAAGCCGCGCACGCGGCCGCTCGAACGCTTCTGGCCGTACGTCGAGCGTCCCGAACAGCCGACAGCAGAAGAGCTCGCAGCGCTGGATCCCGATTTGCGTGCGGCGCTTTTCGGCCCGCGCGACATTCCGTTTTCCGTCACGGTCGTATTTCCCAAATTCGACACGCTCGATTACGAGCGCGCCGTCACGCTCGCGCGTGCATCATCTGAGTACCGCGAGGTGGGCGCCGGCGAATCGTTCCGGCACCGCGCGCGCTTCTATCCGGCGGATGCGCTGAAGCTACGCGATCTGTTCGAGATTGTGGGCTCTCAGCGCGGCACCGAGGTGTTGATTGACGATCGTCCGATCCCTCATGCACGCGAGCTCTGGCTGCCGTTGATGTGGTTTCTCCTGCTGCGGTAATTGGTAATTGTTGTGGCAACCAAAACAAGCGAGTTCGACCGGAATATGCGAACCCTCGAAGCCGAGCTCAGACGGCTCGAGGCGGAATACAACATGTTTTTCGCCGGCCGGCTGCCGCGGCTGCCGTGGGAGACGCGCGCGCGCGTCGAAGCCATGGTCAAACGCTTCGATCGCATGCATACGCAGAATACGGCGGAGCGTTTCCGGTTCAATACTCTTCAAGCGAGATTCGTTTCGTTCTGCGAATTATGGGACCGCTCGCTGCGAGCCAAAGAAGAAGGCCGGACGGTGCGCGGCCGTGCGCGCAAGTCCACCGGGACACGTGCCTCGAGCGAGAGTGCCGCCGCCACACCTCCTGAAGCCACCGACGTGATTCCGTCATCTTCCCAGGAACCGACGGACGGCGTAGTCCACGTGACGAACTTTCGCGATCCGTCACACGAAGCCGATCGTCTCAATGAGCTCTACGCACGATTATCCGAAGCACGGGCGCACAGCGGCGAGCGGGAAATTCCTTTCGAGCGGTTCGTCGACGTCGTCCGCGCGCAGGTGAACAAACTCGGTAAAGGCCAGAACGACGTCGCGTTTGAAGTGAAACTCAAACACGGAAAAGTGACCCTGGAAGCAAAACCGCTGAAGGATGATGAGTGAAGGTCCGCGCGACGAACGACCGATGACTGTCGGCGGAAGAACGCGAAGGCCGGAACCGGCACCGAGCGAACCCGGCGCCGCATGAAGCGCCCCAGCGCGTCAGCCGCGCTGGGGTGCTGAAGATCAAGTGGTCAGATCCGAACGACGTTGCCAGCCTGTGGACCTTTCGGTCCATCCACAATCTCAAATTCCACACTCTGGCCTTCTTCGAGAGAACGGAACCCCGATCCCTGAATCGCCGAGTAGTGCACGAAGACGTCGCTGCCGCCTTCGCGCTCGATGAACCCGTACCCCTTCGCGTTGTTGAACCACTTGACCTTACCTGTAATACGCATCGTCCTCTTCCTGGCTTGCTGGTGGCACTGCCACCAGACCGTACTTTCTCGACCCGTCACCGGACGAGCCGGGTTTTGCGAACAAAAAAAAAGACCGCGCGTGCGGCCTTTCTCGGGTCCCGAAAAGCTGGACCGCACGAGGATAATACTGGCGCAATTATGCGAGTGTCAATAACACACACACGTGAAGTAACGCTAAAACACAAAAAAAGTGGATTTCATTTCGTCAAAGTTTCGTAAAGGCTTCTTCCCATGCGACGTGCCATTCTGAGTGTTTCTGATAAAGGCGGCCTTATCGATTTCGCGCGTGGCTTGGTTGCGCGTGAGTTTGAAATCGTGTCAACGGGCGGCACCGCCAAAAGTTTGACTGCTGCTGGTCTGGCCGTCGTGAACGTGTCCGACATCACCGGCTTCCCCGAGATGATGGACGGCCGCGTCAAGACGCTCCATCCAAAGATCCACGGCGGAATCCTGGCACGGCGATCGCATGCCGACGACCTTGAAGCTGCGCGCGCGCATGGCATCGGGCTGGTCGACGTCGTCTGCGTCAACCTCTATCCGTTTGCGGCCACTGCGGCCAGGGCGGGGGTCCAGTTCGATGATTTGATCGAGCAGATTGACATCGGCGGACCGAGCCTGGTCCGTGCTGCCGCTAAGAACTTTCGCGACGTACTCGTCGTTGTGAGTCCCGCGGATTATCCGCTCGTGCTGGAAGCGCTCGATTCACCGGGCGGACCATCGCTCTCTTTTCGCTTTCAGCTCGCACAGCGCGCGTTTGCACACACCGGAGCTTACGACACCGCAATTGCGGCCACGCTCGACGAAGTGCACGTCGACGGCGACGTGCTCACCCGACGGAGCCGCGAAGCGGCGCTTGCTCCAGCGGAACTCACAATCCATGCACGGAAGCTGCGGGACTTGCGATATGGCGAGAACCCGCATCAGCCGGCGGCGTGGTACGTGGTTGAACCCGCAACCGCTTTCGGCGGAGCGACCATCCTTCAGGGAAAGGAGTTGTCGTTTACGAATCTGCTCGATCTCGACGCGGCGTCACGGGTCGTTTTGGAGTTTGAAGAGCCGGCCGCATGCATCGTCAAACATACGAACCCATGCGGAGCGGCAATAGGGTCGACTGTCGCAGAAGCGTACGTGCGCGCAAGAGACGCCGATTCGCTTGCCGCGTTCGGCGGCATCGTCGGAGTGAATCGCGAAGTCGATCTCGATGCCGCGCGAGTCATTGTTTCGACGTTCATCGAGGCGGTGATCGCTCCGTCCGTGGCGGCGGACGCCGTGGAGGTTCTTCGCGCGAAAACGAATATGCGCGTGGTCGCTGTCGACTTCGCCGGGCTTGCCGGCAACGTCGCCCAGGCCCGCGATCTTCGATCGATTCTCGGGGCGTTGCTCCTGCAGCAGCGCGACGAGGTCACCGAAGGCCGCGGCGCGTGGCCCGACGCGGGCGTGAGAGTGGTCACTCGACGCGAGCCGACTCCCGAGGAGTGGCAGGCGCTCAGATTCGCGTGGCGCGTCATGGCCCACGTGAAATCGAACACGGTGATCTTCACGGATAACCAGCGCACGCGGGCCATCGGAGCCGGGCAGATGAGCCGAGTCGATGCCGTAAAGGTCGCCATGATGAAAGCTGCGGGATGGGTCGCCAGTGCGAGTGCACCGCTTGCGGGCACGGTCGCAGCGTCGGATGCCTTCTTTCCGTTTCGCTATGGGCTCGATGCGGTGGCGGCTGCGGGAGCAACGGCTGTGGTGCAGCCCGGTGGTTC
>Ga0137368_10003672_pt1 | contig 16390 bp, 17 predicted proteins | sample SagtaG_13_FD_104917 | JGI IMG/M metagenome (GOLD analysis project Ga0137368, IMG submission 104917) | Vadose zone soil microbial communities from Sagehorn Ranch, Mendocino, California, USA - Sage1_L_100_16 metaG | ecosystem: Environmental > Terrestrial > Soil > Vadose zone | place: USA...
GCATCCTTCTCCGCGTGACGGAGACCTCGCCCCGGCGCATCATGAGGTTCGTGCGGCGCGAAATGCCCTCTGGGACGGTGACCTTCCTCTTTACCGATATTGAGGGCTCCACGAAGCTGCTGAACCAGCTCGGCCCACAGGCGTACGCGGAGGCTCTGCGGGAACATCGTCGCGCTCTCCGCGAGGCGTTCGCTCGCCACGGCGGCGTCGAGGTCGATACGCAAGGCGATGCGTTCTTCGTCGCCTTCCCAACCGCGCCTGGGGCGCTTGAGGCCGCGAGGGAGGCGCAGGAGGCCCTGGCCCAAGGCCCGATCCGTGTGCGCATGGGCCTGCACACTGGCACGCCGCACCTAGCCGAGGAAGGTTACGTCGGGCAGGACGTGCACGAGGGAGCGCGAATCGCAGCGGCCGGTCACGGGGGCCAGGTGCTGCTCTCGAAGGAGACATGCGATCTCGTCGACGCTCCGGTGACCGACCTCGGAGAGCACCGCCTGAAGGACTTCGAGCAACCGGTGTGGATCTTCCAGCTCGGCGCGGAGCGCTTCCCCCCACTCAAGACGATCTCGAACACGAACCTGCCCCGCCCGGCGAGCTCGTTCGTTGGCAGGGACAAGGAAGTCCAGGATGTCGCGTCGCTACTCAAGGACAGCGCCCGGCTGGTGACCCTGACCGGGCCCGGCGGATCCGGCAAGACCCGGCTGGCGATCGAGGCCGCTGCCTCGCTCATACCGGAGTTCAAGGCGGGCGTGTACTGGGTAGGTCTCGCCCCGCTCCGGGACCCGGCTCTCGTCATCGATACGATCTCGCAGACCCTCGGCGCCAAGGATGGCCTGGCCGATCACATCGGGGACCGCGAGCTCCTGTTTCTGCTCGACAACCTCGAGCAGGTCATCGAGGCGGCACCGGAGCTGTCCTCTCTCGTGGAGGCCTGCCCGAACCTGAGGCTCCTCGTCACGAGCAGGGAGCTGTTGCGGGTCAGGGGAGAAGTCGAGTATCCGGTGCATCCGTTGGCAGAGCCCGAGGCGGTCGACCTCTTCTGCGCCCGTGCACGAACTGCGCCAGGCGAGACTATCCACGAGCTTTGCCGAGCGCTCGACAACCTCCCGCTCGCGCTCGAGCTCGCTGCGGCCAGGGCAAGCGTGCTCTCGCCCAGACAGATCCTCGAGCGGCTCTTCAAGGGCCTGGACCTGCTCAAGGGGGGACGGGACATCGATCCTCGCCAGCGGACCCTGCGGGCCACGATCGAGTGGAGCCACGACCTGCTCACGCCCGATGAGAAGCGACTGTTCGCCAGACTCTCGGTCTTCCGCGGCGGATGCACGCTGGAGGCGGCAGAGGACGTGGCGGAGGCGGACCTGGACATCCTGCAGTCCCTGGTGGAGAAGAGCCTCATCCGGCACCGAGACGCGAGATCCTGGATGCTGGAGACGATCCGGGAGTATGCGGCCGAGCGGCTCGAGGCCTCCGGCGAGGCCGAGGAGATGCGGCGCCGGCACGCCAATCACTTCCTTGCGCTGGCGGAGGAGGCGGAACGAGCGGATCTGCGTTGGCGCCCCGGGCCGTGGCTCGACCGGCTGGAGCGCGAGCACGACAACCTCCGCGCTGCCCAGGACCGACTCGAGGCATCAGGCGAGAGCGAGCTGTGCTTGCGGCTGGCAGCAGCCCTGTGGCGGTTCTGGCAGATGAGAGGCTACAGGGCGGAAGGCCAGCGTCGTCTCGAAAGCGCGCTGCGCGCTGACCAGCGTCCGACGGCGGCGCGCGCCAGGGCGCTCAATGGAGCGGCAGTCATGGCGGTCGAGGGTGGAGATCCTGCGACCGCGAAACATCGGGCCGAGGAGGCGCTCGCGCTCAATCGCACGCTCGGGGATGCGTGGGGCATCGCTTTCTCTGGATTCATGCTCGGCCAGGCCTCCTCCGAGGGAGGCGATTTCCAAAGGGCGCGGCAGCTCTGGGAAGAGAGCGTCCGAGCGTTCCGCGAGCTCGGCGACGAGAACTACGCGCTGCTGGCCAGTCGCGTCCTCACGGGGACGTACTACGACCTCGGCGATCGGGAACGAGCCCGAGAGCTGCACGAGGACAACCTCCGGCAGGCACGGACGCAGGGCAACCAGGAGCTGCAGGCCGATCTGACCGGCACCCTGGCGGAGTATGCCCTCGAGGAGGGTCGGGTCCAAGACGCCCTCCCGATGCTGAAGGACTGCCTGCGTATCTGTAGTGACCTCGGCAATCCTCTCGAGATCGCGATGGCTCTCCGCCGCTCCGCCTGGGGTCTGGCCTTGACCAGAAGGGCTGCAACGGCCGCTCGGCTCCTCTCGTGTTCCGAGGCCGTGCGCCTGGAGATGGGCTTCAAACGCCTGTGGTTCGGGGAGCTCAAGGAAGAGGAGCTCAACCGCATCCACGTACAGCTCGACGAAGCCGCCTTTTCCGATGTCTGGGAGGCAGGCCGGAAGCTTTCCCTCGAGGAGGCCGTCGCCCTCGCCCTCGAGTCCCTGGTCTAGTGATTCGCCTTTTCCATAGTTTGGTCGCGGCGATCGGAGAAAGGCGGTGGCTTGTTCGCGCCTCAGGAGAAGGAGTGCACGGCGCTCGCGATGAGGGTCACCGAGCCAGTGGTCCCGTACATGCCGGCGAGGAAGATGACCTCCGTCGACTTCCAGCCCACGCCAATGAGCAGAGCGATCGCTGCGATGGCAAGCGCCATCGCGCCGGTGGTGGCGAGGACACGCCGGAACCGGAGTGCTTGGAACGCCGTGCCAGACCCGAACGGGTCGCGGGCCGAGTAGCGCGAGGTCGCTGCACCTCCGCCGACACCGACACCGGCGCCGACAAGCACCTTCTGCGGTGTGACCCTCTCGGGTGCGATCGAAGGGTGAAGGAACGCCGCCCCGAAGCAGGCGTACGCGAGTAGCCAGCTGGCATCAAGGGCCCCGCCGACCGAGTAGGCGGTCCCGAAGTCCTGGAAGGCGAAGCCGGTATCCGCAACCAACAGAAGTAGGAAGGCGGCGCCGAGGAGCCCGTGGTGGGGCTTGGCAGCCCTGTCCGTGAGGGCGAGCCGCACCACCAGGCCCAGGAGCACCAGATCCATGAGCGGATAGGCGATGGCCACGGCTCGCCCCGCCATCCCCACATCCTTTGTGTATGCCCTTCCCAGGAACACGATGGAAGCCACGACCAATGAGGTAGCGACGGCGGCGGCGTCGACCACGGCCGAGCGATGCCGGCGAGGGGTCCGCCCCCGAATGAGGCTGATCAGCCCTGCCCCCAGGAGTCCGTACGCGCTCAGATACAGCATGTCGGCCACGGAGGGAACAGGCTTGTAGTCGCCGTAGGCGATGTCACCCGCGGAGAGGATCAGAACGCCGAACGCGAGCAGAACCCACGCTGCTCGCGGCTCGGCCCGATTCCTGGTGAGCCCGATGAACATGACAACGGAGGCGGACACGCCGATGACGTCGTAGTAGACGGATTGCGTGCTCTCGGCGACGAAGAAGTAGCCGATGATGGCGATGGCTGCTCCGGCCAGCCAGTACCGCCACCCTGTTTCCATGATAGAACGAACCTCCTCGGCACTTCATCGTCCTCTCTCAGGGCGCGCTTTACCGTCTTCCGCTCGACGATGAGCCGGTCCAGATTTCGGGCTCCCCGAGCCGCAGGGCTTCGCCAGGCGACTCGGCTCACCGCTGCAGCCAGTAGGCTCCTCCCTGGATGATTCGGTACGGTGTCCATGCGGGGACCGAGGGCGCGAGCTTCGAGGAGTGCCTCGAGTTCTGGCAGCGGGTCGAGGCGCTTGGCTACGAGTGGATCTCGGTGTGGGACCACTTCTACCCCCTGGTCGGTAGTTCGTCCGGCCCGGGGTCCTTCGACGCGGTGGTCTCGCACGCCGCCCTGGCCAGTGTGACCAAGAAGGCCCGCGTCGGCGTGTTGTGTACTCGGTGGGCTACCGCGATCCGGCCGTGCTGGCCAACGCCATCTCCGCGATCGATCACCTCTCCGGCGGCCGGTGCGAGGTAGCGATTCGCGCCGGGTGGCACGAGCAGGAGTACCGGGCGTACGGCCTGCCCTTCGAGCCGGCCGGGGAGCGCCTGGACAAGCTGGAGGAGGGCGTGCAGTGCCTGGCGGGCCTGCTTCGCAACGAACGATTCTCCTTCGAGGGGAACCACTTTCGGCTGGAGGACGCGGCGCTCGGGTCCGCCCGGTACACGAGCGCGTCCCGGTGTGGATCGGTGGGATGGGGGAGAAGCGAACGCTCCCCATGGCCGCGCGATACGCCGAGGGGTGGGACGCCCCGCTGCAGCTCTCGGCCGAGGAGTTCGCCCACAAGGTCGAGGTGCTCGAGCGGGCGTGCGAGGCGATCGGCCGGGATCTTGGCGCGATCCGGAGATCGGGCCATGTGGCGGTGCTGCGAGACGAGGACGAGGTCCGAGAGCGCTTTGGCAACTACGAATACGCCTCGCGACCGGGTGGCGCCATCTGGGGCTCGGATGACCAGGTGCTCGAGGGCCTCAAGGGGTTCGAGGAAGCCGGCGCCGACCAGATCCTCCTGGCCGGCAACATCGCGTGGGGAACCGACCAGCTCGAACGGGCTGCCAGACTGTTGGGCCTGCCTGCCCCCGCGAACCTGATGCTCATCTCGTCGCACGGTTTGGGATCATTCCCAGCGTTATGTTCGCGCCGATCACAAAGCAAGTGAGGGGCGCCGGCGGCGCCCCTCACGCATAACGAGTCCTTCGGTTACTAGGGCAGCGGGACGAAGTCCTTGAGAAACCGCCGGGCGGAATCCGTATCCATCCGATAGGTCTTGTCTGTCGCCGTGCAGACCGCATCGCCCGTCACCGTGATCGATACGATCAGGGTGGACTCGACCCCACCCAGGAAGTGCGGTCCTCCTGAATCGCCGTAGCAGGTTCCGCCGTCTCCCGAAGCGTCGTTCATTGAGAGCGTGAACCAAGCGCTTGTGAGCGAAAGAGAGGATTGAAGGGCGAACCGACGTTCGTCGTTGTCGAGGATATTGTCGAACCCGCCCTGCCGCTGCTCTCGGACCGTTCCGTAGCCGACCGCTGTGAAGGTCTGGTCATCGAGCGAGTGATCCGCCTTCAGCTCATCCAGCAGACCCTTGGTGGGCAGTTGTGCCGGGGTAAGGCCCTGGACCGGCTGGTCCAACACGATCACGGCCACATCGTGGGTATCGTTCTGGCCCCCACCGTACTCGGGATTCGTGAAGGAAGTGCCGGGGAGGAACGTCGAGTTCTTGCTGATCACGGGATCGAACGAAACGAAGACCTCGTCCGGCGGGATCCCCCGGTTCACCAACCCCACCGTGCAGTGCGACGCGGTCAGGAAAACGTCCTGAGCGATCAGCGTGCCTGAGCAGAACATGTCGTGCTCGTCGAGCTGGCCGAACGGCTCCCGCCAGTCGGCGACCAGCGTTCCGACGTTGGGATGCAGGTTGTCGTCGAACTCACCGTAGACGATGGCCTGCGCGGGCAGGGCCATGGCCAGCGCCATACCCAGACCGAGTACGACTGCGAAGACTCGTCTTCTCATGCGCTCCCCTCTCGTTTGGCCGGACGTTTGGTGAGGGCAGAGATCATAGAGTCCGCCTAGAGGGGGGCCTGGCCTCGAGCCGCTAGGTCGAAGTCGGTCCCTGAGTGCGCGGTGAGCTGTCGAACGCGAGTTGCGTTCGCGCAGGCTCGCGGAGCGATTCGAGGAATGCTCCCTCTTGGTAGAGACGCTCAGTTTCCAGATACTCGGGAGCCGGTTCGAGCGCCCGAACGAGGTCTCGCTCCCCGCCCTGGTCCGCGAGCCAGAGGGCGACGACGTACAGCGCCGGGATCTGGAGCGCCCTGAATTCGTAGGGAACTTCCTGGAGCTCCGAGCGTCTTTGGAGTTCGTCGATCGCCGCAGCCGTCGACTGCACGAACGGTCCCTCGTTGAACTGGGAGAACCTCGGCGGCTTGCCTTCCGACTCGACGACCACCTCGGCGCTGGCGATCGGCGTTCTGTCCGCCTCGACCAGATATCTCCACGCGACCAGGCGAGCGTCCCGAAGGCGTCGCCCGTCGACCAGGTCCTGCAAGGACAACGTGTAGACGGGATGGGGAACCGCGAGCGTCAGGGTGTCGGCCCGCGCGCGGGCGAGCGCCGGCGTGCGGAACCGCCCGCGCTTGGCGAACTCGTTGAGCGTCGATCTGACCTCGTCGAGGACCCGGTTCGGTGCTTCCGCGACGCGAAGTGGCATGGTCAGGCGCTCCTCATGCCTTGGTGTAGTAGGTGTGGGTCCATGAGCCGGTCCCCTGGTAGCTCGTGTTGAACGTGTCGAATGCGACGTCCGAGGAGCCGTACCAGGGATCCTCCACCGCCACGTAGTTGGTGGCCCCCTCCAGATATCCGGCGAGGATGACGAAGTGTCCGCCGCCGCCCGACCAACCGATCCTCGCACCCAAGGGCCGGAGGGCGTCGATCTCGGAATCCACGGTGCTGAAGGCGGCAGCTCCGCCGGCCCAGCTCTTGAGATTCCCCGTCCGGGTCAGCGCCAGGTCCAGGTACCAGGGCTGGTTGCAGCCTGACGTGCTGCCGTCCTGGCAGCAGGTCATCTGGCCGAGCTCGGCATTGACCACGTCGCACTGGGTCCAGGTGCTCGAGGGGTTGTAGTAGTGGGAGACGCTGGTCGAGACGGCCGCCCAGCACCACTGCGTCTGTTGCTGGTGCTGCATGGTGAAGGTCAGTCGATCCCAGCCGCCCAGCAGCTCGTTGAGGATGTGCAGGAGCCGTGCCAGCAAGCGGCGCAGCCAGGTGATGAACCACGACCACCATGAGATGGAGATCGCGATATCGACTCGCGTCCGGTCTCGGAGGTTTCCCTGATCCACCCGTCGAGCCTCCTCGGGGCGGGCCGACCCCGCGCTTCAATCTAGGCACGAACGCCTCGCCGAGGCAAAGCGCCAGCTGCTGGCGGTGCAGGCGCTGGCGCTCCGTCCACGGTTGAGCCAGTTCGCCCCCCGGCCGACGTTCGCTAAAGTGTCGTCATGACGACGGTGCTCCTGTTTCATCATGCGCAAGGGCAGACGCCAGGGTTCCTGGACTTTGCCGACGATCTGCGAGCGGCCGGCCATACGGTCCACACGCCCGATCTGTACGACGGCAACACGTTCGATGACCTCGACGAGGGAGTCGCTTACGCCCAGAAGGTCGGTTTTGGGGAGATCGGGCGGCGTGGTACGGCGGCGGCCGATGGACTACCGGCCGACATCGTCTACGCGGGGTTCTCCCTCGGTGCTATGCCCGCGCAGTCGCTGGCGCAGACGCGGCCGGGGGCGAGAGGAGCGCTCCTCTATTCCTCAGCCGTGCCGACATCCGAGTTTGGGGGCTCGTGGCCGGAAGGCGTGCCGCTCCAGATCCACATGATGGATTCCGACCCCTGGTCAGAGGAGGATCGGCCGGCGGCCGAGGCGTTGGTCAAGGAGGCCGAGGACGCAGAACTGTTCCTCTACCCAGGTTCCGGCCATCTCTTCGCCGACTCAAGTGTGGGGGACTACGACGAGCAGGCAGCCGGGCTGCTCAAGGAGCGCACGCTGGCCTTCCTGCACCGGGTCGGCTAAGGCCGAGATCCAGCGCTCGCCCTTGCTGCAGGCTGCTCTGGACGCTTTGCGGCTACGTTCATAGATCGATCTGGAGCGGACATGAAATTCGCCAACACGGTGATGGTTGAGCGGCCGGCTCATGATGTCTTCGATATCTTGGCCCACTTCGAGAACGTCCCGAAATGGAACTACGCGATCGTCGAGACCACCAAGACGTCACAGGGCCCAGTCGCCGTGGACGCGACCTACCGCCAGATCCGGTCCGTTCCTTCGTGGAGCGAAGAGAGGTTCGAGGTAACGGAATTCGAACCTGACAGGCGGCTGGCGATCCGCGGAGACCTCGGGCCGTTCGAGGGAACGCTGACGTACGAGCTGGAGCCCGCCGGCGGCGGAACCCGCTTGACCAATAGGGCTGATCTGCAAGCTCGCGGACTGGCCAGGCTGGTCGCCCCTCTCGCGGTCGGAAGGATCCGCGAGGCGGTCGCGGCAAACCTGGCGAAATTGAAGGAGCTCTTGGAGTCGAGCTGACCAGCTCGGCTAGGAGTCAGGATGACCGGAGGAAGGCTAGGACGGCCAGGACGCGGCGATGGTCGTCGTCCTGCGGGAGCAGGTCGAGCTTGGTGAAGATGCTCGAGATGTGCCCCTCGACGGTCTTGGGGGAGAGGAACAGCCGCTCGCAGATCGCCTGATTGGATCTGCCCTCGGCCATCAGCTGGAGCACCTGTCGCTCCCGTTCGGTGAGCTGGTCGATCCCGCCGGCGTCGCGCCGGCGCCGAGCAGCTAAGCGACGACGTCGGGATCGATCACCGATTGCCCTCGGGACACGCGGCGGACCGCGTCGGCGAAGTCGGCGACGTCCGCCACCCGATCCTTCAATACGTAGCCGATCCCCGCGGCGCTCTCGTCGAGCAGGTTCATCGCGTGGTGCGTCTCGACGTACTGGGAGAGCACCACCACTGCGATGTCCGGGAACTCCTCTCGGAGCTGCTTCGCGGCCACCAGACCCTCGTCCGTGTTCGTGGGAGGCATCCGGATGTCGGTGACCACCAGGTCGGGAGGATCCGATCGGACCCGGTCGAGGAGTTCCTTTCCATCTCCGGCCTGGCCCACCACGTTGAAGCCTGCCCGTGAGGACCCGCACCAGGCCCTCCCGGAACAGCACCGAGTCGTCGGCCACCACGATGCGAAGACTGGCCGTGGCCTCGGTTCCATCGTGGGTGGAGCCGAGCGAGGCGAAGCGCGAGGCGGGATCGTCTTCCAGCGGAGCGATCCGGATCACCCGGACGGGCTCGCCCAGGTGCTTCAGGGGATCGAGCCGCGATCCTCATACACGAGACCCTTCAGCGTGCCCTGTGGGAAGCCATGGCGTGCTTGGCCACGTTGGCCAGTGCCTCGGACACCACGAAGTAGGCGGTCGCCTCCACCGGTGGCGAGAGTCTGCCAGAGGGCACAAACTCGATCGGGGCGGGGACGCTGGCCCGCAGGGCGAGCGACTCGAGGGCCGGCCCGAGCCCGGCGTCGGTCAGGATCGCGGGGTACATCCCTCGAGCGAGCTCGCGGAGCTCGTTCAACACGTCTCCCAGTCCCGCGGCGACGCGGTCCAGCTCCTCGCACAGCCCCGGGTCGGCCGCCCGCTCGCGGGCGAGCCCCAGTCCCATGGACAGGCTGAGCAGCCGCTGCTGCGCGCCGTCGTGGATGTTGCGTTCCAGCCGCCGGCGCTCGGCGTCCTGCGGGGCAACCAGCCGCTGGCGGGAGGCCCTGAGGTCCTCGAACAGGCCGACGTTGCGAAGGACCAGCGCGGCCTGAGCGGCCAGAGCCAGGATGAGCCGCTCCTTCGCCGGGACCATTGGATCGCTGGGTCGCTGCACCAGCGTGATCGCTCCGAGCAGCTCGTCCTGATGCACGACGGGGTAGACGCGATCCCAGCCGGGAAAGACGGGGAAGCCCGGGGCCGTCGACCGGCACCACCTTAAGAGTCCCGCTCTCGTTCGGCGGCCACGTCGCGCTCAGGTGAAGCTGGTTCCCCGATCGAAGCCACACGCCGGTTTCCAGAGCGCCGGTAGCCGACGCGAGCGCCTGCACGATCGTGGGGAGGACTTCCTGGACCGAGTACGAGCCGGACATCCGATGGGCCAGGTCCGAGAAGACGTCATAGGGCGTGGCCCGCTTCCCGTAGACCAACTTGTCGGCGAAGCGAGCGGCCCGGGCCCGGATGGGCTGGAAGCCCACCGCCACCACCGCCGCGGCCGAGTAGACCAGCAGCGAGTTGTCGCTGCCCTTCTTGATCGTCGAGCCCAGCGCCACCACGATCCCCACGTACACTGCCGTGATGAATGCGGCCAGGACGCTCAGGACGATCGACTTCCTCACCACGAAGTCCAGGTCGTACAGGTGGTATTTGAACACCGCGACGCCGACGGCCAGGGGGATCCCCACGCCAACAGAGATGATAAACAGCGTGTGGAAGATCACACTAACTGGGTCCCGTAGGCCCATGCTGCCGACGACCCCGACCAGTCCGAAGAAGGCGGTCACTCCGGCCGCGTCGCGGGCCCACTTGAGCTGCTGACGCTGGTCGCCCGTGGCCCGTGCAAAGCGATAGAAGAGGGCGGCCACTGACGCGAACTCCGCAACGACTGCGGCCAAGAGGATCACGATGATGACCAGCCAGGGCCCGTCGCCGCCGTTTGAGCCGAGGCCGACGGGGTTCTTCACCGGAGCGGTGAAGTGGGTGTACCAGCCCTGGAGGTCTTCCTCCCCGAACGCGGACCCGAAGAACAAGAACGCCGCGCTCCCACCCAGGAGCCAGCCAAACCGTCGCCATGCCCGGCTCATGGCTCGGCCGTCCGGGAACAGCAGGAAGAGGAACGGGATTGCTATCACGCTCAGATAGGGCGCCCAGCGGTGGGCCCACGCGGCCCACCGCGCGCCCGGCAGCGAGCCGGGGCTCGTCACCAGCGCCCGGATCGTGTACTCCTCGGTGAAGGGCAACAGGGCGAGGCCGAGGCCGATCACCGAGAGCAGCCAGCCGACCACGCTGCGCCGTCGCGCGGCGATGATCGCTCCCAGGGTGGCGAAGCCCAGGCTGGCCACGGCCACGGCGACGTCGAGGGGTCCGGGAAGAGTTTCGGCGAACCGGCGCCCGTTGAGGATGGCGAGCCATGCCGTTCCGCCAACGAGTGCAATAGCGAACTTGCTTCGGTGTTCCGAGTGATGCTGAGTCGACCCCCGCAGCAGCCGCATTAGGGCTGCTTCCCTGGACAAAATACGATTGGCGACTGCCGCCAACGATGATTTCGAGCAAACCTTGAGTGCATGGGACTCAGAGTCGATCCCGAGGGGGAATAGCCCGAATTGGCTCCGTGTTACCAACGGTGTGTCGGATCTGAGACAGGAGACCTAGCAAGTGCCTGAACAGCTGGAAACGACGATTTTGCCCCTGTTGCCACTGACGACGGGGGTTGTTCTGCCACACATGGTGGTCACGCTCACCCTGGAGACCGCGGAGGCCAGGGCGGCCGTTAGCGCTGCTCGCTCTGCTGGGGACACCCTCCTTCTGGTCCCGCGGACCGAGTCTGGGGCCTACGCCCGGGTGGGGACCGTGGCCGTGATCGAGGAGATGGGCCGGACCCCCAACGGCATGGAGGCCCTGGTCATCCGCGGTCTGCACCGGGCCGTGATCGGCTCGGGCGTGGCCGGGACCGGCGAGGCGGTGTGGGTCCAGATCGAGCCCCACCCCGACCCGGACACCGTTTCCGAGCACGCCGAGGAGCTGGCTCGCCAGTACCGGGCCACCCTGGAGAACATCGTGGAGGCCCGGGGCGTGCCCCAGATTGCCGAGTTCCTCCGCGGCATCGACGAGCCCGGAGCCCTGGCCGACATGGCCGGCTACTCGCCCGACCTCTCCTTCGAGCAGCGAGTCGAGGTCCTGGAGACCCTGGACGTCGAGAAGCGCCTGGAGAAGGTCCTGGCTTGGGCAAAGGACACCCTGGCCGAGCTCAGTCTGAAGGACAAGATCCGCTCCGAGGTCGCCGAGGGCCTCCAGAAGAACCAGCGCGAATACATCCTGCGCCAGCAGATGGACGCCATCCGCAAGGAGCTCGGCGAGGACGACGAGGAGAACGTCGTCGAGGATCTCCGCAAGAAGATCGAGGCCGCCGGCATGCCCGAGAGCGTCCGCCAGCAGGCTGAGCGCGAGCTCAAGCGCCTGGAGCGGACCTCAGAGCAGAACCCCGAGTACGGCTGGATCCGGACCTACCTGGACTGGCTGCTCGACGTGCCGTGGAACGTCCGGACCGAGGACAACCTGGACATCACTGATGCCCGGAAGATCCTCGACGAGGACCACACCGGCCTGGAGGACGTCAAGGACCGGATCATCGAGTACCTGGCCGTGCGCAAGCTCCGCGCCGAGCGGGGCCTGGCCGAGGCGGCCAGCGGTCGCGGCTCCGGGGCCATCCTCACGCTGATCGGCCCTCCGGGGGTCGGAAAGACGAGCCTGGGTGAGTCGGTGGCCCGCGCCCTCGGACGCAAGTTCGTCCGAGTTTCCCTGGGCGGCATCCACGACGAGGCCGAGATCCGCGGCCACCGCCGGACCTACGTCGGCGCGCTGCCCGGCCGGATCGTGCGGGCCCTCAAGGACGCCGGCACGAAGAACCCTGTGATGATGCTGGACGAGATCGACAAGGTCGGCGCGGACTGGCGGGGCGACCCGAGCTCAGCGCTGCTCGAGGTCCTGGACCCGGCGCAGAACCACACGTTCCGGGACCACTACCTGGACGTCGACCTGGACCTGTCCGAAGTCCTGTTCATCACCACGGGCAACGTGGCCGAGACCGTCCCCGGGCCGCTGCTCGACCGGATGGAGATCATCCGGCTGGACGGCTACACGGAGGACGAGAAGGTCGCCATCGCCCGCGATCACCTGCTGGGCCGGCAGCTCGAGCGCAACGGGCTGAAGGCCGAGGAGGTCGAGCTCACGGACGACGCGTTGCGCGCGGTGGTCAACGACTACACGCGGGAGGCCGGCGTGCGGAACCTCGAGCGCGAGCTGGGCAAGGTGTTGCGCAAGGTGACCACGAAGCTGGCGTCGGCGAAGGCCGAGGCCCCCGTCCGGGTGGACGTCACCGACCTGCGCGAATACCTGGGCCGGCCGAAGTTCTTCTTCGAGGCCGCCGACCGGACCTCGGTTCCCGGCGTGGCAACCGGACTCGCCGTCACGGGCACCGGCGGGGACGTCCTCTTCATCGAGGCCACCGCGATGTCTGCGGGAGACGGTCACGGCGAGCCCGGGCTCACGCTGACCGGGCAACTGGGTGATGTCATGAAAGAGTCTGCCCAAATCGCCCTGTCTTATGTCCGTTCGCACTCAGATGACCTTCGGATTGCTCCAGAGCGACTGAATGGCCGGTTCCACCTGCACGTGCCCGCAGGTGCGGTGCCGAAGGATGGGCCAAGTGCGGGGATCGCCATGACCACGGCTCTCGCTTCCCTGCTGACCGGGCGACCGGTGAGGAGTGCCGTCGCGATGACCGGCGAGGTCACCCTGCAGGGCCGGGTCCTTCCGATCGGCGGGGTGAAGCAGAAGGTGCTCGCCGCTCATCGGGCGGGCCTGAAGGAGGTCATCCTGCCCAAGCGCAACGAGGGCGACCTTGATGACGTCCCCGAGCAGGTCAGGAATGAGATCGAGTTCCATCTGGCGGAGACGGTCGACCAGGTCCTGGGGATCGCTCTGGAGCCTGCCGACGTCCCGGCCGAACCAGAGTTCGAAGAGTCGCCGGCGGCCTGAGCCCCCTCCAGCCGTCGCGCGACCGGGGAGGTCGCGCTCGCGCGACCAAGCCGTAAGCACCACAACAAGGGCGGCCCCGCTCAGCGGGGCCCGCCCCCTTCTTGTTCCTGGCTCCTGCCAATCCCGGGGGCGGCCTGACCCGTACACTCTCTGAGAGCGCCCCTCTCCCGAAGGAGGCGCGTTGTGCGTCATCGCAGCTACACCATCTTCTCCACACCGATCGCACTGCTGACCCTCACTACGGCCGGCATCCATTTCTACTTGGCCACGCAGCACAACACCGCGATGCTCCGACTGGGCTTTCTGGCCGCGGGTATCGGTTTCGTGGGGTCGTTGGCAGCGCTCCTGGCGCCGATCGGATTCCTGTCGCGGCTTCGTCCTTTCGCCGGGCTCCTCCTGCTCTGCGTCGACGTGGCCGCGATCATCGGCCACTTGGTGGTCATGGGGATCGTTTTCGAGCCCCTCGCCATCGCCGACAAGGCTGCCGAGCTGGCCCTGCTGATCCTGCTGATCACGGACTGGCTCGTGGCAGGTTCTCCAGAGGAAGCCCGCCATGAGGAGTCGTCGATGAGGGCCGCCTGACCTAGCGTGGTGTCTGCGCCCCCGGCTCGAACGGTCCACCATGCCCAGGAACGATCAGATGCGGCTCGAGCTCCAGGATCCGGGCCCGGCTCGCATGCAGGGCTGCCGGGTCGGTGGCGTAAGGGTCCTCGGTGGGGATCTCGGCGGTCCACCACGCGTGGCTGAAGACGACCAGCCCGTCATCGGTTCTGGCGAGCGTCGCGATGTCCTCGGCCGTGTGACCGGGTGTGCGGATCAGCGACACGTCCGGCGAGATCTGGAATCCCTCGGCGTCGCGCGAGGTCCACAGGTCGCCTTTGTAGATGGCCCAGTGGTCGTGGAACCTGGCGGCAGGGAACAGCGCCGCGTTCATCGTGTGGTCGGGGTGGTGGTGCGAGAACACCACGTCCGTGACGTCCTCGCGGCGGACCCCGCGCCTGGCCAACGGTTCTAGGATGGACGCCGGTCCTGGCACGAGGCCAGGATCGACGACCAGAACGAGTTCGCCGTCGCGAACCAAAGTGACGGTCGAGGCCACTCGACCGTCGGGACGCCCCAGGTATCCCTCGAACAAGATGTCGGCTTGCGCCACCCGCTCAGGATAGAGGAGCGGCTTGTCCAAACTTCAGGCAAGCGGGCGTCCCGGCGATGTGACTATGGCTTGAACACCTCGTTGGCGTTGGACGAGTTTCCGAAGGCCGGAAGCCCCCCGCCCACGGTGTAGATCCGTCCGCCCCGTGACGCGACGCCCATCTCGGCCCGCGCTGTCAGCATGGGGGCTGCGCTGCCCCATGAGTCGCCGGCCACTTTGTAGAACTCGTTGGTGTCGAGGGGCCCGCCGCCGGCCCAGCCCCCGATCACGTAGATTCGGTTCCCCTTCCGGCCCACGCCGTACATGCCCGCCCGCGCGGTCGGGAGATCGGTGGGGGCAGTGCTCCACGTGTCCGTCCGTGGGTTGTAGACATCGACGTCGCTCAGGAACGTGATGCTGAAATCAGGGTTCACGTGGCATCCCCCGAAGACGTAGATCTTCCCGCCGTGGGCTATGGCCCCGAGGTCCGACCGGGCGCTGAGCAGTGGGGCCACGGTGGACCAGGTCTGGGTGGGGATGTCAAAGCGTTCCACGGTGGACAGCTCACCCCCGGGGCCCTGGCTACAGGGTCCACCGGGACTGTTGCGGCCGCCAATCACGTAGATCGCCCGCCCCACCACGGCCGCTGCCAGGCCTGCCCGTGGGGTCGGCATGTCCGTAAGGGATTCCCAGGTATCCGTGGCCGGCCGGTACCGGTCGACATCCGCCAGCACTGCACCCAGGCCCCGTCCCCCTATCGCGTAGAGTGCGCCTCCCTTGGTTACCGCCGTCCCCTCCGACCGCTCTGGCAGAGGAGCTGAGGTGCCAGTGGACCAGGCATCGGCGTCGATGTCGTAGATGCGTGTCGTGTTGGTATCGCCGACTCCTTCGTCGAGCCCGTAAGCAGCGACGATAAGGTTCCCGATGCGTCCCACCTGCATGCCCTCCACGCCTGTGCCCACGGCGGGAACTGGGGCCAGCGCCGTCCACTTTCCCTGAGCAGACGCTGCCGAAGCGGTGAGCAGAAGAGCCATTGTTGCCGCGGCACCCACGAATATCAGCCGTCTCCGGACCTGTGCTGTGTACATCGCATCCTCCTCGGGAGCCCCCGATCGCCTTCAACATTGAAGGCCGAGCTGGATTCATCCGGTATCGGTAGGGTGGCTAGACCCCGTCGTAACCGGGTCGTAGGACCTTCGATCGGCCCGCTCTACTCCGGACCGCTGGTGATGGATGCACATCACGGAAGCATGCCCGAGGATCTCTGGCACGATTAGCCGACTCGGATGGCACCGGCGCCCGCAAGGGAGGGGTCCGATGGCCAAGACGTTCAAGCCTGGCCTTGGGATGAAGATCGGAAACGCCTCCACGCGGCGCATAGCCGAGCGGGGAAAGGGCCCCTCGTTCATACACGTCGTCTCCGTTCGTGGGCGCAAGTCGGGTCAGGTCCGATCGACCCCCATCGACGTCATGGAGGTGGCCGGACGTCGCTACCTCATGGCCCCCTACGGAGTTACGAATTGCGTCCGGAACGCCACGACCTGTGCGCTCCGCGCCGCCAGCCCGTCGATCTGTTGCTGCACCTGATTCAGCTGCTCGTGTAGCTGGACCATCTGCTCCTGCACCGTCGCATTGCGGCTCTCCGACTGGTCCAGCGCGCTCTCGAGCTCGCCGATCCGCGCCTCGGCGCTCCCGGATGCGCGTCTCCGCCTGCCGGGGCATGCCGGCGCATCCGAAAATATTGCACGGACGCGTTCCACGTATAGCCGGCGTAGGCCACCGGCACGGCCCACCCAGCGACGCTGAACTCCCTGGCAAACCGGGCTCGTCCTCCCCCGAACGCGATCGCCGGGAGCGTTTCAGCTCGCCGAGCCCCATGCCATACCCCGGGGA
>Ga0137368_10003707_pt1 | contig 16318 bp, 15 predicted proteins | sample SagtaG_13_FD_104917 | JGI IMG/M metagenome (GOLD analysis project Ga0137368, IMG submission 104917) | Vadose zone soil microbial communities from Sagehorn Ranch, Mendocino, California, USA - Sage1_L_100_16 metaG | ecosystem: Environmental > Terrestrial > Soil > Vadose zone | place: USA...
ATGCAGGCTTTACAATATCCAGCAGTTTTTTAGGGGAGAGCCGCATCCGTTTTCTGGTAAGCCTGCCCTATATGAGTTTCATCTTTGCCGCCCAAAACACGGTCCCCCCGATAGGAATATAAGGTCATAACATGCCACACCCCAAACTGAAGGATTCCACTACGGGCGACACGGATGGGCATGGATTCTTTCATTAATTGCCTGAACGGAAGCCTTAAGAGACTGTTTCTTAAAGACTCTTTAGAACACGGATGCCACGGATTTCACTGAGTTTCGCGGAAAACACCGTAATAAAAAGGCTCCTTTCCGTGGTTTCCGTGAAACTTGTACTGAGCCTGTCGAAGTATCCGTGTACAAAAAAGGCGACAACAACGACTTAAGAAACACTCTCTAAGAGATAAAACAATGAGCCGCCCACCATATTTGGGGCGGCTCATTCGGCGTGAATCTGCAAGATTCATGGCTGAAAAATTGTCTTTTATACGATGATGCATTATCGGTTGGCGCGGCGGAGTAATCGAGTGATTCCAAAAAGGATCACAATCAGAACGAGGAGTACCGATCCCAGCAAAAGTGCCAGATTAAATGAGATCCGTAATTTGCTGAAGGTAGGCTGAACCTCCATCGCGAGGAAGTTCGTTCGCTCAATGGAAGAACCATCCGCTGCGAGAGCGGTGACGACGATATCCACGGCATGTGTCCCCGGCTCACGCGGAATCCATGACACGGACGTATTTTGACCGGCGGGGAAATCGAGCGTTTCCGTTCCCCCATTTGGATTCTTGATCACAGCCTGTGCCTGGGTAATCTGCAAGGATTGACCGTTCAACGAAAGATTTGCAGTCAGATTCACTTTTTCATTCAATTGCGGGACAAGCGTGCTGGAGGCTGTCTCCAATTTTGCACCACCCACAAAATAAACAGAGATTGCGAAGTCTGTGCCATCCTCAGGCGTAGACTCGGTTGCCTGCACAGTGACCTTCCAGGGTCCTGGGCGCGGAGCTTGGAATCCGTAACCGAGATAGAACAGTGAGGATGGATCATCCACACGGATGAATCCGTTCGTCTGTGGGTCGAGTTGAATAACGTTGCCACTCGCGCCGCGTACGATAGTTGTCACTGATCGGGACGGATCATACAACGCAAACGCGGCAACCGCTATGTTCGGCTCGATGTTGATGGTCAGTTCTGTAGAGCCTCCCGCCTCCACGTGGCCTGTGTAAACCCGCGTAAACTCGAGGGGAGAATCGGTCGGTGCAATGGGAGCAGGATCCGGCTGGTCGCGAAGCGGAAACGATCCGGCAGGTTTTTGAAGCAGAGGTTTAACAAAGTCCGTAAAGGCTTTCTCAGAAAACGTCAGGTCGGTGTGAATGTCATTCAATTTTGAAGACTGGAGGGAAATGGCATTAACACTTCCAAAAGACACAACGGTATCGTTCGGAATATCGGTACAGGGAGATTTGAATGACTCTGTAATGGCTGTGCCGCCGAGGTCATAGAATTCAATGCCCTTGCGATGCGTGATCTGCTGGTTGAACACGGCGCGCATATAGCTTTCGCGGAGCTCAATCGAACCGGGCAGGAAAAAACCAAGCGCAGCGGGCAGAACCGAACAGTTGGAGCCGCCCATTGGTGAGCCAACCATGATTAACTGCGCCACATCGCGCTCCTGCATCAAGCGGTCAATGTAATAGCGTGAGATTATGCCGCCCATGCTATGAACAAGGAGGTCCACCATTTCTGCGCCAGTTTGTTTTTTGACGTTCGAAATATATTGGCCAAGGATTTCCGCGTTTTGGGCAATCGTATTCGTGCGACCCACTGGGTTCGTAATGACCCCCGTATTCATCACGCCAGGGACCTGACCATCGCCAACAGCAAATCCTTTTAGGCCGAGAGAGTCAAGAAAACCACCGGGCTGGAGATAGGAGTTCCACGTTTGCCAGTTGGACACAAATCCGTGCACCATCACAACGGGACGCGGGAAAACGGTAACCGTATCGGATTGTCCAATCAGTTCGCCGTTCGCGTTGTTGGCTTGAACAATGCGCGTGTTTCGCACGACACCGTTTGGATCCCAGTACCAGCCGAGAGAAGCGAATAAATCGGTTGTGCAGGTGGTTTCTCCACTTGGGATCACACACGAACCCGTCGGTAGAGATAATTCGCCCAATGTAAATAGAATGCTTTCCTGGGCTGAAATCGTTTGAGAAAGAGTGATTTGTATACGGATGCTGTCGCCATCAGTGATCTGTGTCATCGCTTGATTCTTGCGATTGAGGATAGTTATCGTTGCCTCATTCGGTTGTGCTATGAAAGAAAATCCTTGAACGAAGAATAGATTTAAGAAAATAATCCCCGCCAAAAACAATTTGCGCATTGGTGCTCCCTCAAAGAAAAATGGTTCTATATCGAAAAATTATAGCAAACTGCGAATGGGAAAACAAATCCTATTGCTGGTAACATGGAGTAAGTCAGACACTTGCGCCGCACGCCAGTGCAGGTGTTGGCAACACCGTACCCTCTGGCGCCGTCCGCCAGGACCCCCTCGCCCTGGTACGGCTTAAGCCGCAGAGTGCCAGGGGGTGTGCGCACGGTGCAGGTGTCCGACCTACTGCTAGCGGTGTATAACGGCAAATCCCAGAGAGCCTACTTTTCGTTCATGAGGAAATTGATGGCTTACTTCCCCACCACAACTTGACTGCGGGCGCGCAAGACAGAGAGTTTTTGGCGAAGCTTTGCCAGCGTCGTTTCACTCTTTTCGATCCGTTCCCGCTCTGTGTGCACGTATCGAATATACGGCGTAATCCCTTCTTTCAGACGGGCAACCGAACTCTGAGATTCACGGGTAAATTGAGTTTTGAGAGTATCCAGTAAATTTTCCCGCAGGTTGGTCATTTTCTTTCTAAAATTATCTTTCGCCTGCTTGCGCTTATAAGGGATCACAAAAAGGCCGACAATTGCCAATGTGCCAGCCGCCAAAATACCGGTAATATCAAGGCTGGAAGATAAGACCGCGGCGGTGACGAGGGCTCCGAGTCCCACCGCGCCTACCTCGAGCAACGCAGTCTGCGCCACCGCAGTCTCGACGTGTGCCGCCAATTCGCTTGCCTCCTGATCACGATCATACGTATCGACAATACGCTGGACGGTCTTTCCCATGCTATCGATCAATTCGCGGCGACGCATTTCGCGCGGTTCAATCCCTTCGCCGACGATCTGTTCCGTATGGAGGGCGCGCCGTCGTTGGACGTACGTCATCACCCGCTGCCATTCCTGCAAATCTTTTTGCACCAGCCAATCGATCAGGCGCTGGACTTGGTCTTCAATTTGCTGTGGCACATCTGCCAGCACGCGTTGTTCGAACTCTGACCGAACCTTGTCGCCGCGCATCAAATCCTGAATCCGGGTCAGTCGCATCGTCGTGTCGAAGAAATCAAGGCCGCGCTGCTCCAATCGGTGCAGGATGTTTTCCATCTCTGCCAGCCGCGGCTGAAGCTCGTTTTGCAGGTCACGTTCATAATCTGTAACGGTGGATTCTAATGACGAGGCCGTCTTCAAATCCTCTTTTAGATCTTCTGTTTGGGTCTGCGTGGATTTGGCGGCTTGCGTAATGATATTGTCAGCCACCCCCAAGGGATTGCTGAACTTTAATTGAAGTCGCGTGGTGTCATCTAATGTGGAAGTAATGTATTCTTCCAGAGCATCCAAACCACTGGCGAGACGTAACCGTTGGCGCTGTTCAGGATCAGATTCGGAGAGTGCACGTTGTGCCAGCCTGGCTGAGACTGGGAAAAATTCGGGGATATCCCCCAAAACCATTGTCGCATGTTTGATGACAAAGGACCGCACTTCCTGCAAGGCGGATTCGTCCTCGATGATATCTGCCTTGTTCAGCGCGAAGACAACCTTCTTGCCCCAGGCGAGAATGCGCTCGAGGAACTGTCGCTCGCTCTCGGTGAGAGGATGATCAGCAGACGTGGTGAACAACACCAGGTCGCTGCGAGGCACGAATTCATCCGTTAGGCGCTCATGATAACGGATGACTGCGTTGGTGCCCGGCGTATCGACAATATTCAATTCTTTTAGAAGCGGCAACGGATAAGTGTATATGGAAAAATTCTCATCGATAACCTGCTCGGCAGCTTTTTCTCCCCACTTGACAAGGGTCACGCGTGAAGTGGTCGGCGTGGCACCTTCAGGCAAGACCTTCTCGCCCAATAACGCATTGACCAGCGCGCTCTTCCCGGCATTGAACTCTCCTACAACGACCAGCAGAAACAATTCATCCAATTGTAGAATGGTATCCTGAAGAGTCCCCAATGCTTCGCGCGGCACATCGATCTCTGTCAGGGCGAGTCGAATCTCCGACAGCGTTTCCTTTTCTCCCCGCAGCAAACGCGCTTGTTCATCCGTAAGCATGGATTGGCGCATACCATCTCCTCAACATCGCCTTTACAGGCCGTCACTTTTTTTAACGTCTGGATTTACAATTGTATTATGAATCGTCCCTTTGTGTTTATTAATGTTGCGATGACCGCCGACGGAAAAATTGACACCTTTGAACGAAAAGGGGCGTCAATCTCCTCTCTACGGGATAAGGAGCGCCTCGACCAATTGCGCGCAAGCGCGGATGCGATCATGGTGGGCGGGAGAACCCTCCTTGACGAAGACCCCAAATTAACGGTTAAATCTGAGGTGTTGCGTGCAGAACGCGTCGCAAACGGGCTTTCACCAAACCCTATCAAGGTGGGTATTGTCACACAGGCAACGATCAAAGCCGATTCCTACTTTCTCAACGCGGGACCAGCAGACATCGTAATATTTACAACGCAACGGACATCTAAAGAGCACCTTGCTCTGCTGAAGTCGCGGCGCGTGGATGTGTACGTGGACAACGCAGAAAAGGTTGACTTACAAAGCGCGTTAGCCGTCTTGAAGGAAATTGGTGTGGATCGCCTAATGGTGGAAGGTGGCGGTACCCTCAACTTTGAACTCATACGGCTTGGGCTGGTGGATGAAATCACAGCCTATGTGGCGCCGATGCTCTTCGGGGGCGAGTCTGCTCCAACGATGGCAGCAGGTTCAGGTTTGAAACGGAGCGGAGCCATTCCATTGAAACTAGTCGAAACTGAAACGTGGGAGGATGGCGGCGTGTTATTAAAATATCAACTCATGAGGTGAATATGACAACAACGATGCATGAAAAATTCGATGTGCTTCTAGCAACAGAAGGCGATCATGAATGTGAAGGGTTGGGCAGAGATAAGATCTGTGTCCGTATCGTAGCGATGGCGGAATTGCCCACTCGCTTTGGAGATTTCCATATCGTGGCATTTGAAAATAATCGAGATGGCAAGGAACATGTTGCCATTACGAAAGGGGATGTGATCGGAGCCTCGGATGTGCCCATCCGTTTGCATTCCGAATGTCTGACGGGGGATGTGATGGGTTCCTTGCGTTGCGATTGCCGCGATCAACTTGAAGCCGCGTTAAGAAAGATCGGGCGCATGGAAAAAGGCATGGTGCTTTATCTGCGCCAGGAAGGACGCGGCATCGGCCTGATCAACAAGATCCGCGCCTATAGTTTGCAGGATGAAGGGCTGGATACGGTCGAAGCGAATCTCGCGCTGGGCTTTCGCGATGACGAACGCGATTATGCGGTTGCCGCCCATATGTTGATGTCGCTCAAAATTCAATCGGTGCAGTTGATGACTAACAATCCGAAAAAGATCAATCAGTTGACGCAATATGGCATACAGGTCAATGGGCGCATCCCGCACATCATGGAACCGAATGAGCACAATCGTTTTTATCTCGAAACCAAAGCAGCCAAGTCTGGTCATATGATCGATTTCCATGGCAAGCCGCATTTGGATGAACAGCACGATCGTCCGATTGTGGAAGGTATGAGCCAGGAACAGATCGAGGAAATGAGTGAATAACCCTCACCTGCACTTGCGCCAGGTGCAAGTGTCGTCTGCGCTTCGCTCGGCTCAGCGTAAAGTGATTGTGATCACCGGAGCTGCCGGCGCACTGGGAAGCGAAACTGCGCAAGCCTTTGCAGCGCGCGGACATTCTCTGGTCCTGCTTGGTCACGATCAGAATAAATTGGATGACTTGGCACGCGACCTGAATCTTCCAGCTGACCGGATCTTCACATCCGTGATCGATCTGCGGGACGGAAGTGCGCTCCACGCGACGGCGGAAGCTGTTGCCGCTAAATTTGGCGGAGTCCACGCCCTCATCCATCTTGTCGGTGGCTGGGTGGGCGGCAAGACACTGGTCGAGGCGAGCATTGAAGATTTGGATTTTATGATCGGTCAGCATATCTGGACCACGTTTCATCTGTTCCAAGCCTTTGTTCCCTATCTCGTCAAAACTGGATGGGGACGCGTAATGATCGTTTCTGCCTCTACGGTACCAGACCCGCCCGGTAAAACAGGCACGTATACCGCTGTAAAAGCCGCGCAGGAAAACTTGATCCTGACATTATCTGCCGAACTGCAAGACCAAGGCGTAACCGCGAACATTATCCAGGTCCGCGCGATTGACGTGGAAAAGAAAGGGACCGGCACCACCCCTGATGAAATTGTCGCCGCGATGATGTATCTCTTCTCGGAGGAAGCCTCAAAGATGACGGGGGCACGACTGCCGCTTTATTAAAAGCATAGTAAGGGCGACCCGTCCCGACACCTAACAAGATAAGGTGTGTAAAGTGAGTAATAAAGAAGAGACCTCTGAATTCAGAGGTCTCTTCTCACTTTTACTTTTCTCTTCTCATTATGGCTGGCCGATCTCGAACCAGTTCACTTCCACGGTAATCGGCAAGACGTTCAGGGATGAGATATTGAACCCCACCAGACCGCTATTGAAACCATATGTGGTATCCGTCACGGTCTTGATCTTTTGATCGTTGATGTACAAGGTGATCTGATCTCCGCTGCAAGTCATTGCATATTCATTAACTTCTTTGCCCTGTTTGAGCGCCTGCGTGCCACCATTGGAGACGATGTTGTACTTTCCATCCACTGCATACAAGTACCATAAGCCGCCGCTTTCCACGCTGAACTCATACCATTGGGTTCCATCCGAATTCATTCGGCAGACCAGGCTGACGTTGTTGTTGTTGCGTCCGCGGTTCTCGGCGTTCAACTTGATGGCAACATCATCATACTCATATGGCGTGTACATGTAGTAGACGTAGAGATCTTTATCACCTAAGTCGAAGAGCAGATGATCACTTTCCTGTTTGATGACCAGGTTTGTATCCTCCCCAGAACCGAGTGTGAATTTTTCCCAATTGTCCATGGAGGCTTCTGTATCAAATTCTTCAGTGAAAAACTGTGACGTGGAGGGTGCGGGGGGCGCGACCTCAGTAGCAGGAGACTCCTCTGTAGGTTGGACTTCAGTAGGTTCCGGCGCGGCTTCGGTGGGGTTGACCTGCACCGGTGCTTGTGTAGGAGGTGGGGGTTGTGTTGGCGCAGGGGCTCCACCTCCTAAAGCAGAACAGGCTAATCCGACAAGCAGTATTAATGCTGCAAAAAAGAAAAGAGGTCGTAGAGGTTTCATACATTCTCCTTTTAAGTTGATGCCGCACAGTATAGCATGTGACGGCTGAAATGCAATATTTTATGCTTGCATTCCCCCAACAAAAAATTTTGCTCGCTTGAATTTTATGATACATTCACTCCTATTATGCCCGTCCTTGCAATTCTGCTCCTTCTCACTTCTGCTTCCCTGCATGCGTTATGGAACCTGCTGCTCAAAAGGTCCCAGGAAAAATATAGCGCCATGGGCTGGCAGGTGCTCATCAGCGGCGTCTTTGCATTTTTTCTATTGATATTTACAGGGGTCCCGCCGCGTTCCATGTGGTTGTTTGCTCTGATTAGTATGTCGCTTGAGGCAGTGTACTTTATCCTGCTTTCGAACGCGTACAGTGATCATGATTTTTCGCTGGTGTATCCGATTGCACGTGGAACGGCGCCGGCCTTTCTGATGCTCTGGTCCATCCTTTTTCTGCGTGAGAATCCCAGCGTGGGTGGAATCCTTGGGATCAGCATGGTCGTCATTGGGATGATCATTATCGGCGCGACTAGCCTGATTCAAAGCCGCGGGAGTAGGTTGCACCTCAAAGGGGTTTTGACCGCCCTGGCAGTTGCCTTGGTCATCTCTCTTTACACGTTGATTGATGGAACGGCAGTCAAAAACGGTCCACCTCTTCCCTACGCGTTGACCATGTTTATGTTTGTCCCCATCTTGACGACAACCTACAACATCCGCCGCTTTGGCTGGGCACACTTTGCCGCGGCGTGGAATGGACCGCGCCTGCCTCTGATCTTCGCGGCGGTTCTGGGAGTGGTTGCCTATTTGCTTGCCTTAATTGCCTACAGTTTTGCGCCGCTAAGTTACTCAGGTGCAATTCGTGAAGTGAGCGTGGTGATTGGTGCAGTCCTCGGCTGGCAATTCCTGGAAGAAAAAATGGGAGGCACGCGCGTGCTCGGCTCGATTGTGATCTTTGTGGGGATACTGGTGATCGCGATCTATGGGTGAGTCTGCGGGCGTTCAGCTTCGCGCCGCATCATCGCCCAGAGCGCATCGACATGCTCACGTTCTGTTAAGAGCGCGCCGATGGAAACGCGTACCATCCAGCGCCCATCCAGAATGGCAGGGGTTAGATACGCGCCGCCAGAATTGTTCACGCACTCCACCCATGCCAATGTGTGTTTGTCCAATGCTTCGTCTTCAAGTCCGGGCGGCTCATGTCGCACGCAGACCGTCTGGAGCGGAACAGGAGCAAGTACGCGCCAGCTTGGTGTCGCTTGTACTTGTTCAGCAAACCATTGCGCATTTTGAAGATCACGCCTGAGACGTGTCTGCAAACCTTCTATTCCCTGTTCCCGAATGAGACACCATAATTTCAAGGCGCGGAAACGCCGCCCAAGCGGGATACCCCAATCGCGTAAATTCTTGACCTTGGTATCCACTGCGCTTTGCAGATAACTTGGATTTGTGCTCATCACGCGCACGAGGTGCTCTGGATCACGGACATAGTAAACCGAACAATCGAAGGCAGCCCCCAGCCATTTATGCGGGTTGAGGACAAGTGAATCAGCTGACTCAATCCCATCCCACATCCAGCGGCATTCGGGGAGAATCATCGCTGAACCAGCCAAGGCTGCGTCCACATGCAGCCAGATGTTATATCGATGTGCCACCTCAGCAATCGCTTTGACAGGATCAAGCGCGGTAGTCCCCGTTGTCCCTGTCGTGGCGACAACGGCACAAGGAACAAGACTAGCCTCAAGGTCCGCCTGAATCGCCTCTTCCAGAGCATCAGGCTTCATCGCGTAATTCTTATCCGCCGCGATCAGATGGAGATTCGCGCGTCCAAAGCCTGCCAGCAACGCGGCTTTTTCTACGGAGCTATGACTATGATTTGAAACATATACAATGAGCGGACGTTCTTCGCCTTGCAGACCTCCACGCGCCAATGAATAATTCGAAGCACGTTCCCGCGCGCACAGCAAGGCAACCAACGTACTCGTGGAAGCGGTATCCTGTATGACTCCACTCCAAGACTCGGAGAGACCAATCATTTGCCGCAACCAGTCTGTGACAACTTCCTCCAGTTCGGTCAAGGCCGGGCTGGACTGCCACGATAATCCAAGCACTCCCAACCCGGTGCTAAGATAATCACCTAATACAGAAGAAAGTTCTCCGTTGCTAGGAAAATATCCAAAGAAGCTGGGATGCTGCCAGTGAGATAACCCAGGCAGGATAATCTGTTCAAGATCAGTAAAGATGGCGTCAAACGATTCAGGGTGAATTGGAGGTGTAGCAGGAAGCTGTGCACGTACGACACCCGGCTCGAGGCGCGATCGAACCGGCAAGTCTGCTACGCTGGCGCGATAGTCGGCAATCCAATCAATGAGTTGATGACCAATTTTGCGAAATTCTTCAGGGTTCATAGAGGGTTCTCTTTCCAAATATATCGCGCTGAGTGCTACGCAATCAAAGCGAGGAGTTTGATGAGAATTCTTATTATCCTTGTGGATCTGTCCTTCGTCTTCGGGCTTCGACTAAGAGACTGTTTCTTAAAGACGTTTCAGGACACAGACAGCACGGATTACACTGACGCTACGCGCACGGAAAAATTTCCTTAAAAAGCCGCTCTTTTCCGTGTTGGCCGCGAAATCCGCGTACAAAGAAAAGCAAGCAACAAGGACTTATGAAACACTCTCTAACACTCAGCCCTCGGCCCACATTGTCCCGGTGCCTTTTCGGGAGGACGGAGATTATTCCTTCGCCAGAGTTGTCTTATGTCCCGCCGCTTTATTTTCCAATAATTCCAGAACAAAACATAAAGACGATAATCGGTTGAGATAGCGTTGCAAATCGGGGTTTTTGATTTCCTCGGCGTCGAATAATTCCACCACGCGGCGCTCGGCTCTTCTGATGATCGCTCTTGCCAGTGAAAGTGCTGCACCCGCGACCGAATCTCCCGGCAGGATAAACTCCTTTGGCATCTCCACGAGTTGACTCAATTCATCCGTCTGACCTTCCAGCCAGGACACGCGCGCCGCATCGATAAAATGGAATTTCTCGGCGTTTTCAGGCGTGGCCGCGACTTCCGCCATTAATTTGTACAAGTCGCGTTGGGCTTCAAGCAGGACTACACTTGAGTGTGGATCACGGCATTGCGCCCGCGCCAGCCCAAGGGCGGCGGTTGATTCGTCGAGTGTCCCCACGGTCTCGATACGCACATGATATTTGGCGACGCGCCCCTCGCCAAGCAGATTTGTCGTCCCATCGTCGCCTTTGGATGTGTAAAAAGACATGCAATCATTATAATCAATGTGTCGCTTATCCACAGGGTTGCTTCGCTTATCCGCAGGGTCGCTGCGCTTATCCACAGGATTGCTGCGCTTATAATCGAATGATGCTCAAACCCTATCATATCGAGATGACACGCCTTGCTCTGGGGGAACATTTCAGTTTGAATGCGCTTGAAAAAATCACGTATGCTAATCTCTATCAGGACCGATTGCTCGGACAGATCGGTCACGATGAATATCATTTTGACGGCAGCGCCTTTGAAAAATCATATCAATATGTGGAAAAGCAACGTGCGTTGACGATTTCATCGCTCGTGGCAAAGGATGCATCATCTGCATGGTCTGCTTTTGGAAGGTTGACTCACGCCGTGCAAGATTTTTATTCCCACAGCAATTACGTAGAACTATGGCTTGCCTCTCGATCCAACGGAACGGTTCCGGCTCCATCCGAAATTGATCCCGTTGACCCAGACCTGATCAACAGTCCCGCGTTGCGCTCTGGTAAGATCTACCTACTGGAAGCGTTGAATTTGATACGTCCCATAAAACCGCTGGTCAAATATTTGTTGCCGGGCGATGCGCACGCCTGGATGAACCTTGATTCTCCAAAACAAGGACCGAATTTTGAGTATGCCTTCCAAGCCGCGGTCAAACGGACGAAGATCGAGTTCGAGAAAACGACAAAGGACTTGCCAGAGGAGCTGTTTGCCTTATTTCTAGATAAGTAGATTTGTGAGCGAAGGAAATCAAATGACACATATAGCCATCTTGCGCTGTGGGAAGCTGCCTAGCTTTGTGGACTGGGAAATCCCCAACCTGGATGAATTATTCGAAGAGGACAATCTGCTTCTCCAGGGGTTCCAAACGCAGGGATTTCAGGCCGAACCTGTGATCTGGAACGACCCAAAGATTGACTGGAACCAGTTTGACATCGCGCTGATCGGCAGTACGTGGGATTACCTTGATGAACAGGAGCAGTTCCTGCAGGTTTTGTCAAAAATTGATGACTCCTCTTGCCGACTCTTCAATCCCGTGGCAGCAGTCCGCTGGAACATCGACAAGCACTACCTATTTGACCTGGAGAAGTGGGGAGTGCGGATCATTCCAACGGTTCTGGCATCGAACATCGAGCCAAGCACACTTTCCAGACTATTTGCTCACCAACCAGTACAGACCGTTATTCTGAAACCCACCATCGGTTTGGGAGGGTCGCATTCTCATCGAGTAGCATTGGATGAACTCAACACTAGACTCACAGCATTAAGAACCAATCAGCCTCATCAGGAATACTTGATCCAGCCATTCATCGAAAGCATTGTCACTAAGGGCGAGTGGTCCTTCATCTATTTCAACCGGCAACTGAGCCATGTCTTATTGAAAAAGCCTGCTCCCAACGACTATCGGGTGCAAGGCATTTATGGTGGAACTATACAACCTGCCGAACCTCTAGCTCAGGATCTCTCCAAAGCCGAGGCAGTGATCGCCAAACTTCCTTTTGACATTCTTTATGCTCGCCTCGATTTTGTAAGAGTGGATGGTCACTTGTCTGTGATCGAGGTCGAACTCATTGAACCTATCTTTAGCTTCAACCTCGTTCCGGAAAGCATTGGGCGTTTAGTAAATGCCACCAGGACCAAGTTCGAAATGCGCCCGTGAATTGCAACGCATACCATCTTTGCGCTCAGCTGATTTACTTTCGACGAGCAGCTACATATTGGAATGCTTCTACAGATGTAAAATAGATTATGTCCTGGCGCATCTCGGAGCCAGAGTTTCTGATCAAGGGAAGGTCTTACCCTATTTACCTGAGTTTGAGTATTAACAGGGTCAAGTTGCCTGACGGCACTCTCATTAACTCCGCGCACGAGTTCTTCAGAGTTGCAGCGGATGGCGACATTTTGAAATGGTATCACGGTCCGTCAACTTCGACGCTCGAAGAGTGTCTGTATGTGATCAACATACGTTCTGTCGTGCAAACGTCACTTTATGAGTTCTCCTAGACAGAGTGTTATGGACGCGAGGGAGAACTGCAACAGAAGATTTGTCTCCCTGACCTTGTATCGGTTGCAGATAATGGGCTGCCGTTCGATCCTACTCACATTGTCGAAGGATTCCACTTCCTCCGCACTGGCAAGCCAAGAGGAGACGAATGAGGAACATCGAATGAAAATCCTGGTTCTCTGCGGTGATTATTGGCATCCGGTACGGATTGCGCGCGAAGGACTCGAGACGTTAAGCAGGACTGAATTTACGTTCGACTGGATCGAAGATGCCCGCAGTTGGTCACCGGAAATGATGAGAACGTATCCAGTGGTGATCCTGACCAAGTCTAATAACGTCTCTGCAGCCGACCAAACTGGCTGGATGACAGATTCCGTCCAGGCGGAATTTTTGGATTATGTTCGCAAAGGAAATGGGCTGCTTGCCATCCACTCAGGCACTGCCGACTACGATCAGAAGCCTGTGCTGCGCAGCTTGTTAGGTGGCGTCTTCACCCATCATCCAGAGCAATGCCCGGTCACCGTGACCCCGCGCGTGGGGCATCCCCTTTCCGTCGGGAGTGCTCCGTTTACGTTGAAAGATGAGCATTATTTCATGGCGTTGGATGATCCACAGGCAGAGGTCTTCATGACCACAACATCCGGGTATGGTGAACAGCCAGGTGCCTGGAGGCGGACGGAGGGCAGCGGGCGGGTCGCGGTCCTAACGCCTGGTCACAATGTGGAGGTTTGGCTACATCCGTCTTTCCAGGCTCTGTTGCTTAACTCCTTGCTCTGGTGCGGCAAGTTACTCTGATTTATGGAGGTTCATCTTGAAACTGATCTTTGGCAAATCCAAATGGGAAATGTGGGATGATCCGCTGGAGGTCTTCCTCCAACGGGTCAAGGTGAGTGGCTTTGAGGCGACCGAGGTTTACCTGGGCTCCTTACAGGAGTCACCGGCAGAGATTGTGCGCCTTCATGCTGCCTATGGTCTGCGTCTCATCGGTCAGATCCTGACCCAAGGACAAACCTACCAGGATCATATTGAGAGCCTGGAATCGCAGTTGGAGTTTGCCGCGCAATGTAACGTCATGTTTATCAATAGTCATACCGGCCGCGATATTTTTAGCTTCGAAGAAAATGTGCAGATCTTCGAGCGTGTCACGCAGTTGAGTCAGAGCAGTGGCATTCCTATTCTGATCGAAACTCATCGCGGCCGACCGACGTACTCTGCCATCGAGACCCGCAAATATCTGGAAGCGGTTCCGGAGTTACACTTGACCGCAGACTTTTCGCACTGGATGGTGGTCCATGAATCAGATCTCGCCGATCAGCGCTCGAACCTCGAGCTTGCTATGACCCGGGCGGACTATATCCACGCTCGTGTGGGCTATGCCGAAGGACCGCAGATTCCGGATCCACGCGCGCCGGAATGGGAGTATGCTGTGACGACCCATCTAGGACTATGGCAACAGATCGTTGATCAGCAAAAGAGGAACGGCAAAGAAAGCTTATACATCACGCCCGAATTTGGCCCGCCAGCCTATATGCACACCGCGCCTTTTACTAATCAGCCAGTCGGCGACGTCTGGGAGCAGAATGTGTATATGAAAGAACTGCTTGCGAGCAGGCTCGAAATCTAAGTGCAGGGACGCGCTTTTTCCGAGCGTGTGATCATTTCCCTTTTAGCTATGTTCATTGCACACTTGCCTCCCAGTTCAATACCGTGAGAAACACTCGCTCGAACTTTTTGGAATCGGCGCTCACCGCAACGTTGATCTTCACACCGTTTGCGTCCTGTTTTACACGGCCGCTTTCCGGCCTTCCTCTTCCACAACGCTCAAATTAAGTTCTTCAAATTTGACAATGCTCTGATCAGTGAAGCTTGCTGAGGTCAAAGAATCCCAGAATTGGAATCCGCCGCTATCCACAAAATCAAGATTGGCTGTCAGCAGTTCATATACCAGCTTCGCCGTTGAAGTATTACGATTTTTATCCAGCGCCTTATAGAAATTGCGAGTGACAGGCACGTCATCGGTCGCATCCAATGGAATCAAAACGATGGGGATGCCTGATTTGAAAACAATATTCGCCGCAACCGGGTCAATGTAGATATTCCATTCCGCATATTCATTCTGGATGTTGACACCTGAGTTCCCTACATTTCCCTTGGCTTCCACCGCTCCACCCATGACGTAAATCTCCTTGATATTGGCACTGATCTCTGGTGCTTTTTGGAGCGCATCAGCAATATTCGTTAACGGTCCAACCGCCACAATGGTGATCGCTTCACTCGATGTTTGAAGGATGTCTATGATCAAATCAGAAGCGTTGAGATGGGATGCCTCTCCTCCCGAAGGAATTTCAACTCCGTAAGCATTATCTACAGCCTGCCGCCACTCGGCCGGGAAAGCATGGTTGCCGGCGAGTGGCCTTTCCCGCCCACAGGCAACCGGGATATCTTTGTGACCGCTCAACCTCACCAGCCCCAGTGCATTGGATACTCCCGGTCCACAATGCGCTTCCCCGGTTCCAGAGACCGTGATCGCTCTGACGTCCACATTTGGATGAGATAACAGGAATAAAGCCGCAAACATATCCTCGTGCGCCATATCCGTATCAAAAATAACAGGTTTTGGAGTTTGAATCTGAATGAGGCTGGGGTCAGGAGTTAAATTCTGGTTCGCGCATCCGGCAAGCAGAAGGGATAATACACAGACGATAACCAGAAGCAATTGTCTAATGGATTTGAAACAAAGACCATTCATGGATTTTCTCCTTGCAGTGCTCTGCCATCAACCACTAATTTACCAATCCAGTTTCTCAATTTTATCGGGTTATTTACATCCATGGCGATTTCGGGGAGATATAGAAAATATGTATTGGATGAAATGTGCTGATTGGATCATAAATAAAAGTAATTTACTCTTATAGTATAAAAGTATTATGCCTTACATAGCGTGCTGCGTTTTTTACAAATAAAAACAGGTAAACAAGACATGTGCTTGTTTACCTGTTTCCTTATCTACTTGTATACCTAACCCTACAACTTCTCCAACTCATCCACCATTCGGCTCAACACATCGAACCCGCCCTGCCAGAACTTTGCTGAGCGGATGTCAATGCCTGCATCAGATAAGATCTTCTCGGGAGCTTCAGACCCGCCCGCGGATAAGATTTTCAGATACTTGGGCTTAAAGGATTCGCCTTCCGCTTTGAACTGCTGGTAGAGCGAAAACACCAGCAACTGACCGAAGGCATAGGCGTACACATAGAACGGCGTGTGATAGATGTGCGGGATAGAAACCCATTCCCATTTGAACTCATCGCTCAATTCCACCGAATCGCTGAATTGTTCTTTCAGATTTTCCATATACGCCACAGAGAGCTCGTCCGTGGAAGCGTTCTTCTGGATCATCGCATGTGCATCCCGTTCGAACATCGCAAAATAGATCTGGCGCAGAATGGTCGCAAAGGCATCGTCCATTTGCTTGAACA
>Ga0137368_10003721_pt1 | contig 16281 bp, 11 predicted proteins | sample SagtaG_13_FD_104917 | JGI IMG/M metagenome (GOLD analysis project Ga0137368, IMG submission 104917) | Vadose zone soil microbial communities from Sagehorn Ranch, Mendocino, California, USA - Sage1_L_100_16 metaG | ecosystem: Environmental > Terrestrial > Soil > Vadose zone | place: USA...
CTCTCGTAAGGCATGTTCCCGAAGTGGAACCAGCCGAGCACCTTGCGCAGGCCGAGCACGCGAAACTCACCGAGGTGACCGCCTGATCGCTACCTCTCCGCCATCCGTTGGGGGAGAGGGGCTGGGGAACTTCACGTTCAACAATTTCAAACGCGCCGCACGGACGGGCGATGTGCGCCGCACGCATCTTTGGCATAAACAGGTTTTGGTTTTCGGAAGAATCAGATGCTCGTATCTGGCACAGTTTCATTCTGTGGCCAATGGCGAATGCAGCACTCACCGTCTCGGGTTTCATCTCCACCAGTCTTATTTTTGAGAAGCTAATTAAGCGAAAATGCCTGGCACCTCCGCCCATCTTTGATTGCAGCAGCCTCAAATTGAACAATTGAACTGCCCTACGAGGCTGGCTTGTCAACGCGTTGCAGCATCCCGTTGATTTCGCCGATGGATTCTTGTCGCCTAAGCTTGCTAATTTGAGCTTCTATCACAGACCGCAATTGCACCCCAGTCGCTTTGAAACCAAGCATTTTCGCCACTGCTGCGGGAATCTCTCGCATCGTTGCCCCATGTCCAGCGTCAACCACTGCGAGAATGGCGGCGCGTAGTTCAGACGGAGGCAACATCTCGGGTTTGCGGAGACTTGCGAAAGAAACTGTTTCCCGATTCCGCACAGGGACTGGCGCATTCGGAATGAGGAGGAAACCATCTTCACGGACGCAACGTTTCGCCACCAAAACTGAACGAACTGCCTTCATGACAGCATCCTGAATTCGTGTTCCGGCGCGACCGAAGCCCCACAAATCTCGAACGCGATTGACGATTTCGTCTTCGTGGATTGGGCCTTCTTGCTCAACAATTCGCACGACTATCGCAGCGAGCTCTTTGGTTTGGAGTTCGTGCGGTCCAACGCGCACCGGCACTTCGCACCGCGCTTCTTTGTAAGGTATCGTCAGCGCGGTTAGTCCCTTGCTGTCGAGTTCCAACACGGTCTCACGCTCTATGCCGTCCTCGCTTTCAACGGTAAGGCTGACAGTAACTATCGGAGCCGAATGTTCTTTGATCTCGTCGATGACGATTTTTGCCCGCTCCAAAGCCTCTGTGACTTTCCGCAATTGTTCGGACGGCCGTTGCAGCCAGTCGGTGCTCCAGATGCGGTGTATGATCCAACCGTGATCCTCAAGAACCGCTTGACGCAGTCGATCCCGGTCACGGGCCGAACGGGAGGAATGGTACGCCGCACCGTCACATTCGATACCGAGCAAATAGCGTCCCTCACGTTGTCTGTCCAAGACAGCGAGGTCCACGAAAAATCCGGCAACGCCGACTTGTGGATGCACTTCGTAGCCGAGTGACTCGACGCTGCGGCGAACTGCTTCTTCAAATGGAGATTCTTCTTCACGACCAGACCGCTGTGCAATTGAGGGGCGGCCCGCTTGCGCGAAAGACAAGAAAGCCTTGAAGGCAGCCACGCCTCGCCCGGACGCACGCTCAAGGTCAATGTCATCCGCCGTGATTGACGAGAACACCTCGCACCGTTTTTTCGCCCGCGAAATCAATACATTCAGACGGCGTTCTCCTCCTTCGTTGCTCAAAGGACCAAAGCGCATGGCCATATATCCATGCACGTCCTTGCCGTACCCGACCGAAATGAAAATCACGTCGCGCTCGTCGCCTTGAACATTTTCGAGGTTCTTGACGAAAAATGGTTCCGTTCCGTGCGCGTGAAAGAAAGCTTCAGTCTCTGGGTTCTCACGGCGAAGTAATTCCAATTCATCCAGAATCGCGTGCTGTTGCCGAACGGAAAATGCGGCCACTCCCAAACTAAGGCTTGCATTTGTCCGAGCGTGCTCAATCACGGCCCGACAAATGGCTTTCGCCTCGACGCGATTTGTTCCGGTTGCGCCGCTGTCGAACACGCCATCGGGAACATGATTGAACTTGAGCCCAAGTCCCGCCGCTGCCGAATAAGGACTCGGCACGATGAACAACTTATCGTCGTAAAACTCGTGGTTCGACACCGTAATCAGCGAGTGATGCCTGCTGCGGTAGTGCCAGCGCAGCATTTTCTCCGGCAAGCCGCGAGCGCGACAGAGTCCCAGGATGCTTTCGATATCCTGTGCCTGTGCGGCTTGTGGCTGGTCTTCATCTTCTTCTTTCGTCTCCTCACTGGAGGTGAGCCTGGAGAAAAAACGGGTTGGGGGAAGTTGTTTGCTGTCGCCGACAACAACGATCTGTTTGCAGCGAGCAACCGCGCCAAAAGCGTCAACCGGCTGAACTTGGCTGGCCTCGTCAATCACGAGCAAATCAAACTCGACAGCACCCGCTTCGAGAAATTGGGCGACCGAAAGCGGACTCATCATGAAGACCGGCTTGATCGCCTGCACCACCGAGCCGGCATCTTTGAGAAGTCGTCGAACGGTTCGGTGGCCACGCTTGCGCTCCATTTCACTCTTCACGATGCCAGCCGCACCGACGCCGGCATGGAATTGCGGCATGCGTTCAAAATGAGCGAGGAGCGCCTGGTATTTCGCGAGTGCAATGCGTTCACGGTCGAGCCGTTTGAATTCAGCGACATGCCTGTTGTGAAGTTCTCCGTCGAACTGCGCGAGATGCGGCTTCTTGCGCACCATATCGCGGAGCAATTGGCTGAAATACACCCGGTCGAAACAGTCGGCGGCGGCTTGGATGGGCACACTGCCGTCCTCAAGCATTTCGACCAAACTCGATAAGCCGGACTGCCGAGCGTGACGGGCACGAATGAAGTAACCATTCCAGCGGGACAGCTCTTCCGGATTGTCGAACCAGTTACGGCATCTGTCGCGCAAAGCTTCCAGCGGCATTTCGTCAAATTCCCGGACGCCAAAGGCCACAGAACAATCAAGAACGAGTTCTTGGCAAAGCTGCCAGCCTTCTTCCCGGGCCGCCGTGAAGCGTTTCGCGAGTTCTTCGACTAATCGTGATACAAGCGATTGATCGTTCACACCGGCGAACATTTGGCGAAACCTTGCTCCAAGGCCGGCATCGTTTTGCCGTGCGACCCAGTTCAAAATCGTTTCGAGTTGGTTCCACTCTGTTTTCTCCTTCCTCCAAATCGCGCCGAATGCCGACTGAGCAACCGAATCGAATTCGCGGATTTTTCTCAGCGACTGTTGCCCTGAAATGATGCAGTCAATCAGCGTAACGCGTTCGGCATATTGCTTTGGCAATCCCACCGGAAGTGAGCCTCGAAGTTCAGCAATTGCTTTTCGGTATTTGCCATTGAGAAATCGGAACAGGGATTTACCGTACGCAGCAAGGTGAGTGCGTGACTCGGTGAAGTCTTTTTCCCAAACGGTTTCGGCTACTTTGCCCCGAGCCCGATCGCAAGCAGCGGAGAATTTCCGTCCATTGGCAAGGAGATCGCGCAAGCCCTCAAGACCGGCATTCCAAACCGTATTGCCGAGCGCCTGTTTATCGAGCGGAGGAGCCTGTGCGACATATTCCGCAATGATGCGTTGTTGCTCCGTCTCTACAAACGTCGCAGGAGTCGGCTGACCGAGAGCCGTTGCCAGAGCGAGTGATGTTTCGCGAAGTTGGTCGAGTTTGCTTCTGACTGACTGAACACGTTTGAGCAACGGATCTAGATCGATACGCAGGACAGTTTCGTGGCAAACGCCGCGCCAGGGATGCTGATTTGGCAGCCCGATTTGTGCGATGCGCTCCGTGATCTCTTGAATGAGCTTGCGATATTCACGCCGCTGCTCGGACGTCCAGGCTTCCGCATCCGAAAACGAAAGCCCGGCCGCTTCCGACCCACGACTTCCCAACACGCTGAGGTGACCGATGACACCAAACGGCGTCAAGCCGCCCGGCTTGTGTTCCTCATGTAACGAAGCGACGTGGTCATTCAAGCCCGCGCGCCGTTGCTCCAGCTTCGGAATCAAGCTTTCAAGCTCAGCCGCCTTGGGCCGGCCGAGCCTCCAGGTGCGTCCAATCTCTTCGATGACCGCGCGCTTGTTCGCCTTGTTGCTGTGTAATTCAAGGCAGAGAGCGCCTAATCCTTCGCGTTCGAGTCGGCGCTTCACCACTTCGAGTGCCGCGAGTTTTTCAGCAACGAACAGCACCCGCTTTCCGTCGAGGACGGCGGTCGCAACTATGTTCGTGATCGACTGGCTTTTTCCTGTGCCGGGTGGTCCTTGAATAACCATGCTGCGCCCTTGACGCACAGCTTCAATCGCGAGCGTTTGCGAACCATCCGCATCCACCACATGGTCCAATCGCGATAAGGGAATCAGTTCGTCAAGCTGAACGTCGTCGGGCAACAGTGGTTCCGATTGGGGGAAGCCATCCTGCAAAAGGCCGATGATGAATGGCTGATTGATCAGTGCCTCCGCCTCGGGCCAATTCTCCGGGTCGAGATCGCGATACATGAGAAACTTTGCAAAGGAGAAGAATCCCAAAGTTATTGCATTCGGAATTACTTCCCAGTTCTTCGCTCGGCTTGTCGCCTTCGCAACTGATACAAAGTATTTTGTTGCACTGAATTTCTCTTCGTCGGGAAACGGAGGCATCTCGATTCCAAAGTCGGCCTTGAGCTTTGCGCGGAGTGACAAGTTTTCCTCAATCTCATCGTCGGTCCACTTTAGGACGAAACGTTCCGACGCGGATTTTCGACTGAGCTCAACGGGCACGAGAATCAGGGGAGCATACCGAGGGGTGTCGGCTTGCTCTTCTTCGAACCATTTCAAATGACCGAGCACCAAGTAGAGGATATTTACGCCTTGCTCTTCAATCATTGACCGCGCATCGCGATACAAATCCAGCAACCGACGCTGCAACGCTTCGGGTGAAAGTGCAGTTTGCAGCCGCGAATCCACATGCCTCTTTGCCAGACCAGTGGAGGAATCTTCTTCTTCATCTGGCTGGGGCAATCCGATTTCCTCGTCGTCTTCTTCGGCTTCAGACGGAGTGGGCTCGGCTACCACGGTCTTCGTGCTGTGCCCGGGGACAAAATTGAATGACTTTTTTTCAGGGACAAGCAGTCGGAACACTTCTTCACTCAACTCATCGTGAACCTGGATGATGCGCGCCGATTTGGAGCTAACAGGGATGGAAAGCAGCCGATTCCTCGTCGAGAGGTCCAAAAGCTCGTTTCGACTCTTCTCCAAAAGTTCTGGAATCGTAGGCATATGCAGTTCCCAAGCCTGGATAGCAAATCAGCCATTTCCTTCCAAGAACCGATTGAGCCGCTTCAAAGCAGCGTCTTCGGCTATCTCCGCTCCAGTGGAGTACGCGGTCTCGCGCTCAATTCTGCCGGCCGACTTGCACATCGTAATGGGCGAGGTGTTCGCCGGCCGTGGCGAGGCCTTTGTTAACCGCTGTGAGATACTCTTCTGCGACTCGTCAAAATTCTCAACCGCACCAGACCTTCGGCCACTCTCTCCCATCCGATGGGCGAGGGCTTTCGAAGCTGGTGGTTTTCTCCGGCTGAAGCAAGAGCGCCCCTGCCGGAGTCGGCTTCGCTGATGCCACTTGACCCGGAAGCAAGTTGAGGGATTTTGGGAACATGAAGCCATGCTCGATGCTTATCGTGGGCGCCGTGGCGGCAGCGTGTCTTGGAAAGATTCCGACCGCGCAGGGAGAAGGCCCACCTGACGTTGTCTGGGAAGCCATCACACCCAGCGCATTGGCAAATAGCATTCAAGGGGTTGGCTGGTCTCCGAGGGTGTCCGGCCAGGTGGCTTTCGGATCAACGGATCGCTGGCTGCGGACCCGTCAGGCGGATGACGGCTCTCTGGTTTATTCTGTCCTGCAACCGCACCGTTCCGGCAGCGCCAACCAAACGATCTACTCGACCGACGGAGCGTTTATCGCCGTGCATAACTCCAGTGGCGGTCTTGGTTATCGCGTGCATCGTGCGGCAGACGGCGTTTTCCTCGGCACGCTTACGGTAACAGTCGGTGGGGATGGGCTCGTGCGTTTTGCCCCCGACGATCAACTTCTCGGTGCAGTCGCCGGAGATGGGACGCTTTCGCAGTGGCGATTCGAGAACTTCACGGTGTCGGTGACGGTAGGCAGTGGATACGATCGCACCAACACCACATTCAACTTTTCGCCGAACGGCGCGCTTCAGTCTGCCGCGAGCCGGGGCACGATCACCCTCCGGCAGCAGAGCGACGGCCAGACGGTGCGTCTGCTCAAGGGCGGGTTGGCCCAAGGGTCCACGCCTGTCGCGTTCACGCCGGACAGTACGCGCATCGCTGCCTGGAGCGACAATCCCAACCAGGTAACGCTCTGGCGCCTATCCGACGGCGTCCGGCTGAGGGACTTCGCTGGAAGCGCGACTAACGAGGGAGTCGGGGCAATCCGCTTCACCCCGGACGGTGCGCACATGGTCACGACCGGTTACCTGCCGTTCGTAGATGGAGACGGGCTCTGGCAGCAAAAAGGCGTGATTCGATTTTGGAGCGTCTCGGACGGTAGTTTGCGCCAGGTATATGATTCGCGCACGGGTATCGGTGTCACCTCAGCGGTAGCCTGGTCGCCGGACGCCACCCGCTTCGCCTATGGCACGTATGAGGGCACTGCCGTGGTAGCGCGCACACCCGCAGCGATTCAAGCGAACCTTGTTCTTCAGGCCATGCAGATACTGCCTGATGGAAATGTGCTGTTGAGGCAATCCGGGACGCCAGGCGCAGAGTATCATGTGGAAGCCACGACAAATATGCTATTGTGGCGAGAAGTGGGCGTATCGAGGGCGAATTCCAACGGCTACTTTGAGTTTCTGGACACCAATGGCTACGGCTCGTCGCTGAAGTTCTACCGGTTCCGGAAGTCTTAGCCCAATCCATGCAGTTGGACGGGAGCGCGCCCGCCTCGGGCGCAGTGGTTGGCGCCCTTGCCAACCACCGCTCCTCTATTATCGGCGACGTTTCGTGCCCGAAGGGGACAGCCTGGACATTCATCAGGAGGTCCGGATTGACGCGTTTCGCGGACTGCGGTCGCTGCAAATCCCGGAAGCATTACGCCATTTACGAGACGAGTCATGCCAGGGGTTGGCCTGGAGGGTTTGTTACCGTGCTGGCATTGCTCTGCATCCTTTCGCCTCTGACGGCGCTGCTGCTCTTCTGCATCTACTTTTTCCGTTATCGCCTTGAGCTGGTCCGCGCGCGGAAAAAGGCGCGTGAGCAGACGTTGGCGGATTTGTACCAGCAACTGAGGGAATTGCGGCAGGAGATTGAGGCGTTGAAAAAGGAACGCAGACCCGAGGCATCCCAATGAACTGATGGTGACCATCGGGATATTGGCGGCATTGAGCGCCTTGTTGTTTCCGGCGCTATCTCGCGCGAAATCGCGCGCCAAAACTGAATCGTGCAAAAATAATCTCAGACAGATGGGACACGCCTTGGCCATGTACGAGGGCGACTTCCGGTATTATCCAGGAGCTGGCGCTTCCGCTCTGAGGACCAATCAACCGCCCTGGATATTGCGTTCACCGGATTCGTGGCTTGCCAAATTAATGCCTTATCTCGGAAGGGACAATCCGTTGTTATGCGCTGCTGAACGCAGCATGGTATTTGACCGTGCCGGATTTGCCAGTGAGGGACGCCGGCTGCAACTCTACTGCCATGAATGCCTCCTCGGGAACTTCGTATTCGCAACCGATGCCGAAGCCTGCGGCGGGCGAGAAGCCAAAGCGGGGATAATACTCGGGGTGCCCGACGACAATAACCGCACTGAACCCCAGTTCCTTGCACCGCTCGAGGCCAGCTCGAACAAGTGCCGAGCCGACACCCCTCCGCCTGTATTCTGGAGCCACCGCCATCGGGGCGAGGCCCATCACCTTGAAGTCGGGATCGCCGGTCAGATAGGCCGGCGAAAACATGATGTGACCGACAACCAATCCGTCAGCCTCAGCCACGAGCGAAACGACGGGATGTGCTCGTTTTCGCAGAGCATTGACAAGGTCGGCCTCGGCGGGCGTTTCAAACGCTGACGCATTGACTGCATACACGGCCGTCCAGTCTTTTTCTTCTTCGGGGCGAATCAGCATGCAATCTCTCGTCAGGGCAAACGGCGTGCCTTTTCAAACAGGCATACCTCGACCCGGAAATCGCTTAAGTCACTTCGAACCATGTTTGTTGATGACCCAACGCAGCGCGGCTTCCTCGCCGAAGATGCGCCATCGGTCTTTATAGATGATCCAGTCCTGGTCCGATAGTTTCGGCAGCAACGGTTCCAGTTGTCGATTGAGTTCATCGAGCGATTCGCGTTGCCGCGCCAGCAGGTTGAGGCGGTCCTGAACGGTGTGTCCGCTGCTGCCGTAAGGAGCGGTGGGGTCCATCTTGCCGAGGGCAGTGCGTTCGAGGGAAATGCCCACGAGCTGGCTGGGCTCCGCTGTTCCGTGCGAAGTGACTGCGCCGCGACAAAGCGGGTGGCGCGGTGCAGCCAGCCAGCGAGCACGATCTTTTCCGGCAGCGAACCGGCCTTGCGCGCGAGGTCGGCGAAGACGATCTGGGCCACATCCTCGGCACGATGGACGTCACCGTCCACGCGACGAAGGGCTGTGGAATAAACGAGGTTCACATAACGGGAGACCAGTTCGCGGAAGGCGGATTCCGAACCGTCGGCAGCGTAGCGGCGCAGGAGTTGTCGGTCCTCAAGCATCGGTCTTTGAAAATAGACAGCCGCCAGACACAAGAATCGGACAAAAAGGCAGCGGCGACCGGACAGATGCCTGCGGGCAAGGATCCGGTTGAGCTCAGAGCCGCTCCTGGCCCCAAAGGCCGATGAACGGAACGCGTTTCACGTTCGCGGTGTCGGCTTGCTCAGTACCTCCAACGCCTGGACGGTCGCCGCGTTGCGGTTTTCGAAGCCAAGCTTCTCGAAGATGCGGGCTGTGTGAACCTTCACCGTATTTTCGGCACAACCAAGAATTGTGCCAATGTCCGAGTTGGATTTTCCCTGGGCAATCCAGAGCAGCACTTCGGCTTCGCGCGGTGTGAGGCCAAGTGATTCGAGCGGCTTGGCGGAATCGAAGTTGGGCTTGAGTTCGACTTTCGCCATCGCAGCCTGTTCCTTTTCGTTGTGGCGGTCCAATCGCGCATTAATGGCGCTTAGCACTTCTTCGGCGCTCGCAGGCTTGGTGAGGTAATCATCCGCGCCGAGGTTCATGCCGGTGCGCAAGTCCTTTTTGTCTCCTTTGGCGGTCAGAAAGATAAACGGGATCGAAACGGTTTTGCTGTCGGCGCGCAGGGTTTCCAAAACCCCGTAACCGTCCAGCTCCGGCATGGAAACGTCGCAGAGGATGACATCGGGCAATTCGCGCTGGGCGATTGCAACCCCGGCACGACCATTGGATGCGGAGAGCGGCTTGAAGCCCTCCATTTCGAGCATCAGCACAAGGTTCTGCAAAGTTTCCGCTTCGTCTTCAATCACGAGTATTGTTTTCATGGATGTTCCTCTCTCTTAATCTTGATCTTAATCTTAATCTTAAAAAGGTAAGGCAAACAGCGGCAGCCGGACCGTGAACGTTGTCCCCTGACCCTCGACGCTTTCGAACTGAATTTCGCCGCCATGCAAGGCCACGCAGCGCTGAACGATGAGCAGCCCCAATCCTGTCCCCGGAATCTGCCGCACGTTGCTGCCGCGGTGGAACGCCTGGAACAACCGTTTCTGATCGGCTTCCGGAATGCCGCAGCCGTGATCGGTGACGCGGCAAATTGCGTTGTCGCCGTCGCGTTGAACGACGAAGTCCACGCGCTGGTCCGGCGGGGAATACTTCACTGCGTTGGCCAACAAGTTGGTGAAGATATGGCGCAAAAGACTCTCGTCGCCGCTGGCATGCTCCGGCGAGCCGTTCGTCTGCAAGTGAATCGGGCAACGCTTGCCCGTGGCGGATTCGATTTCGTCGCAGAGCCGCCGGCACAGGGAACGAAATTCCAGCGGCGCGGGGGTGAACCTCATGCGGTCGGTTTCCAGACGGCCCAGCACCAGCACTTCCTCCATCATGCCAGCCATGCGACGGACGGATTTGTTGATCGTGAGCAATAGTTGTTCGCGTTTCTCAGGCGCGAGCCGATCGTGATAACGATGCAGGTTGTCCACCGAGGACATGATGATTTCCAGCGGAGTGCGGAACTCATGCGACACCAGCGAGACGAAGTTACTCTTGAGTTCGCTGAGTTCGCGTTCGCGTTCGAGCGTTTTCAGCAGTTCCGATTCAGCCCGCTTGCGGTCGGTGATGTCGTGCATGATGGCGGAGACGAACATCGGCTGGCCGTCGCTCGTGCGCGGGATCACGAGCATCAGGGAAACGGGAATCTCCCGGCCTTCGCGATGCCGCAGCACGGTCTCCCCCGAGCAGGCGCCGTCGCGCAACCCGGTCGGAATCATGACGTGACGAATCTCCTCGTAGGCACGGGTCGAATGGACATCGCGAATCGTCAATCCCTCCAGCGGCTTGTCCGGTGACAGCCCAATCATGCTGCGTCCGGCGGGATTGATGTAGAGAATGCGCTCTTCCATGTCCGCGAAGCCAAAAAAATCACCGGTGGCCTCGGCGATGGAGGCGAAGCGGGCCAGTTCCGCCGTGCGTTCGGCCACGCGCCGTTCGAGCGTCGCCTTTTCTGCGCGCAGCGCCGCATCGCGCTCGGTCACGCGATCCGCCATTTCGTTGAAGGATCGCGCCAACGCGCCGAGTTCATCACCACGCGGAACAACCGCCCGCGCAGAGATGTCGCCGGCACTCATCTGCTTCGTGGCGCGCGTCAGTTCCGCCATCGGTTGCGCGACTTGTCGTTGGAGGATCGTCGCAAGAAATCCCAGCACCAGCGCGAGCGAGATCAGGCCCGACCACAGAACCCATTGCGCGGATTGAAACGCCTGCCGCTGCAATTGCTCGCGCGGCATCGTGGTGAGAAAAAACCACTCCGGTCCGGTCAAGCGCGCGACGCTGTAGTAAGACTTACTCGCGTCATCGTAGCCGGAAAACTGTCGCACCGTTCGTGCGCTGACGGCGCGATAAAGACCAGCCAGGGCCGATTCGCCACTGTCCTGCATCCGGAGCAGCCCCTTCGTTGCGAGGATTTCCTGCCGTTTGGTGGGGTGCGCGACCAGCCGGCCGTCGCGGCGGAAGATGACGTGCATCGCTCCCGGCAATTCGCTTCGCGTCGTTTCCTCCATCAAGCGATTCACGAAGAGGTCATGCCCGACTGAGCCAAGGAAGCGGCCATCCTTCTCGATGGGTAGATAGACTGACACAATCGGTACTTTGTTCGTCGGCTCCTCGATGACGCCCGACCAGGAGAAGCCCTCCGGCGGCTTGTTCGTCGGCATGGCGAGCTGGAACCACTCCAGCGCGCTCGGATCATAGTCGGCCGGCGTATCCCAGACCCACGTCGGGAGGCGTGGATCGAAGCCGATGTTGGCCCAGCCGGGCAGGACGAAATAGACGCTCGGAAAAGAATCCACCCAGCCGGGCAACAGCTCATTGCAGATGTCCTGAGCCCGGAGAATTTGGACCTGAAACTCTGGCGTGAGCGCAGCATTCTTGTGCGCCCAGAGCGTGGACCACTTGCGGCCGTCAGAGAATTCCTCGCGGCTCCGCCAGGCCCCATCCGGATAGAGCCGGAACCGCTCGTCCCACTTCTTTTGGTAATCCGTTGGGAGGGGACTCTCCATGCGTTTGAGAAACTGACCCCGCACAAGCGTGAGGTTGGCCTGGACCTGCTGGAAGCCGATCTCCTCCCTCCGCGACCGCTCCGAAACGTAGGTCGCCAGATGCTTCAGGTCGCGCTGGCTGGCCGCATCGTAAACTATCCCGTAGGTCACCGCCGTGGCCACCGCAATAACCAAGCCGGCGCCGACGGCCACGTGGAGGAGGATACGCTGTGGGATGGTCATGGAAGATGATTGGGATCAAGAAGAAGATTAAGATTAGGTTTAAGGGTAAGAGTAAGAGTATGATTGAGATTAAGAAGGGCGGGCGAACAGCGGCAACCGCACGGTGAACGTCGTGCCTTTTCCTTCGCTGCTTTCGAAATGGATTTCTCCGCCCTGCAACGCCACACAACGGTGAACGATGAGCAATCCCAGACCCGTCCCCGGAATCTGCCGCACATTGCTGGCGCGGTGGAAGGCCTGGAACAACCGCTTCTGGTCGGCCTCCGGTATTCCACAGCCATGATCAACGATTCTGCAAGCGGCATCATCACCGGCGCGCCGCACGACGAAATCAACACTCTGATTTGGCGATGAATACTTGACGGCGTTGGAGAGCAGGTTCGTAAAGATGTGGCGCAACACATTTTCGTCGCCAAACGCCTGTTCCGCCTCGCCCTCCACATGCAAGTGAATCGGACAACGTTTTCCCGTGGCCGATTCGATTTCATCGCAGACGCGCTGAGAAAAGGCTCGCAAATCGAACGCAGCCGGTTTGAACGTCATCCGGTCCGTCTCCAGGCGGCCCAGCAGAAGGACTTCCTCCATCATCCCGGACATGCGGCGAACGGACTTGTTGATGGTACGCAGCAGTTGTTCGCGTTTTTCCGCCGGCAACCGGTCGTGGTAGCGATCGAGATTGTCGGCTGACGACATGATGATTTCGAGCGGCGTGCGGAACTCGTGCGAGACCAGCGAAACGAAGTCGCTCTTGAGCTGGCTCAACTCGCGTTCCTTGGCAAGAGCTCTCTGGAGTTCAGCTTCAGCCCGTTTGCTCTCGGTGATATCGAGGCCGAAGCCAAGCACATGCGGATCGCCGTTGATTTCGATGATGTTGGCCGAGACCAGCACCGTCCGGACGGCGCCATCGTGACGGCGAAGCTGAGACTCGACATTACGCAACGAATGCGTGCGCCGCAATTCCGCGAAGAATTTAGCACGCTCTTCCGGATCCTCCCACAGGCCCAATTCTGCCGAATTGCGCCCTGCGATCTGCGCGCGCTCCAGGCCGATCCACTCGAGAAAGGCCTCGTTCGCTTCCACGAATTGTTTGTCCCGCAATCGCGCGATGGTGATGAGTACCGGGCTGGCATGAAAGGCCGTGCTGAAGCGCGCCTCGCTCTCGCGCAGACGCGCCTCGCTCGCGCGCAACTCCGTCTCCGCTTTCTTGCGTTCGGAGATGTCGTTAATGACGGCCTGGATGACCTTGCGCTCGCCCAACTCGACGCGCGTGAGGATAACTTCGAACGGCACCTGCTCCCCGCGCGCGTTCAGGCCTACCCAGTCGAACCGTGCGCTGCCTTTCTCCACGCACTCTGCGATGTGGCGCAGCGAGGCGGACGCGGAGCTTTCGCCGTTGGGTTGAAAGGGTGGCGAAGTGTCTTTGGGATGTCTCCCCAGAATCTGGTCGGCGGTCGCGAAACCAAGCATGCGCAACGTCGCTGAATTCACTTCCAGGAATTGTTCCTCATCCTGGATCATTACGCCCTGGCTTGATCCCTCGAACAGCGCGCGGAACTTCTGTTCGCTCTCCTGCAACGCTTGTTGGGCGCGTTTTCGTTCGATGGCCAGGGCCGTTTGTGTGGCTACGAACGCGAGGATTCGCTTCTCCTCCTCGCCGTACGCCGCAGCATCCTGATAATCCTGCACCGCCATTACACCGAAGGGCTTGCCCTGGATACTCAGGGGCACACCCAGCCATATTGCGGAGGGCTCGCCCGATTCGACATAAGAAATCTCCTTGAAACCTTTGAAAGTGACCTTGTCGCCGACGCGCTTCTTCCGCGCGTTCATGGACCCGTCGAGCAGTAGCGCTTTTCCGGTACGCAACACGTAGCCGGTCAGGCCCGTACCGGGCGGGAACGGCTCCGGTTGCCCGCTGCGTTCGTCCACGAAGTACGGGAACGAGATCAATTCCGTCGTTGGGTCGAAGAGCGCAATGTAGAAATTGTGGGCCGGCATCAGCCCTTTGATGATTTCATGAATCTGCGGGTAAAGGCTGCTGAGGTCCTCTGCCGCGTGCGCCGCTTCCGAGATTTGATACGTCGCCTGTTGGATTTTCTCGCTTCGCTTTCGCTCCGAAATATCGACGCCGGCGCTCAAGGAATACGGCACGCCGTCGATGTCCACCACCTCCGAGGACAAAAGCACGGTTCGTTTGCTTCCATCTTTCGCACGCAATTCCACTTCGAAGTCGCGCACGAAACCCTTGGTTTCAAGCTGTTGGCGATAGCGATGCAGACTTTCCGGTGCCACCCAAAAGTTCAACTCGAACGGCGTCTTCCCAATAACTTCGTCGCGGGAGTAACCGAGAGTTTTTGTGAACGTCTCGTTGACCTCCAGGAGCACAGCGTCGGAAAAGCGCACGAGGCTGTGCATCGCGGGACTGTTGCGGAAGGCCGCCCGAAAAAGAGCATCGTTAACCACCTGTCCAGAAACGTCTTGTTCGCCGCCTGAGGGCACGCGGCCCCCAGCTTCTCCACGGAAATCGGCATGCCGGGTAGGCCCCGTGCCCTCACCGGGCAGCTTTTTCAACGGGCGGTTAACAGCGATCCCAGAGGCTGGTTGCTTCGCGCTTCGTACGCGTGACGGCCGTTTCGGAATTCGGCTCATGGCCTCAAGAATACCAAGTGCCTGCCTTGGGAAAAGCCGATTTCTTGGGAGTAATACCAAAGCATTATCGCAGGGAGTATCCGAGCGTGTTACTGAAGGAGTGTAAGGCAAACTGTGGTTCGATCCCACAAGCCCGCCACTTGAAATGACATGATTACTGGCTCCGAAGAAAACGGTCACGATGACTCGAAGAGCCTGCCTCAGTGGGCGGATTGCGATTTCTTTTGCATTCACGACTATGCCCGCACGGGCGCCTCGACGTGTGGCTGGCGCGGTCGGCTTCAGGACGCGCGCCACGTCGAAAACGGGAAGCTCATTTGCCCCCGCTGCGGCTGCGTGACGCTCCTTCGCATTCCGCTGGATCGAGCGGACCGGTCGAGGGCGCAGAACGTCTGACGGAGCACCGCCGTGTGCGCCGCGGTCGCGCCGTAGCGGCGCTTTGGCGCGCCGCGAAGGCGGAAGCACGCCGCAGCGCGTTTAAGAGCGTGTTTGCAAAATCGTTCTGGCAGCACAGGCGACCCGCCGGTGCCATCCGGCGACTCGCCGGACGGAATGGGGGGCAACGGTTCGCACCAATCGGGAGGGCCTTCCCAAGGTTGCTCTCTGCAGCTTCGGTCGGCGGGTCGCCGACCGGAGATCAAAAGGACCGGTCAAGTTAGTTAGGAGTCCCGCCTTAAGGCGGCTGAGGGAGAGGATTCGCGTCAACTTGGGAAGTGCGTGCGTTTGACCGCCTGAAGGCGGAACTTCATACCGTGCGCGAATCGACCGACAGTTTTACTCACAGCGCCGTGGACGAAGTGGCGAGGGTTCACCCGACGAATACCGCCCGGAAAAAGAAAACTCAAACTCGTTCGCGAATTTCGCAAGGCACATCACGGATTCTTGAGCTGAGCCTTGACGCGATAGAAGCGCGTGCCGGAGGACGGGACCGCTATGTCAGTCCATTTGTTTGTAATGGTTGGCAAGGAACCGCCGACGGCGGGAACCCAGTTTGCTGGATTCAGGGAATCGGACGTTTCAACCGTCTGAAGTATTCTCTGACATCCATGCCAGAGATTAGAACCGCTAACTAACTACGCGAACCACCGCACAGCAAACTACTAAACATCCATCACGGGCTCAGGGGCGCCTTCGGGCCTAACGGCACAGGACTTCCAAGGCGGCCTGCACCACTGACTCCACCTCGATTGCGTGCATGCAACGAAAATCGATCGGGCACTCGCGCCGGTAGCAGGGTGAACACGGAGCGCGTGACCGGAGCAAGCGATGCCGCGAATCGCGCGGCAATCCCGGTCCGGTGAGTTCCGGCGACGTACTGCCGAATGGAACGACGACTGGCGTTCCGAGCGCCGCCGCGACGTGCATCGGCCCGCTGTCGTTGGTGAGCAGGCACCGGCACAGCTTCAGCACCGCGCAGAGTTCGCGGAGTGACGTGCGTCCGGCGAGGTTGATCGGCCCGGTGGGCGCGTTGTGGGCAGCGGGTTGCGCGAGCGCCGCGGCGATCTCTCCGGCAAGTTGCACGTCGGCGCTGCCGCCCAGGATGAGCGAGCAACAACCCGCACGCTCCTGGATTTTGGCGGCCGCGTCAATCAAGCGGTCTTTGGGCCAGCGTTTGGCGGGGCCGTATTCGGCGCCCGGATTCAGGCCGAGCAAGCGTGGATCGTTCGGAATGCCGAACTTGCTCCGCGCCGCCTCCACTTCGGCGTCGGAGACGGCAATTTGCGGCGCGACAGGCTGCGGGTTCGCTCC
>Ga0137368_10003733_pt1 | contig 16261 bp, 16 predicted proteins | sample SagtaG_13_FD_104917 | JGI IMG/M metagenome (GOLD analysis project Ga0137368, IMG submission 104917) | Vadose zone soil microbial communities from Sagehorn Ranch, Mendocino, California, USA - Sage1_L_100_16 metaG | ecosystem: Environmental > Terrestrial > Soil > Vadose zone | place: USA...
CGTCCAGTGCAACGCCCGAGAGCGTCAGGTTCTCTCCGAGCAGGCCGGGCTCCACTCGGATTCCCTGGGCGTGGAGCGCATCGACCACCGCCTGGTCCAGTAAGCTAAGCTGGCGTGGCCCGGGCCCGGCGTGGCGATCGCCTTCCAGCCCGTGATCGGCTACGAGCCACCCGACGTCGACCGGCCGCTTGACCAGGCCCGGCCGGTCGCCGACCGCCACCGATACGACGCGCCCCATCGCTGCCTCCTTATGGATCGGCGATCGGCTCGGCCGGCGGCTGAAAGCTGGGCGGTCCGCTCGCGATGACCTCTTCGGCCGAATAGCCGTGTCGACGAATCAATTCGAGCACCGCTTCGGCGTGCGGTCGATCGCGCGTCTCCAGGATCAGGTCCAGGCCGACCTGGCCGAGGGCGGTGTACGGGCCGAGGCGGTGGATACTGATGTGGATGATGTTGATGCGCTCGGCTGCGAGCACGCCGGTCAACGTATGAAGCTGGCCGGGCTGGTCGTTGAGCCAGGTCCGGATCGCCAGGTAGCGCCCGGCGCTCGCCAGGCCTTGCTGGAGCACCTTTCCGAGCAGGTTCGGATCGATGTTGCCGCCACTGACCACGATCCCGACGCGCCGGAAGCGGGCCGGCAGCGCGCCCTCGAGCACCGCCGCCAGGGCGGCCGCGCCGGCCCCTTCGGCCAGCAGCTTCTGTCGCTCCAGGAGCAGGACGATCGCTCGGGCGATCGCCTCGTCGCTAACCGTCACGACATCGTCGACGAGTCGGTTGATCAGCTCGAAGGTAAGGGCGCCCGGCCGCTGGACGGCGATCCCGTCGGCGATCGTAGAGCAGTGGGCAGCCATGAGCCGGCCGGAGCGAAACGACTCGGCCAGGGCCGGGCTGCCGGCCGCCTGGACCCCTACCACGCGCAGGCTGGGCCATTTGTGCTTCGCGACCACGGCCACGCCCGAGATCAGGCCGCCGCCGCCGACGGGGACCACCAGCGCGTCCAGGTCTGGCGCATCTTGGAGCATCTCGAGCGCCACTGTCCCCTGGCCGGCGATCACATCCGGGTCGTCGAAGGCGTGCACGTAGGCCAGGCCCCGCTCGGCGGCCAGCCCCTGGGCGTAGGCGTGCGCGTCATCGTAGCTGCCACCCTCCAGGATGACCTCGGCTCCCTGGCGCTGGATCGCGGTCAGCTTGGCGAGCGGCACGCCGACTGGCACGACAACCGTCGCCGGACAGCCGAGCAGCCGCGCCGCGAGCGCGACGCCCTGGCCGTGGTTGCCGGCTGAGGCGGTGATGACGCCCCGTCCACGCTCGCGGCGGTCCATGGCGAGTAACTTGCTGAGCGCCCCGCGGACTTTGAACGCGCCCGTGTGCTGGAGGTTCTCGAGTTTCAGGAAGACCTCGCGCTCGGCCAGCTCGCCGAGCGCTTCCGACCGCTCCGTTGGGGTTCGCCGCACGTGCGGGCCGACTCGCTCCAGAGCGGTCTCGATGCTCTGGAAATCGATCCCAAACGAGGCCTGCAGAATCCCGACGGCTGCTACGGCTGCGCTCGCTACGGGATCTCCGTCGGGCGCCTCATTCTTCATCTTCATTCTTCATTCGTATGCGTGGGATGATCGAACGGTCGAACTCGCCGCAACGGCCAGCTCCGAGCACCAGGAGGTGAGCCAGGCACCGCTCTGCTTTGCCAATCAGATCGGCAACGTCGACGGTCTGGCAGGTCGGCCCGAACCAGCGCAGCATCTCGATGCCCGCCGACAACTTGGATCGGGCGCCATGATAATTGCCGCGCCCCAGGTGATAGAAGCCGACGCCCACCAGGAGGATGCCCTGATACAGGTAGCGCACGTCGTCGTCGGTGGCGCGCCAGAGCAGCTCGAGAGTCTCATGCTGCTCGAAGAACTCGCCGGTGTTGAACTCCGCGATCCCTTTGAGCAGCTCGGGTGGAGGCGCCGCGGCGCAGCGAGCCGAGCTGTACGGCCCGCTGCGTCGCTTGTGTGCGCCGGAGAAGTCCCCCCGCTCGCGGTGGCTTGAGCTGTCCTCGGCATCCTTGGGCGTGCGCGTCGACACCGCGCGCTCGCGCCCCCACCCCCTCGCCCCCTCCCCCAAATTTGGGGGAGGGGGTTGGAGGTGGGGGCCTTGGCCCGCCTCGAGCAGCTCGCGCGGCAGTGGGAACGTCACGTGTTCGTCTATCACGTGCCGCTCCTGCACTTCGGCCGCCCCGAGCTCGCGCAGCCGCGCCACCGTGGCCGACACCAGGTATTCGGGGGCCGAGGCGCCGCTGCTCACGGCGACGCTTTGAACGCCCTCCAGCCAGGCCGGCTCGATCTCTTCTGGATCCTGGACCAGATAGGCCGGCCGACTCCTGGCGCGGGCAACCTCGACCAGACGATTCGAGTTGGAGCTGTTGTGTGAGCCAACCACGAGCACCAGGTCGGAATCCCCGGACAGCTCGGCCACCGCCGCCTGCCGGTTGCTGGTCGCGTAGCAGATGTCTTCCTTCGGTGGCAGCTCCAGGCGTGGGAAGCGGCTTCGCAGCCGATCCAGGATGACCTGGGTGTCCTGGACCGAGAGGGTCGTCTGGGTGAGGACCACGACACGGTCCGGGTCCGGCACCGCGACCGAGTCGGCCTCCCCGACCGTCTCGATCAAGGTGCCCTGGTGTGGCTCGATCTCGCCCAGGGTCCCGATCGGCTCGGGATGGCCGCGGTGGCCGATGTACAGAACGTGGTAGCCGCGCCTGGCGTAGCGGATCGCCTCGAGGTGGACCTTGGTGACCAGCGGACAGGTGGCGTCGATCACGCGCAGTCCCCGCGCCTGAGCGGCCGCCCGGTCGGACGGCGGGACGCCGTGTGCAGAGAAGATGAGGACGCTGCCGTTTGGGACCTCGCTCAGGTCCTCCACGAAGACGGCGCCGCGCGAGCGAAGCTCGGCAACGACCTGCTGGTTATGGATGATCTCGTGCTTGACGTAGACGGGAGGCTCGAAGATGTCCAGCGACTGCTCGACGATCTCGACGGCCCGCGAGACCCCAGCGCAGAAGCCGCGCGGATTAGCGAGCGTGATCTGCATGCCACGAGTATATCAAGGCGAAGGAATGAGGAATGAGGAGGCCGTCCCACTCAGTCCTCATTCCTCATTCCTCATTCCTGGCTCGGCGTTTCCTCCGCACACCAAGACGCCGACACGTGCCCCTCGAGGGATCTGTGCTGAGCGGGACAGCAGCGCAGCGAGCGCGGCCGCGCCGCCAGGCTCGGCCATCGTCTGGGTCTCCTCCCACAGGAAGCGCTGGGCCGCCAGGATCTGGGAGTCGGACACCAGCGCGACGCGACTGACGTGCGCCCGAGCGAGCTCGTAGTTCAACTCGCCCACTCGGCGAGCGCCGAGCGAATCGGCCGCCACTGACTCCAGGCGCTCCAGGTCGACCGGACCGCCCGCCGCCAGAGCGCTGTGCAGAGTCGGCGCTCCATTCGGCTCGACCCCGATCACGCTCACCCGCGTCTCGCGCAGGCACGTCGCCATGCCGGCGATCAACCCGCCCCCGCCGACGGCGACGAGCAGGTAGTCGAGCGGCCCAGGAGCGTCCTCGACGAACTCCAGTGCCACGGTGCCCTGGCCGGCGATTACGGCCGCGTCGGCGTAGGCGTGCACGTACACCCGGCCCGTGCGCTCGGCGTCGGCGTGGGCCGCCTCGGCGGCCGCCGAGTACTCTCGGCCCACCAGCCGGACTTCGGCGCCCCAGGCGGCGATCCGCTCGCGTTTGACGACTGGCGTCGTCTCGGGGACGTAGACCGTGGCGCGAGCTTCAAGCCGGCGGGCGGCGTAGGCCACGCCCAGCCCGTGATTGCCCCCTGAGGCCGTGACCACGCCGCGCTCGATCGCTCGCGCGTGCCGCTCGAGCAGCGCGTTGAGCGCGCCGCGTGGCTTGAACGAGCCGGCCACCTGGAGGTTCTCCAGCTTGAGGACCACGTCCCAATCCAGCTGGCCGCGAGTGGTGGACCCGAGTGGCAGGACCGGCGTGCGGCGGACGTAGGGCGCGATTCGCGTGGCGGCAGCGCGCACGTCGGCCGGAGTCACGCTCCGCATGGCGCTCGGATTATAGGTGGACGCTGTGGCTTCGATGGCCCAGGCAGACGCGTCCTACATTAAAGCAACCTTACGCCGGGCCGTGGGTCAACTATCGCGCTAGCCACGCTCTTCCGCATCTTCGGCCCGGACCCGTTCCTGCCGCGACTCTTCGTCCTGGCGCTTGGCGCCCTCGATCCAGCAGCCGTCGTCGCCCGCCGAGGGACTCGCCCCACGCCGTCGTCGTCCTGGCCCAGTCCACAGCGGAATCGCTGGCCGAGGCAGGTTGGAACCAGTTAGGCTTGCATGGTTTGGACGGCCGGCCGGCCGTCTCCCGCCGCCGTACGCCCGCTTCGGCGCCTATCGCCTGGACTCTCTTGCATCCCGGCTGCCCTGAACGAGTGGGTTCCGGAGCGGCAGGCGCAGTGTGGGGCGGATGTAGGGTGTGAGAGGGGGTTGCGCATGCGGAGCGGGTTCGTCATTCCGGGCGGCGACGTGTGGAGCATCCCCGACCTGGCCGCCGAGGCGGAGGCGGCTGGCTGGGACGGCGTCTTCATCCCCGACTGCATCTCAATCGAGACCGAGCGAGTCCCCGCCTCGGCCTGGTTCGACCCGTGGATCGTCTTAGCCGCCGTGGCTATCCGCACCGAGAGAGTACGTCTGGGGCCGATGATCACGGCACCGTCGCGGCGGCGGCCGTGGAAGCTGGCACGCGAGACGGTGACCCTCGACCACCTGTCCCGCGGCCGGCTCATCCTTTCGGTCGGTTTGGGGGCGGCCGGCGACGATGCCGGCTTCTACAAGGTAGGCGAGGCGATGGACCTCAGGGTCCGCGCGCAGCTGCTCGACGAGGGGCTGGAGCTGCTGGCCGGCCTTTGGAGCGGGCAGCCGGTTAGCTACAGCGGTGAGCACTACCGCGTGCAGGGCATGACGTTGTTGCCGACGCCGGTCCAGTCGCCCAGAATCCCAATCTGGGTAGTGGGCGCCTGGCCCAGGATGAAATCCATGCGCCGCGCGCTGCGCTGGGACGGGATCCTGCCGATCAAGAAGGATGGGACCGGCGAGGTGATGACTCCTGCTGACATCCAGGCCATGAAGGCGTTTGTCGCCAAGCGGCGGCGCCAGTCGTCTCCTTTTGATATCGTGGTGGAGGGCGAGACGCCCGGGGACGACCCCGCGCAAGCGGCTGTGATCGTTCGTCCGCTCGTGGAGGCGGGCATCACCTGGTGGATGGAAACCATGTGGTCTTCCTCCGACGGACTGGAGGCCGTGCGCACGAGGATCGGGCAGGGGCCACCTCGTCTCGGCTAGGGCCTGGCGGGTGAATCACAGGGCGAACCATCCAGCACCCGTGCTGCGTCGTCGGGGCGGGGTCGTGGCGCTGGTGGTGGGCGCGGCGGTGCTGTTCGGCGTGCTGGCGCTGTTCGTCTCACCGCGTGTGGGCCGGGCACTCGGGCCGGCTCTCGACGCCGTCGGCCTGGGTGGCGATCTGGTCGCCCGCCGAGTCGTGGCCCGCGGGCTGCTCAATCCGCGCGGGCTGGCCTTTGGGCCAGACGGGGCGCTGTACGTGGCCGAGGCCGGCGCGGCCGGGCGCGAACGTGTCCAGGTAGCGCCCAAACAGCAGTACCGCATCGGCAGGAGCGGCCGCGTCTCGCGAATCGGTCCCGACGGCGACCGAGTCACCCTGGTCGAGGGGCTGCCCTCCGCGCTGACCTCCCATGACGACGACGTTGGCCCGACAGGGGTGGCCGTACTGGGTAACAGCGTCTACGTGCTGACCGCCGCGGGAGGCACTTCGTGGGGCGACTCGTCGTTCGACAACGCCGTCTTCAAGATTGGGCCCGGCGGTGCGCTCGCGTCGATATTCGACTACCAGGGCTACAACCTGCGCGAGCCGAGCCTTGCTCGCCGCTCCGACCCTCGGGCCGACGTGCCCGGTGGGATGCCGTATGGAATGGCGGCGTACGGCCAGCACCTGTACACGACCGACGGCAATCTCGAGTTCGTCCTGGAGCTGGGCCCGGATGGCCAGGCCCGCCGGATCCTGGAGTATCCGACCTCGAACCACGTCCTGACCGGCATCACGCCCGGGCCGGACGGGGCGCTCTACGTGGCCGAGCTCGGGCCGTGGCCCTACCAGGAAGGCAGCGGAAGGATCACTCGCCTCGACTTGGACGGTCAGGCAACCGAGCGGTGGGCCGGGCTCACGACCCCGATCGCGGTCGCCGTCGCGGACGACGGGACGCTCTACGCCCTCGAGTTCACCGCCCCCCTGCGCCAGTGGCCCAACACGGGGCGGGTCTTGCGGCGCAGCCAGGATGGTGGGGTGGAAGCTTTGGCGACGCGACTCAATTTCCCGACCGCCATGGCGCTCGGGCCAGACGGCAACCTGTACGTCGCCAACAACGGCCATCACTCCGCGGACGGCAGTGGCGAGATAGTCCGCCTCGACTTAGGGGCGCAAGGCCCACTGGTCCGCCTCCGGCAGTGGCTGCGGAGCCTCCACGCCGCTGCCGCGCTCATTCTTCATTCTTCATTCGTCCCGGGCATCCCTGTCCTGACTCATTCGTTGGTACAGTTGTTGAGGACCACGCACATTGGGAGTCCCCCGTGAGCCCTTCCCGACCCCCAACCTACCATCTGCTTGGCGCACTGCTGCTTCTGACCGGACTCCTGGTCAGCGGCCCACAAGCACTCCGCGATGCCCTGGCTCAGAGCGACGCTCGTGACCCGCGCGAGATCGCCCTGTTCGACGAGGACGCCGGCAAGGCGGCCACGCTCTTCGCCGACGAGGATGGCGCTGACGACCGTGCTCGCTGGGTGCATCGACGCTGGGAGCGCGACCGCGACAACGAGGACGTTCGGGTTGGCCCGATCATCACCGACAACCGCGTCTGGGTCGCCAGGGACGTTTCGAGCGCGCAAGCGATCTACCAGGACCAGGCCGATAAGCAGATCGACTTCCCCGAGGCGGCCGACATGCATCGGGGGCCGTTTAAATTTCCCAAGAAGATCGAGCTGGCGGTCGACGAGTCAACGGCCCTGAGCGCGTGCGTCGACTGCAACGGCCTCACCGGCATCAACCTGCATCAGCGCGTGGTGGTCCGCAAGGGCAACGTCGTCAGTGTCATCTACATCTTCGGGCGCGAGAAGATCGCGACCGCCGACCTGGTGCTGTTCTTCGTCGGCAAGCTCGTCGAGCGAATGTGAAACGAGCCGTCAGCCGTCAGCCGTCAGCTATTGATGGCTGATTGCCGACTGCTGATGGCTACGCCTCAGCTGCTGAGAGCTGATGGCTGACCGCCGATGGCTGCGTCCCGCCAGCTCCAGCGGGGCTGGTAGCCGAGCAGTCGTCTGGCCCTGGTCGAGACAACCGCCGGGGCGGTCCCGATCAGGCCGGCGGCCATCTGCTCGGTGCCCGGGTAGTAGCGCGGGACCAGCTCTGAGAGCGGCTCGCGCGCCAGCGGATCGTCGGCGGTGATGAAGAAGGTCTCGCACTCGACCGTCTCGTTCTCGAGCGCCAGCCGAAAGCCGGTCACAAGATCCCGCATGTCGCAGTAGCACCACAGGACTCGGTGCCGCAGGCCCGGGTCCACCAGCTGCTCGATGTACTGGGGGTACTGAGCTGGTGAGATCAGCAGCGGCGGGCGGACGCAGATCGCCTGGATTCCCGTCCGCCGGTGGAGGGCGGCCATCGTCTCCTCGTCGACCACCTTGGACAGGCTGTACGCGTCCTGGGGACGGCGCGGGTGCTCTTCGTCGATCGGCAGATAGAGCGGCGCCATCGGCCGCTCGGCCATGGGGATGCCCAGGGCGTTGATGCTGCTGGCGGCCACGATCTTGCGCAACCCCAGCCGGCCAGCCGCCTCGCCAACGTTGTAGGTCCCGATGACGTTGGTGCGAAAGACGGTCGGGTAGGGGTGAAAGCGATTGGACGGGATCGCGGCCAGGTGGACGACCGCGTCGGCCCCGCGAAGGACATCGTAGACCGCGCCGAGGTCTTCGTGGTCGCCCAGCTTGTACGCAACGCCAGCCGGTGGCTCCGACGGAGCGACTCGGTCGAAGATGGTGACCTCGTGGCGCGGCGCCAGCTCGCGCACTAGCCACGTGCCAATCCGGCCCGATCCTCCCGTAACCACGACTCGCACGTGTGCCTCTCGAAGCCGTCAGCAGTCAGCCGTCGGCGACCAGGGAAGCCTCGAGCCCATGGTACACGGTTGCCTGGGGCCTACCCGTGACTCGCGACGCGCGACTGGGGGATCGGCCGGCCCCGACGAGTCGGGGCCGGCCCCGATCCGGGAGCGGCTACCGGGCGCGGTTTGCTCGCTCCCCTGAAAACGGGCCCCGACAGGTCGGGGCCCGGAGGCTGGGGTCGGGCGGCGGTGACTGGGGGCGGTCCCGCCGCCCGGCAGTGACTGACGGGCCTAAGGGAGGGGACGCCCGACGTCACATGCCTCGCATACGCATCATACGCCGTCTCGAGGGGACCGGCTGTCAGGCGAGGGCCTGAATCTTGACGGGGAGTTTCCCCTACTCAGGCGTAGGAATTTTCCCCACACTGCCCACCGCCCATTGCCGACTGCCTACTCGTCGCTGGTCTGCAGGAGCCCCTTGCGCAGGGCGTAGTTGACCAGCTCGGCGCGGCGGTGCAGGTTGAGCTTGTCCATCACCCGCTGGCGGTACGTGTCGACTGTCTTCGGGCTGAGGACGAGGCGGTCGGCGATCTCCTGAGCCGTGTAGCCCTCGGCCGTCAGCTTGAGCACCTCACGCTCACGCTCGGACAAGGTCTGGTAGCTGTCGGTCTCCTTGCCGGCCTGGACTCGGCCCAGGTAGTCCTCCAGCAGCATCTTCGTGGCCGGTGGGTCCAGGAAGACCTCGCCTCGATGGACGGCCCGCACCGCCTCGAGCAGCTCGGTGTCTGCCTGGCTCTTGCGGACGTAGCCCGAGCCGCCAGCCTGCACGACCGGCAGCAGGTACTGGCCCTCGGCGTGGACGGTGAGGATCAGCACTCGTGCGCCCAGGCCAAGCTGGCTGATCTGGCGCGTGGCCTCCAGCCCGCCCATCTCCGGCATCGCGATGTCCATGACTACCACGTCCGGCCGAAGCTGGCGCGTCTTCTCCACCGCCTCGCGGCCGTTGTTCGCCTCGCCCACAACGTCCATGTCAGGCTCGGCGCGCAGCAGCAGCTTCAGCCCACTTCGAAGGATCGGATGATCGTCGGCCAGCAGCACACGGATCGGGGAGCTGGTGGTCATCGCTCGTCGGTCGGCACGGGGATCTCCAGCCGCACGCTGGTGCCGCGGCCTGGCGCGGATTCGATGCTCAGACGTCCGCCAACCAGCGCGGCCCGCTCGCGCATGCCGAACAGCCCGAGACTTCGCTGCCGACTGTCCAGCGCGAACGACGGGTCGAACCCGTGGCCGTCGTCGACTACGCCCACGACGAGCGCGGTTGGCTCGGCCGCGAGTGTGACGTCGGCGCGGCTGGCGCCGCTGTGGCGGGCGACGTTCGAGAGCGCCTCCTGGACGACCCGATACACGACCAGCTCTACCTCAGGCGGCAGCCGCTCCGGGCGGCCGCGGGCTCGAAACTCGACTGGCAGCCCGGCCCGCTCCGAGAACTGGCGGGCGCAGGCGTCCAGCGCCGCGACCAGGCCGAGGTCGTCCAACATGGTCGGGCGCAGCTCGAGCGCCATGCGGCGCACCCCCTCCAGCGCTTCCGAGGTCAGCACGCGCAGGTCGGCCATTGTCCGCTGCAGCGTCTCGGCGTCGTGCGAGCGCTCGGCCACCCGCTGGCGGACGAGCAGCGAGGCGAGCGCCTGGGCCGTCTCGTCGTGCAGCTCGCGGGCGATCCGCATCCGCTCCTCTTCCTGGGCGGTGATGATCTGCGACGACATGGCGCGCAGGCGGGCCTCGTGCTCGTGGAGCCGATCGAGCATCCCGTTGAGCGTCTCGCGGAGGTTCTCGATCTGGGGGTCGCTAAAGGGATCAGGCTCCGCCCGAGCCCGCAGGTTTCCCTTGCGGACCTCCTCGGCGGTGCGGGCGATCACGTCGAACGGGCGCAGGGCGGCCTTGAGGACCACGAAGTTGACCGCCACGCTGAGGGCGGCGCCGATGGTGGCGAAGACGAAGACCAGTTCCAGGTGCCTGTCATCCGGCGGGACGCGCACCGTCTCGGCGGTCAGCAGCGTCCCGAACACGGCCCCGATCAGCACGATCAGGCAATTGCCCACCAGGACCTTGGTGAAGATCGGCAGCGCCAGCAGGCGGCCCAACAGAGCGCGTGGGCCGGCCCGGCCCGAGGGGTTCGCCTCCACACGGACCGTAGTGGTTTGCTTGGAAGCGTGAACGGCCAGGGCAAGTGCCTCGATTCTCGTTCAGCGAACTGCTGGTTTCCTGGCATCATTGTACCGGTCGCTCCGACGTGGGGCGGCGGCCCGCGTGCGACGGCGTGAGATAATGCGCCGTTGGGAGCGGAATGGCATGGCAAAGGAACGGTCAAAGCTTCTGGAGCGCATTGCTGCCGATCCAGAGATCATGGTGGGAAAGCCCGTTGTGAAAGGCACCCGCATCCCGGTCGAGCAGGTGCTGCGACATCTCGCTGACAATCCTGATCTGGACGACTTGTTTGACGCCTTCCCGCACCTCGAGCTCGACGACGTCAGGGCTTGTCTTGCCTATGCCCAGGCGGCGGTCGAGGGGAAGGTTGGGCGCGTAGGCCGGGGAGTGCCAGCGGCCCCTCGTGCTGGCCGTGTCTAGCCCCGGCCCACCGCTTGCCGAGACTGGCTGGCCGGCCCCTCACTCATGCGGAGCGTCTAAGGCGGTCCGTTCGCGGCTCCGGCCCTTCGCCGCGTCAGACGCTTCGTTTCGGCCCTGGGGCTCCCTGCTCGAGGTGCCACCACCAGTGAGCCGCTGGGCGCGGCACAGGGCTCGGAGGAAGATTTTCGGCAATAACTCGGGCGTGTTTGATCAACAGCTCATCGAGTCGATCGATCTCACGTCGCTGGGCGGAGTCCAGCGCGAGGTCGACGATCGCGTCCCGGATGATGCAGAGATCAACCGCCTCAGCTGGCGACAGCAGGTCGACGTAACTCTCATCCGATGCTGGCGGCTGCTTCTGGACGTGCTCGTCCAGCACATCGAGATAGTCGCTGTAGCGTTGAAGGAGCCGCGCCATTACCATTCCCATTCGTCCTCGAATCGCACCCGGTCTCCGTCCGAAGCACTTCCACCCACACAGCGCGCATCGCCGCCGCCCGCGCCGCAGCGTCCTCTGGACGGAAGAACGACCAGACGGCACTTAGGCGCAAGCAGGTTGGTCGTCTCAGCCGGAGCGCCTCAGGCGGTGGGCTTGCGATCCCGGGCCCTGGTCGCAGCAAGAGCGTGGTCCCGAACCTGTGGCCCCTTGTGAAGATGCCACCACCAACGCGAAACCGGCAGGTCCGGCTGCGGAGGAATGTTGTCTGATACCAAGCGGGCGTGCTTTACGAGCAGGTCGTCGAGCTCCACTAGCCGGCGGCGTTGATCGGGATTCAGCTTCGACTCGTCGATCTCGTCACGGACGATCAGTAAGTCGAGGACCTCACCCGGTGCGAGCACGTCGACGTACTCGGACTCGGACGTAAGTACCTCCTGGTCGACGGACTCCAGGTAGGCGCGGTATTGCTCGAGAGCTGTCACTGTTGCCATTGCCAGCCTCGCCTAAACTGCCAGGCTCCCGGTGTGAGAGCGATCTCGATCCGCCGACTCGGTCCCCGCTTTGCCTACCGAACGACCGGGTAGCCCTTCTCGTTCCAGGCAGTCATGCCGCCCTCCATCGTCGCGACGGTTGCGAAGCCGTGCTGCTCGAGGATCGCCGCGGCCGTCGCCGAGCGGCCGCCACTTTTGCAGACCGTGACGACCAGGCGGTGGCGGATCGGCTCCAGATCCTCGATCCGGCCGAGCAGCGAGCCGACCGGGACCAGTCGGCTGCCGTCGATGTGGCCCAGCTCGCCGCTGTACTCCTCCGGCTCGCGAACGTCCAGCACGATCGGGGCGTCCTCCGCCTCGGACAGCATGTCGCGCACCATCTCGGGGCTCAAGCGCTGGACATTGCTGGTGTCGACCGCGGGCGTCGTGCCACCCGCCATGCAAGCTGGGGCCTCGGCCGGCCGCCAGACCTTGCTCGGGTCCCGCTCCAGACGAGCGTTCGCCTTGAGCATCTGGACCATCCACTCCGGGGTGGGCTGAGACTGGGCCCGCAGCCAGGCCACGTATTGCTCGCGCGAGCGGGGTAGGAAATACGGGTTGGTCTCCTTCTCGTGCCCCAGCAGCGACGTGTCGTGGCCGCCATACTCGTGGGCCGGGTAGATCAGGGTGTCGTCGGGCAGGCTCGCGTAGCAGTTGAAGATGGTGTCGTAATGCTGCGACGGATCGCCGCCAGGCAGGTCGGTCCGCCCGGCGCCGCCGATGAAGAGCGCGTCCCCAGTCATGACCCGCCCAGGCGCGAGCAGCGAGATGCTGTCCACGGTGTGGCCCGGCGTGTAGAGGACCGAGATGGCGAGGTCGCCAAGCTCGAGGATGTCATCCTGGTCGACCGACCTCGTCAGGCACAGCGGTGGCGCGTTGCGATGCATCACCCGCTCGGCGCCGGTCCTGTCGGCGAGCGTAGGCGTGGCCGAGAGATGGTCGGCGTGGCTGTGGGTGTTGATCGCGTAGCGCAGCGTATAGCCGCCCTTCGCCAGCGCCGCCAAGTAGCCGTCGACCTCTTCCAGGACCGGGTCGACCAGGGCGGCCTGCCTGCTGCGCTCGCAGGCGACGAGATACGTTCGACACGCGCTGTCACTCAACTGCTCGAAGATCACCCCAACCTCCCCGGCCGATCGCCGTTTCGAGCCAGATTTGGTCGCCTCCATTGTACTGGACTCCCCGGGTGAGGGGTTATTCCGGGTAGCGCACCCGTACCTCGGCGTTCTGGTTGGTCTGGACCGCCCATTCGGCGACCTGCATGGCCGTCGCGAACCAGACCCCGGGCTCCTGGCGCATGGCGCGAATCAACTCCTCCAGGCCGTCCATCCGGCCCGCTCGGCCGCTGATGTACGGGTGCATCGTCAGCACGAAACAGCCGTTCTCGCGGTACATGCCACGAAACTCCTGGGTCCACAGGCGGACGACGCGGTCGGGCTCGGCGATCGCGTTCGACGCCCCGTAGACGTGGCGATAGAACGGCGCGTCGTCCAGCAGCCACTGGATCGGCACCTCGGCCAGGCGGCCGTGCGGGGTGTCCACGAAGTAGGGGATGTCGTCGCCCATCAAGCTGCTGTCGTAGACGAAGCCGAACTCTTTGAGCAGGGCCGGCGTGTGAAGCGTCACGCTCCACGAGGGGGAGCGGTAGCCTTTCGGCCGAATGCCGAGGTGCCGCTCGTAGATGTCGAGCTGCTCCTCCAGCACCCGCCGTTCATCCCCGGGCTCGAGCATGTGCACCGCCTCGTGGACGTTGCCGTGGCAGCCCAACTCGAAGCCGGCCGCCTGGATCGTCTTGATCACCTCGGTGTGGTGGACGATCGTGTAGCCGGGCACGTAGAAGGTGGCCGGCAGACCATATTTCTCGAGCAAGCGCAGGATCCGCGGCACGCCCGTCCGTACCCCGAAGCGCCGCTCCTCCATACCGTCGAGCCGCGTCGCGGCCTCCTCCGGCGCGCGGAAGACGTGGCCCGACTCGGCGTCGACGTCGAACGACAGGACCACGGCGCACTGATTGCCATCCGGCCAGCGATAGCGCATCGCTCCACCTCCTGACTCCTCTTCAGGATACTCGGTGAGTGGGCTTTGCTTGACAGCGGATTGCGAGGCGCCGATAGTAGGGGGCGATTCATCGCGCCCTTCGTCCATGCCTGTCTTGTGGGAGGGCGAGATCAGGTTTTCCCGCCGCCGCCTCATACAGGGCGCGGCGAGCTGTGTCCTCCTATCCGGCGGCCTGGCGCTGCTGTCGGGCTGTGGGCTCGTGCCGAACCCGACGTCCCCCACTGGCGGGACGGTCCGTCGAATCGGCTGGCTGAGCCCCTCCGCGGGGCTCGATGCGTTCCGCCAGGGGCTGCGCGATCTGGGCTGGATCGAGGGCGCCAACCTCGTCGTCGAATACCGCTAGGCTGAGGCAGTCCAAGCACTCGACGATCTTGCCACCGAGCTTATTGGCCTCAACGTCGAGGTCCTGGTCGCCAGCGGCCCGGCCATCCCAGGAGCCATACGGGCCACCAGCACGACGACCATCCCGGTCGTCTTCCTGAACGCCGGCGCCGATGCGGCTTCCTTCGGGCCCAGCTCCGCCCGGCGCGAGGGAAACTTCACCGGTTTCAGCGCACTTTCCACGACGTTGGCGGTAAAACGGCTGGAGCTCCTCAAGGAGGCGATTCCCGGTCTCAAGCGAGTCGCCGTCCTCTCGGAGCCGGAGATTACCGTGACCCGGCAGTATCTAGCTGCGGCGGAGCCGGGAGCTCACGCGTTGGGGCTTGAACTGGTGGTCCTGCAGGCACGCCGATCGGATGACTTGGATGGGGTCTTCCAGGCCGCACGGACAGAGCGAGCCGAGGCGCTCATGACCTTTGACGGTCCGCTGGTCTTCGCCGAACGCCAACGCATCGTGGCCTTGGCGGCCGGAAGCGGTCTCCCGGCTATCTACGGCCCGAGGCAGTTCGCAGAGGCGGGCGGACTGATCGCCTACGGGGCGGATAACCTCTACCAGTTCCAGCGTGCCGCCACCTACGTCGACAAGATCTTGAGGGGTGCCAGGGCCGGCGACCTGCCGATCGAGCAGCCGTCGCGCTTCAGTTTCGTGGTCAACCTCAAGGCCGCCCAGGCGCTCGGGCTGACCATCCCCCAGTCGGTCCTACTCCAGGCGACGGAGGTCCTTCAGTAGCTCACGCGCTCGGGCAGACGCCGTCTGTCGGGAACCCGTCGCCATGGCGCACGTGGGCCGCCTGTGCGCGGCTGCTAACTCTGATCAGAACGAACGGGTTCGTTTCCGATCCAGTGCGGTGGCAGATGTCAACCTTGCTCGGTGGTGAGCTGTGTCCGGGGCCGTGATGTCCCTTCTTGGCAACCGCCTCCGAGGGCAGGGCGAGTGCCACTACCAGAGCGAGAATGGCCAAGAGCTTGTGCATGGCTGTCCTCCATCCGGAGCGGCGCGCAAGGTCACGCGCCAAATGTTCCACGCCTATACATAACGTGACAGCGGAGCCCTGGTTGCGGCCGTCCGGGCGCCGGTCTAGCATCTTTTTTCCTTGACCGTCGCCACCCGCCCCACTAGACTGCCGGCAGGCCGCGGTGGGAATGAAGAACGGCCCTTCATTTTCCATTTTCCATTCTCCATTCTTCATTGGCGGAGGCCCGGCATGGCGGCAGCGGACGCTCTGAGCGCTGACCTCGTCCTGGTCAACGGTCGGGTGCTGACCATGGATGGGGCCGACCGGGTCGTCCAGGCGCTGGCGATTCGGGACGGCAAGGTCCTCGAGGTGGGGACCAACCAGGAGGTCGAGGGGCTGGCGGGCTCGCGGACCGAGGGCGTCGACTTGAAGGGCCGCACCGCTTTGCCCGGCCTGGCCGACGTCCACCTCCACCTGGCCAGCGACGCCGGCCAGGGCTCGGCGGTCGAGGCGCGAGACCTCTTCGATCCGGGCATCCGCTCGGTCGCCGACATTCAAGCCCGCATTCGCGAGCGGGCCATCCAGACGCCGCCGGGCGAGTGGATCGTGGCTCGTGGCAGCCCGATGCAGGACTTTCGGTTGGCCGAGCGGCGCTTGCCGACGAAGGAGGAGGTGGACAGCGCCGCGCCTGAGAACCCGTGCTACATCTCGTTCGGCGCGCACGTCATCGTGGCCAACAGCCAGGCCCTGCAGGCCAGGAGCGTCACTCGCGACACTCCCAGTCCGCAGGGCGGGAGCGTGGTGAAAAATCCCCAAACTGGCGAGCCGACCGGGCTGCTCCGCGAGCGGGCCCAGTACCTGGTCAAGATGCGCGAGTCGGGCCAGGAGGTGGACGTCCTGGCCGAGAACATCCTGGCCGACCTCGAGCACTGCGCGGCGCGCGGCGTGACCACCATCCACGATATCGTCGTCAGCAACAAGGAAGTTTTGGCCTATCAGAAGCTGGCGCGGGCCGGGCGGCTGCCGGTCCGGGTCCAGCTCGTGATTCGCGTCATCGAATCGCGGTTCTCCAAGGAGAGC
>Ga0137368_10003761_pt1 | contig 16202 bp, 18 predicted proteins | sample SagtaG_13_FD_104917 | JGI IMG/M metagenome (GOLD analysis project Ga0137368, IMG submission 104917) | Vadose zone soil microbial communities from Sagehorn Ranch, Mendocino, California, USA - Sage1_L_100_16 metaG | ecosystem: Environmental > Terrestrial > Soil > Vadose zone | place: USA...
CGCTCCGCTCCGGGGCGCAGCGCCTTGCCGCCGCGCGCCGGTAGATCGCCCGCCATTTCACGAAGCCGCTCGCCGGCGCGACGGTGGTAGTCGAGCATCGCTGGGTCGTAGTCGAGCTCGATGAACTCGCACACCCGGCGCAGCGCCGGCTCGGTGTCGGCGACCACGTCCTCGTAGCGCAGCTCCATGTAGTGGTCGAGCCCGCGCGCCTGCTTGCGCGCCGCGCCGATGCGGCGCTTCCAGGCCTTGGCGATCCGCCCCGCGCGCGGCGGCTCGTCGAGCGCGCGGCGGATTCGCGACAGCGCGACGTCGCGCCCGTCGCGGATCAGGTGCACGAAGCACGCCTCCGGCAGCGCCCCCGCGATCTCCCGCATATGCTCGACGTAGATCGGCGTCTTGTCTCCCCAGCGCGGCTTTCCGACCCGCTCGGCGTAGAGGCCGTAGAAGGCGCGCAGGGCGGCGCCGGCGGTGAGCGGATCCAACGCCGCGAGCCGCCGCCGCAACTCCTCCGCGTCGAGGCCGAAGTCGCCCCACTGACGCTGCGCGACGACGATCTCGACCAACTCCTCGGGCGTGGCGCGCCGCCGCCGCGCCGCCGCGATCAGCTCGGGAACGAAGTGCGTCTCCGGCGGGATCGTCAGCTCGGGATGGGCGTCGAGCATCAGGCGCAGCAGCGTCGTCCCCGAGCGCCCTACCCCGACCACGAAGGGGGAGGGCGGACGCCCCGCGTCGCCGTCGCGCGCACGCCTGCGACGCATCCCGGCGCCTCAGCCGCGGAGCGGGCTCGGGTGGTGCGGCTCGTAGACCCCCATCTCGCCGCCGCCCGGGACCCGGATCCGCGCGAGCAGGCCCCAGCCCTCGTTGCTGATCGGCTGGACGACCTCCACTCCCTTTTGCTCCAGCTCCTCGAGCGTCGCCTCGATGTCGTCGCACATCAGATAGAGCTCGTGCCGCGCCTCGCCCTCGCTTGGATGGACCGCGAGCTCGGCGGGTGGAAGGACGAAGATCCGCCAGTCCTCGCCGGCGTCGACCGAGTCGAAGCCAAGCGTTTCGGCGAAGAACGCCCGCGCGGCGTCGGCGTCGGGCCCGAAGACGATCGCGTGAGCGCCGGTGATCACGTCAGGACCCGACGGGCTCGGGGCGCGGGGCGGGGCTGACGGCCAGCGAGGCGAACAGCCGCAGACCGTCGGCGGAGCCCGTGAGCGGGTCGACGGCGTGCTCCGGGTGCGGCATCAGCCCCATGACGTTGCCGGCCGCGTTGCAGACGCCCGCGATGTCGCGGACCGATCCGTTCGGATTGTGGCCCGGCGCGTAGCGAAGCACGACCTGGCCCGCCGACTCGAGCTCGTCGAGCTGCTCGTCGGGCGCGAAGTAGCGGCCGGTCATGTGCTTGACGGGGATCGAGAGCCGGTCGCCCTGCTCGCACTCGGCCATGAACGGTGTCGCCGCGTCGTCGACGACGAGCTCGACCTGGCGGCACACGAAGCGCAACCCCTCGTTGGGCAGCAGCGCGCCGGGCAGCAGCCCCGCCTCGCACAGCACCTGGAAGCCGTTGCAGATCCCGAGCACCGGCCCTCCGGCGGCGGCGAACTCGGCCACGGCGCCCATCGCCGGGGAGAAGCGTGCGATCGCCCCGGCTCGCAGGTAGTCGCCGTACGAGAACCCTCCCGGCACGATCACGGCGTCGACCCCGTCGAGGTCGGTGTCCTCGTGCCACACCATCCGCGCCTCGCCGACCATCCCGCAGGCGTGCAGCGCGTCGCGCTCGTCGCATGAGCCCGGGAATTGAATGACCCCGAACCTGGTCACGCGGCGTCGCCCGTCTCTATCTCGTAGTCCTCGATCAGGGGGTTGGCGAGCAGCTTCTCGCAAAGCTCGGGCAGCGAGTCGGCGTCGTCGGTCTCGAGCTCGACGAGCCGCCCCACCCGAACCGCCGAGACGCCGTCGAACCCGAGCGCCGGAAGCGCGCGCTCCACGGCCTTGCCCTGGGGATCGAGGATCCCCTCCTTGGGCCGGATCAGGACGCGCGCCTTCATCTAGGCCAGCGTAGCGCCGAGCCCGGTGTATCCAGCCTCATGGGCCGCCTCGCGCATGCCGAGCCGTTCGGCGGCCTGGGCCCAGCGGGGGTCGTCCTCGAACGGGATCGACCTGGGCCCGCGGATGTTCTCGATCGCCCACGCGCTTACGGCCGCGGGCAGGGGGCGGCCGATGAACTCGTAGAGGCGACCCAGGGTCGCGACCGGCTCCATGCTGAGGTCCTCGTGGCGGAGCCTCAGGTAACGGTCGTCCAGCGTCGTCTCGCCACCCGACTTCGTCGCCGCGAAGGTCGCCTTCCACACCAGGAGGACGCGCATGAAATCGGGCGGATCGGAGACGTCGGCGACGCCCTTTTCGATCAGCAGCTCCGAGATTCGCCGACTCGACCACAGATTGCGGTCGCTGCGCGCCTCGAAGAACGCGTCCGCGGTCGGAAATCGGTCCGCCTCCCGGCCACGCCGGCCGTACATGATCGAGGCGGTCACGGCCCGCGGGTCACGGACGAGGTGCACCAACCTCGCCTCGGGGTCGATCTCGGCGAGGACCGGCACCTTGTGATGCAGTCGCGTCTCCTTGATCGCGACCTGACGAGCCTGCTCGATCAGGAAGGCCAGGAAGTCGCGGCAGTGGGCGGGCAGGTCCTCTGCGAGCTCGAGATCCGGATCGCGCGGCCCGCCCCAGTTGAACTCGTCGATCGGGACGTCGGGATACCGGACCCGCTGGAACTGCTCCCGCAGCGCACGCGACTCGGCGAACGCGTCGGTGGTGCGCGCGCCGCTGCCGCCGCCGACCGAGACGTCCTGCTCGCGCAGCGGCTCGTAGAAGCAGCGCAACTTCGGGTCCTCGAGCAGCGCGTCGTGGAGGATGGTCGTCCCCGAGCGCCGCATCCCCTGGATGAAGAGGCTCACGCGCCCAGGGTAGGGCCCGGACGCCGCGTCAACTACGCCGCCAGCTCCCGCGCCCCGTCCTCGAGGCTGCGGCCGGTGATCCGCTCGTAGGCCTCGATGTACTTGGCGCGCGTGTTGGCGATCACGTCGGCGGGCAGCTCCGGCGGCGGCGGGGTGTGGTTCCACCCCGTGGCGTCGAGCCAGTCGCGTACGTACTGCTTGTCGAACGAGTGCTGCGCCCGCCCGGGCTCGTACTCGTCGGCGGGCCAGAACCGCGACGAGTCCGGCGTCAGCACCTCATCGCCGAGCACGACCTCGGCCCCGGGCGAGGAGCCGAACTCGAACTTGGTGTCGGCGAGGATGATCCCGCGGCCCGCGGCGTGGTTCGCGGCGTGCTCGTAGAGCTCGACCGAGGCGCGCCGAAGCTCCTCCATCAGCGGTCGCGAGCCGATGATCTCGATCGCACGCTCGAAGTCGATGTTCTCGTCGTGCTCGCCGATCTCAGCTTTGGTCGCGGGCGTAAAGATCGGCTCCGGCAGGCGATCCGACTCGCGTAGGCCCGCCGGAAGCTCGATCCCGCACACCGCGCCGCTATCGCGATACTCGCGCCATCCCGAGCCCGACAGGTAGCCGCGGACCACGCACTCGACGGGGTACATGTCGAGTCGCCGCACGCGCAGGGCGCGCCCCGCGACCTCCTCGGGGACGTCCTGGGATACGTAGTGGTTGGGGACGATGTCGCCCGTAGTCTCGAACCAGAACACCGACATCTGGGTCAGAACGCGGCCCTTGTCGGGGATCGGGTCCGCCATCACCACGTCGTAGGCGGAGATCCGATCCGAGGCGACCATCAGCAGGTCGCCGTCGAGCTCGTACATCTCGCGCACCTTGCCGCTGGAGTGGAGCTTGAGGTCGGCGAGCGCGGTGGCCATCGGGTCGGGCCGATGCTAACAATGCGCGCGGTGACCACCGAGATCCAGCCCGGCGTCTTCTGGTGGACCGCCTATCACGAGCGGATCAAGCAGCCGGTCAGCTCCTATTACGTCGCCGACGCGGCGGCGCTCATCGACCCGATGACCCCCGACGAGGGCCCCGACTGGTTCCGCGAGCGCGGTGGCGTCGAGCGGATCGTCCTCACCAACCGCCACCACTACCGCGCCGGCGACGAGCTCCGCAAGGAGTTCGACTGCCCGGTGCTGTACAACGAGGCAGGGCTGCACGAGTTCGAGGGCGGCCCGCAGGTCGACGGCTTTCGGGTCGGCGACGAGGTCGCACCCGGCATCGTGGCCCACGAGATGGGGGCGATCTGCCCCGACGACACGGCGCTTCACGTCGCCGCGGGCGACGGCCTGCTCGCGTTCGCGGACGCCGTAATCCATTACGGGGGCGAGTTGATGTTCGTCCCCGACGCCCTGATGGACGACCCGCCGGTGGTCAAGCGGGGCGTGGTCGAGTCGCTGCGGCGCCTCTGCGAGCTCGATTTCGGGGCCGTGACGTTCGCGCACGGCGAGCCGCTGCCACAGGGCGGCAAGCGGGCGCTCGAGGAATTCATGGCGCGGTTTGCCTGATACCCCCGGGGCGTATACTGGCCGCGATGGCGTCGAACGGCTCGGCAAAAGCGCGCGGCTACGTGGACGGCAAGCAGGCCCTGCTTCGTCGCCTGGCGCGGATCGAGGGGCAGGTGCGCGGGGTCCGCGGAATGGTCGAGGACGAGGCGTACTGCATCGACGTCATCACCCAGCTCTCGGCGATCACGAGCGCGCTCGACGGCGTGGCGCTCAAGCTGCTCGAGGACCACACCACCCACTGCGTGCGCGACGCGATCGAACGCGGCGGCGGCGAGGCCGACGAGAAGCTCGAGGAGGTGATCGCCGCCGTGCAGCGCTTCGCGCGGACGCGCTAGGACGATGGAGGCCGCGACCGCACCGCCCAGCAGCGCCCCGGCCGCCGCCGTCGAGCCACCGCCGGTCGTACCGCTGCCGCGCGCCGTGCAGACGGCGCGCTTCCTGGTCCGCCCCGTCGCCTTCTTCGAGGGCTGGCGCCGCAAGCTCGGGGAGACGTTCGCCGCCCGCCTGATCGGCCCCGGCGACGTCGTCTTCATCTCCGACCCCGCGTCGCTCAAGCGCCTGTTCTCGGCCGATCGCGTCAACACGATCGCCCCCGGTCGCAACATCGCCCTGCGGCCGCTGCTCGGATCGCGCTCGCTGCTGCTCCAGGAAGACGAGGAGCACATGCGGCGCCGCAAGCTGATGCTGCCGCCGTTCCACGGCGAGCGGATGCGGGCCTACGAGTCGATGATCGCCGAGGTGACCGAGGCCGCGATCGCCGATTGGCCGATCGGAGCTCCCTTCCCCCTTCACCCCAGCATGCAGGCGATCACCCTCGAAGTGATCATGCGCGCGGTGTTCGGAGTCTCCGACCCGACCCGGCGCGACCAGCTACGTGAGGGCCTCGTCGCGATTCTGGGCGAGTCGGCCTCGCCGGCTGCGATCGGCCTCGTCATGCCCGGCGTGCGCCGGCTTCCCCATTACCGCGCCTTCGCGCGCCGCGTCGCGCGAACCGACGAGCTGCTGGCGACCGAGATCGCCGAACGCCGCAGCGATCCCGAGATCGCCAAGCGCGAGGACATCCTCTCGATGCTGATCGCGGCGCGCTTCGACGACGGTTCGGCGATGGACGATGGCGAGCTGCGCGACCAGTTGATGACGCTGCTGCTCGCCGGCCACGAGACCACCGCCACCGGGCTCGCGTGGACCTTCGACCTCCTGCTTCACTCCCCGCCGGCGCTGGGGCGGCTGCTCGCCGATATCGAGGCCGGGCAATCCGAATACCTCGACGCCGTGATCACCGAGTCGCTGCGGCTGCGGCCCGTGGTCCCGTTCACCGGGCGGCTGCTGCGCGAACCCGCGACGCTCGGCGGCTTCGAGCTCGATGCCGACCAGGTGGTTCTGGCGGCGATCTACATGGCGCACACCAATGCCGAGACCTATCCCGACCCGTTCGCATTTCGCCCCGAGCGCTTCCTCGCCGAGGGGCCCGACACCTACTCGTGGATCCCGTTCGGCGGCGGGACGCGGCGCTGCATCGGGGCCGCCTTCGCGCAGATGGAGATGCAGGTCGCGGTGCGCACGATCCTGGGCTCGGTGCGGCTCGAGCCCGCCGATCCGCAGGCGGAGTGGATGACGCGCCGCAACGTCACGCTGTCGCCGCGAAACGGCACGCGTGTGATCGTCTCCGAGCGCCTCTAGCCGCGCAGCGACTCGAGGCGCTCGAAAACCTCGGGCACATGGCGTAGATAGGTGCGGTGGTCGAACGTGGCGTCGAGGTCCAGGTCGAGCTCCGGGGTGGCGCGCTCGATCAGCTCGCGCAGGCCGGTCTCTTCGTCCCAGGCGCGCTGGGCGTTCTCCTGGACGAGTCGGTAGGCCTCGTCGCGGCTCATCCCCAGCTCGACGAGCGCCGTGAGCACACGCTGGCTGTGCAGGGCGCCGTGTGTCAGCTCGAGGTTCTCGAGCATGCGGTCGGGGTAGACGGTCATCTCCCGCGCGACCCGCGCTGCGATGTGCTGCATGTAGTCGAGCAGGATCGTCGCGTCGGGCAGGACGACGCGCTCGGCGCTCGAGTGCGAGATGTCGCGCTCGTGCCACAGCGCGACGTTCTCGACCGCGGCTTGCGAGTAGCCGCGCAGCACCCGCGCCAGGCCGCAGATGCGCTCCGAGAGGATCGGGTTCCGCTTGTGGGGCATAGCCGAGGAGCCCTTCTGGCCGGCGGCGAACGGCTCCTCGACCTCGCGCACCTCGGTGCGCTGCAGGTTGCGGACCTCGGTTGCGAAGCGCTCCAGCCCCGCGCCCGCCAGCGCGATCGCCTGGACGAGCTCGGCGTGGCGGTCGCGCGGAACGATCTGCGTCGAGATCTCCTCGGCGCGCAGGTCGAGCGCCTCCGTGACCCGACGTTCGATCGACGGCGGAACCGAGGCGTAGGTGCCGACCGCACCCGACAGCTTGCCGACGGCGGCCTGTTCGAAGCCGCGGCGCAGCCGCTCGAGGTTGCGGTGGGCCTCGAACGCGAATCCGGCGAGCCTGAGCCCGAAGGTCGTCGGCTCGGCGTGGATCCCGTGCGTCCGTCCCACGGTCGGGGTATCTCGATGCTCGAGCGCCCGCGCGACGAGCGCGTCGCGGAACGCCGTCGCCCCGCCGGCGATGATCCGACCGGCCTCGCTCAGCTGGACGGCGAGGCCGGTGTCGAGGACGTCCGACGAGGTGAGCCCATAGTGGATCCAGCGGCCCTCCTCTCCGATCGAGCGCGCGACGACGTCGACGAACGCGGCGACGTCGTGGCCGGTGGTGCGCTCACGCTCCGCGACCGCCTCGACGCTGAACGAGGCACGCTCGCGGCAGGCGCGCGCCGCGTCCTCGGGCACGACGCCCTCGGCGGCCCAGGCGTCGGTGGCGGCCAACTCGACGGCCAGCCATGCCTCCATTCGCCGCTGATCGGTCCACACGGAGCCGATCTCGTTGCGCGTGTAGCGATCTATCACGCGCTGATTATCCGCGCGGCGAGCAGGCCGGCGTTGCGCGCTCCGTCGATCGCCACGCAGGCGACCGGTACGCCGGAGGGCATCTGGACCGCCGAGAGCAGGGCGTCGAGCCCGCCCAGCGACTTGCCCGAAAGCGGCACCCCGATCACGGGCAGGTCGGTGTGCGCCGCCGCCACACCCGGCAGCGCGGCCGACATCCCGGCGCCGGCGATGATCACCCGCAGACCGCGCATCCTCGCCGCCTGGCAGTACTCGCGAACCTTTTCGGGATCGCGATGGGCGCTCATCACCCTGACCTCGTAGCGGATCTCGGCCTCCTGGAGCGACTGGCCGGCGGGCCGCATCCTCTCCTTGTCGTTCTCCGAGCCCATGATGATCCCGACGAGGGGGGCATCGACGTTGATCTCCTCGAACGCCTCCTCGACCGCGACCATCGTCTGAGGGGCGGCCGACTCGGCGTCCTCCTCATCCGGAGAGCGCCCGGGGTCCTGTATCTCCATCCGTCCTTCCTCTCCGATCCGGCTACCCGCCGGCCGCGACCCGCTCGACGGCGCGGGCGGCGATGTCGGTGCGCATTTGCATTCCGTCGAACTCCACCCGCCCGGCAGCATCGTAAGCGCGGCGGCGGGCGTCATCGGGCGTCGGGCCGAGGCCGGTGACGTTGAGAACCCGGCCCCCGGCCGTCACGATCTCGCCGTCGCTGCGCGCCGTCCCCGCGTGCGTCAGCTCGACGTCCTCGACCGATGCCGCGTCGTCGAGGCCGCGGATCACGTCGCCCTTCGACGACGAGGCGGGATACCCGGCCGACGCCAGCACCACGGTGACGGCCCAGTGGTCTGAGAAGTCGGCGCTCGCGGCGCCGAGCCCACCCGGCTCACCGGCGGCTTCGAAGAGCTCCAGCAGGTCGGAGCCCAGCCGCGGCAGCACGGCCTGCGTCTCGGGGTCTCCGAAGCGGCAGTTGTACTCGAGCACCTTGGGTCCCTCCGCGGTGATCATCAGGCCGGCGTAGAGCACGCCGTGGTAGGGCGTGCCCCGGCGCCGCAGAGCATCGACGATCGGCCGGTGGACGAGGTCGGCGATCGCATCGACGCGTTCGGAGTCGAACTCGGGGACGGGCGAGTAGCTGCCCATGCCACCCGTGTTCGGGCCCCGATCGCCATCTCCGATCCGCTTGTAGTCCTGGGCGGGAGCCAGTGGAACGACGTTCTCGCCGTCGCACAGCGCCAGCAGCGAGAGCTCGTCCCCGTCCAGGTGCTCCTCGAGGATGACCGGCATCTCGCCGAAGCGTCGCTCGACGAAGAAGACCTCGAGGGCATCCCTGGCTTCGGCCTCGGTTGGGCAGATGATCACCCCCTTGCCCGCCGCGAGCCCGTCCGCTTTGAGGACCGCCGGATAGGAGGTGCCGGCGAGGAGCTCGAGCGCCTCGTCTCGGGTTCGAAGCACGACATGCGAGGCCGTCGGCACGCCGGCTTCGGCCATCAGCTCCTTGGCGTGCAGCTTCGAGCCCTCGAGCCGCGCGGCGGCCGCCGAGGGCCCGAACGCGCCGATCCCCGCCTCGCCGAGCGCGTCGACGAGGCCGGCGACGAGCGGCGCCTCGGGGCCGACTACGACGAGGTCGACGGCCTCCGCCTGCGCCGCCGCGACCAGGGCGGCGACGTCTTCGGCGCCGGCGTCGAGGCAGCGCGCGTCGGCCGCGATCCCGGCGTTGCCGGGCGCGCACAGGAGCTCGGGCGCCTGCGGCGAGCGCGCCAGCGCCCGGACGATCGCATGCTCCCGGCCCCCGCCTCCAACGACGAGGACCTTCATGGGGCCCCGATCACAGCCCGCTCGCGAACTCCTCGGCCGGAATCGCGGTCAATGTCTGGTTGGAGGTCGTGCCTCGCGAGCCGAGCTCGACCGAGACCTTGGCCATCGTCTGCTCGTCGGGCGCCTCGACGACGCTGATGAAGTCGTACTGACCTAGCGTCGCCCACTGGTTCAGCACCTTGACGCCGAGCTGCTCGACCTCCTTGTTTACCTCGGCGACGCGGGCGGGGTTGTTCTTGAGCGTCTTGACCCCCTCCGCGGTGAGGTTGGTGAGCATGATGAACTGTGGCATCTCCCCTCCTTTTTGTAGCCTCGCCCCGGAGCCTACCTGTGCCCGGCCATCGTTTCTTCGCCGTCAGTTTGTCCGGTTAGGCATCGGGTAGCCGAGTTGTCATGGGGAGGCTTACTCCAGTCGACCTGAAGCCCTGGATGCTTCCGTTGCTCGCGGTCGCGATCAGCGTCCCGATCGTCGTCGCGTTCGCGCTGGCCGGGCCCGGCGCAGGGACCGCCGCGGGGGCGCTTGTCGCCGCCGCGATCGTCGTGATCGCGGCGCGCTCGCGCTTCGACGAGGAGATCGAGGTCGCCGCCGCGCCCCCGGGTGAGAGCGGCGTGCTCGTCGTCGCCACGGCGCCGATCGAGGGGGCTGCCGCGGTGGAAGCGGTTGCGTCGGCACGCTCCAGGGAGGGGGGCGACGAGGCGAGCGTGCTGGTCGTCGCCCCGGCTCTCAACACCACCGTCTCGCACTGGCTTTCGGATCTGAGGAGGGCGCGGCTCGAGGCGCAGGAGCGGCTCGCGGTCTCGCTCGCGGTGCTCACGACCGCCGGAATCGAGGCGCGCGGCAGCGTCGGGGACACCGATCCGCTGCAGGCGACCGAGGACGCGCTGCGGTCGTTTGCTGCCGGAGAGGTCGTCTTCGTCACCCGCCCCGGCTCCGACGAGCGCGTGGTGAGGGAAGTGAGGCGGCGCCTCGACCGCCGCGTCGCGCAGGTGGACGGCGCCGAGCCGGCGGCGCGGCGCGCCAGCGCTCAGCCCGCCGGGTCGTGAGCGACGCCGAGTACCGGCGCAAGCGCGACTTTGGCCGCACCCCCGAGCCCAAGGGCTCGCGGTCGAAGAAGCGCGAAGGGCGCTGGCCGCTGTTCGTGATCCAGCAGCACGCCGCGACCAGCATGCACTTCGACTTCCGGCTCGAGGCCGAGGGGGCTCTGAAGTCATGGGCTGTTCCCAAGGGGCCGTCGACGGACCCGCGCGACAAGCGGCTCGCGATGCCGACCGAAGACCACCCGCTGGAGTACGTGGACTTCGAGGGCGTGATCCCCGAGGGCGAGTACGGTGCTGGGCCGGTGATCGTCTGGGACCGGGGCGTCTATGAGAACCGCTCGGTCGACAAGCGCGGCCGCGAGATCACCGTGTCGAGGGCCATCGAGCTCGGGTCGGTGAAGGTCTACCTGCACGGTCAGAAGATCAGCGGCGGCTTCGCGTTGGTGCGCATGGGCCGCAAGCCAGGTGAGCGCGAGAGCTGGCTGCTCGTCAAGGAGCGCGACGCGGAAGCCGATGCCCGGCGCAAGCCGGTCAGCAGCCAGCCCGAGTCGGTGGTCAGCGGCCGGACGATCAAGGAATTGCTAATCGAGAAGGGGAGCTAGACCTATCCGGCCGCGAGGCGTAGCGGCTGACCGGTCGCGGCGATAGCCGCACAGAAACTGCGACGGCCCGCCGAAGCGGGCCGTGGATTGCAGCCGGGGAGCGACCCCGGGTCCCGATGCCACCGGTAGGTTTCGAAGATAACAGGCCGGCGAGCGGCCGCTGCCAACGCCCGGCGCCAAGCCCGACGCGAGGCTTCACGACCTCGTTTGACTTGAAGCCACGCCCGTGCCGGATGCGACCTTCCCGACGAGTTCGCCCAACGCGGAGACCGTGCGGTCCCAGCGCAGCCGGTCGCGCAGCTCCAGAGCGCCGCGGGTGAGCTCGCCGCGCAGGTCGTCGTCGGCGAGGCGCTCGATCGCGGCGGCGAGCTCGCCGACGTCGGGCTCGAACGCGGGGATGCCGGACTTCGCTTCCCCCGCGGGCAGCCCTCGCACGAGCAAACCGTTCGCGCCGTCTGTGACGAGCTCGTTCATCGGCGGGTTGTCGTTGGTTACGATCGGCATCCCGAACGCGGTCGCCTCGTAGAGGTGCAGCCCCAGCCCCTCCCAGCGGCTCGGGGCGAGGCAGACATCACAGCTGGCGAACAACCGGTGGTATTCGGGCGTCGGGAGGTCCTCGGAGACCACCTCGATGCGATCGTCGCGCCGCGCCATGCGGCGGACCTTGCGGCTCCCGCGCGGCACCTGGGCCTTGAAGATCAGCCGCAGCCGCGGGTCGCGGGTGGCGCGAAACGCCCTCAGGACCGCCTCGAACGGCTTGCGGGCGCTCATGAAGCCACCGGGATAGAAGACCCGAACCAGGTCAGGATCGCGCTCCGCCTCCACCGCCAGCAGCTCGGGGTGACAGCCCCACGGGATCAGCGGGCTCTCGACGCCGAAGCCCGCGTAGCGTGCGCGCTCGGCGCGGGTGAGCGAGTAGATGACGTCCATCGCATCGGTGGCCGGCCCGACGTGCTCGGGCGAGTACGCCTCCCACACGAACCGCCCCACGGTCCGCACACCGGAGCGGCGCAGCCGCGCGATCTCGTCGAGCTGGTAGTTCTGGTCGAAGAAGACGACATCGGGTGAGTTGTCCTCGGCCCAGCGCTCATACTCGGCCCAGGGGACCTCGTACGCCGACGCGGCGGTGACGGCGGGCTGGTCCCAGACTCCCTCGCGGTCGACGAACGCCGGCCTCAGGTTCGAGGCCCGGGTGGGGCGGGCGAGCACGAACGTCTCGTGTCCGAGCTCGTCGAACGCCGAGCGCAGCTGGCGCGCGACGACGCCCTGACCGCGGTTGAACCAGTAGGCGACGATGCCGATCCGCATCGCGGCCAGTATCCCAGCGCGGCTACCGCTTCCTCTTCTTCTTGACCCTCCAGCCGTCGCTGGCAGGCGTCGGGTCGACGTTGCCCGCCGCGTCCATGGCGCGAACCTGGAAGGTGTGCTTGCCCTTGTCCACCTTCACGGTCACCGGCGAGTTGCAAGGGCCGAAGCCGAAGTCATCGTCCAACCTGCACTCGAAGGTTGAGGCGGGCTCATTCGACGTCACCTCGAAGGTTGCCGACTTCTTCTTGGTCTTGTCCGGCGGACCGCTTGCGATCGTCGTCTCGGGCGGGTCGGCGTCCGACGGTGACGGTTGCTCTGGACACGAGCCGTGTGTCGATGCGTCGCTCGGGCACTGGTCCTGGGTCTCGTCGCCGAACCCGTCCGCGTCGGCGTCCGGCTCCACGTCGGCGTTGAAGAGGTACTCGCTGTCGGCCACCGGGCTTCCCGCGTCAGTGGAGCCATCGGAGAGGATGGGGACCCAACGCAGTACCGCGGCCCCCGAGCCGCCGACCTCGCTTACGTCCATACAGCAGTTGTCGTAGAGATGGATGCCCGCGAACTCGCCCGCGGCGATCGGAAGCCGGGTCTCGAACACGTGGCTCACGGGGGTGCTCGTGACGTTCGGGGGGTCCGCGACGGAACTCGATCGCACCGCGGTGAACGTGGTGCCGGAGACCTGGCGCAGGACGGTGAGGGCCATCGGGCCGAAGTCGCCACTGAACGTCTGCCGCACGCGCCAGCGGACGATCACCCCATCGACAGGCGCGGTCACCTGCCGTCCGGGGAGGACGGTTTGAGTAAACGTGCACGTCGACGGAGGAGGGGTGACGCTGCAGACGGTGCCGGCGTTCGGGGTGACCGTCAGGTCGCTGCCGAGTGTTGTAGCGGCTGGGGCGCGCGCGGGGAAGACCAGCAGCAGCGCGCCAGCAAGCGCGATCGCCGCTGCTGCGACCGCGGCGGGGGGGCTCATGAGCCCGGTCGCGTCATCCCCTGACGTCATCCACCGGAGTGAAGCAAACGGCGCGGTCACGGGCGCCGGTACCCGCCGCTCCAATCAGCAGGTGTCGGGCTCGCCGGAGGCGGAGCGCCACGCGCTCGCCATCGAGAAGCTGACCTCGACCCGGGCGGGCCCCGTGTCGGGGACGCGCACCGTGGTCCACTTGCCGTGCCGGCCAACACAGCCGTGATCGCCCGCGATCTCCCAGAACGGCGAGCTGCGAACGAGGACGCGGAAGGTGCCGGGGCGCTCGACGTCGAGCGTGAACGAGTCCGTGCTCAGCGAGCGCAGCCTGGCGCTGGCGCCGTCGAGACCGCGCACCAGCGGGCGTGAATCGGTGAACTCGTAGACCCGCCAGTGCTCCGACGTCCACACCGGCTGGAGATAGTGGGGCTCGCGCAGGATCAGCTTGCGCTCGGCGGCGGCGAACTCGTGGATCGGGGCATCGGCGAGCGCCACGTAGCGGACCCCGTTGCGGTGCAGCCAGTCGCGGTAGCGGCGGTTGGTGAGCCGGCCCTCGTAGAAGAGCGAGCTGCGCGTACGGTCGAGCTGGCGCAGCCAGCCGCGCGCGAGCTCGAAGTCAGGCGCGAGGTAGGCGGATTCCCAGCTGTTGAGCGTCGTCGGCACCTCGATCCGGGCCCGGGCGCCTCCGTGGTCGCGCAGCCAGGCGGCCAGCGGCGCGTAGTACTCGGCCTGGGTGGATCCGTCGCCGGCGCTCTGGATCAGCTCGCGGACGGCGGGGAACCCCTGCCAGTAGACGCCGCTGAGCAGCACCAGCGCGACCACCGCCGCCGGAACGCGGGACCGGTGCGCGAGCAGGATCGCGAGCAGCACCGGCCCGCCGAACAGCGACACGAGCCGCACCGCGTTGTCGCCGAGCGGATTGGGGATCAGCCACACCAGGGTGGTAGCGACGAGATACGCCACGACGGTGAGCTGGAAGCGGCGCTCCTCGCGCAGGTCGCGCGTCAGGTACAGCGCTCCGAAGCACCACAGCGGCACCGAGACGAACGACTGGGCCGAGAACGGCTGCTCGCTCTGCTCAGGAAAGACGAGGTTGAGCAGCAGGACGGGGATCGTCGCCACCGCGGCGACGGCCAGCGCCGCTCCGTTCGGACGCCCGCGGCGGATCGCGAGCGCGGCCCCCGCGACCCCGCCCAGGAACACCGCGGCGACCGGGCTCGACAGCGCGCAGCCGGCGGCGGCAGCGACGGCGAGCTTGCCGCGACCGCACTGAAGCGCCCGCAGGCTGGCGAGCGCGAACACCACGCCGAGCGAGTAGGTGATGTTCCCGTTGGCGAGCATCGTCGCCGCGCCGGCGCCGTACCACAGCGTCGCCCAGCGGGCGCGCTCTCCCCAGCGCGCGCGCACGATGCGGTCGAACAGGTAGGCGGACGAGACCACCGACAGCGCGCCGACGAGCTGCGGGCCCAGCAGCGCGGCGAGCGGCGGGAACAGCACGCTGTAGGTGAGGGTGTAGTGGCCCTGGTACCAGCTCCCGTTCCAGAGCGTGAATCCGTCGCGCTCGAAGAGCTCGGCTCGGAACGTCTGCGCCGCGAGGTCGCGAACGTGGGGGTCCCAGACGAGCAGAACGGCGGCGAGCGCCGCGCTGAGCGCGACAGCGGGCAGCCAGCCTGGCACGCCGCCCCCGAACCCGGGCACGCGTGCGCCCGCCGCCGCGAAGGCGGGATCGGCAGCGCCTCTGTCGGATCGCCGGGGGACGGCCATGGAGAATCGGACGGCACGCCGGGAGGGCGAGCCACGGCATTATGTACAGCGGCGCGGAGGCGGCGTTGCCACGCCGTTATTTCCGCTTCTTCTTCTTGACCTTCCAGGAATCCGTTGCGGGGGAGCCGTCGACGTTGCCGGCGGCGTCGCGGGCGCGGACTTCGAAGCTGTGCTTGCCCTTCTTGACCTTCAGGGTGTCGGGTGAGGTGCAGGGCGCGAACGCGCCGCCGTCGAGACCGCACTCGAACGTTGCCCCCGACTCGCTCGAGCTGAATTCGAACGTCGCGGTCTTCTTCTTGGTCTTGTCCTTGGGGCGTTTGGTGATCGTGGTGTCGGGCGGATTGGTGTCGCCTGCCGGTGGGTTACAGGACGAGACGTCGGCGTCCTGGGTCTCGTCGCCGAATCCGTCGGAGTCGCAGTCGGGCTCGACGTCGGCGTTCACGAGGACCTCGGAACCGTCGGTGGCCGTGAGGTCGGGCACGCGTGTCTCTGCGTTGGCGAGCGGCGGCTGCCAGCGCACGAACGTCGTACCCGGCATCGGGTCGGCCACCGGGTCGGTCAAGACGAGGAAGTTGCCGAGAGGGACCGCGCCACCCGATACGTCGAGCGCGATCTGATCGCCCGGTGCAATCGGCTGCTGGGTCGGATAGGTCCGCGTCGTCACTGTCACGTCGGAAAACGGCTGGACGGCGCTCTTGCTGATGCCGGAATACACGCCGCCCGGTCCCGGTCGTATGACGCTGAGCCGCAGATCGACGGAACCTCCGCTCGCACCGGCGCGCACACGCCACCGGACGACAACGCCTTGGACCGGGGACGTGAGCTGACTGCCGGGAAGCGTCGAGTTCGTGATCGTGCAGTCGACGGCGCATGCCGAGTCCGGCGGGTCCGGCGCCAGGTCGCTCCCGATCGTCACCGCGGCTCCGGCGGTGCCCGCGCTCGCGAGCAGCGCCCCCGCCCAGACTCCCGCCGCGATTAGCACCCTGCCTCTCACTCGGCACGCACGGTAGCGGCGCAGGCGACGTGGCGCAAGCGGCTACTTGCGCCGCTTCTTCTTCCTCGTTGAGCGCTATCCCGTCGGCGTAGGCGAAGTCGCTCCGCCGGGCCGGCGGCTACTTCTTCTTCTTGACCTTCCAGGACTCGCTCGCTGGTCCGCGAGGCGACGTAGGCCGAGGCGCCGGCGCTGACCCAGAAGGCAGGCACCGCGGGCTGCGTCTCTCGGAAACGGGGACCAGCGGATCCTGCCAGGACGGGGCTAGCTCGCC
>Ga0137368_10003772_pt1 | contig 16172 bp, 11 predicted proteins | sample SagtaG_13_FD_104917 | JGI IMG/M metagenome (GOLD analysis project Ga0137368, IMG submission 104917) | Vadose zone soil microbial communities from Sagehorn Ranch, Mendocino, California, USA - Sage1_L_100_16 metaG | ecosystem: Environmental > Terrestrial > Soil > Vadose zone | place: USA...
CAACCCGACGTGGCGTTGCTCGATCTGCGCATGCCCCTGTTGGACGGTGTGGGCGCGATTGACGAAATTCGCCGGCACGATGCCTCGGCCCGCGTCATCGTGCTGACGACGTTCGACGCCGACAACGAGATTTCCCGCGCCATCAAGGCCGGCGCGAAGGGTTACCTGCTCAAAGATGCGCAACGGGAAGAATTACTGGAGTGCATCCGCAGAGTGCATGCCGGCGAGACCTCGATTCCGCCGTCGCTGGTGGCGAAATTGGCGGCGAGCATGAGCAGCGAAGCCCTGACCGGGCGGGAACTGGACGTCTTGACCTTGCTGGCGCGTGGGAAGAGCAACAAGGAGATCGGCGTGAACCTCTACATCAGCGAAACGACGGTGAAATCACACCTGCGCAGTATCTTCACCAAGCTGAACGTTCTCAGTCGCACGGAGGCCATCTCCGCCGCCAGCCGCCGCGGGCTGATTCAGCTTTGATCACGGCTTTGGCCGCTGACCGTTGGCCCTGCATGACGCCGATCCACGAATTCCTGAGCCGCATCCGTCACGACAAGCAATTTGGCAAGGGCCGGTTTGAGATTGGCTATTTTGATCGAGTGGAAGGCACGATCCACCGGGTCCCATTTCAACAAATTATGTTTCCCGCGGGTGAGCGCCGCGCTTTTGAACTCTTGGATGAAGCCGGGCAGCTTCGGCGGATCCCGTTCCACCGGGTCCGTGAGGTTTACAGGGATGGTCAGCGAATCTGGCAGCGGCAAGCCTGATTGCACCGGGCCGGGGGCAAGACGCTCTGAAGCGCCGGCGCCGGTGGGATCCGGTTTCACTTGTCGTCGCCGAGTACGGCTAGTTGCCCCCCTGTACTTCAGCGTGTGGACGACATGGGGATAGCCGTTGTTGGGATTGTTGTGGGCGACTACATACATGCCTGATGAAGCGTCGAGGGCAACCGCGTCGAAACTGGCGTAGGGCCCGAGGTTGAACACCTTCCTCAGAAGGGTGGTTCCGTTCGGACTGTAGATTAAAAGCAGCGGGTTCCAATTGCTTGAGTCGCTCGTGAGTTCCGCGCCAACGACGATCCGGTTCCCGGCCGCATCCTGGGCGAGCGGGGTCCGCCCCCACATCCCGCCACACAGCGATGCCTTGGCCTCCGTCAGCGTCCACAGGATCGTTCCACGCGAGCCCAACTTCATGGTGCAGATGGCTGATCCGGTTGCGTTGCCGCTCTGCCCTGATACGAATCTGGTTTTCGGCGCTCCGCAAATTGGCTTCGCCGATACGGTGTTGAGCCGCAAGCCAGTCCGCAAAGTGCTGAAGGCCCGCCAGGTTATAGCCTGGGGGAAGCCCCAGGTAAGCGCCCCAACAAGGCTCCCCCGCCCTGTGAGGGCGGAACAAAGCAAACTGCAGATTTCCCACAACCCAATTCAATCCCACGCATATCGTTCATCCAATGGTTTCCCATTCTTCTCGTAAAACCGTCGATACTCGGTCTGGAAATTTTCCTGTTTGCGGTGTTCCGGTTGGTTGCAAATGTATTCCCGCACCGCCTCGACGTGCATTGGGCGGACACTGAATTCGCCAGAACTGGGCTGCCACGCGCAATCGGCATACCACGCATGTTGCTCCTTGATCCAACCGGATGACGACGCTTTGGCCTGCTCGACAATTTTCGCGGGCGAGTGGTTCTTGGATTGCGCGAACAGGATGCTACCTCACGCACTATCGAGACACACGCCTTTTCAAGACCATTGACCTGAGCAAGCTCAATATTGAAGCCGCGCAAATAAAGTTTTTAGTGGATGATTTACCCAGGGTTGCGTCTGCTGGCTCAGACTTACCCTGGGCTAATTTCCGGAGCGCCTTCAGCGCATCAAGTTCGCGTCAATTTGCGACGGTTCGCGGTCCGTTCCTCTCGTTTGCCGCTCGCGCTGGCTGGTTCCTTCATTAACATCGCGGCGTGGCGCGCTATTCACGCAACGACAAGGCGGGGGTCGAACTCCCGAAGGCGAAACTGGATCGGGAATCTCTCCGGCAGGCGTTGGAGCTGTTCCGGTATCTGCGCCCGTACCGGGTCCGGTTTGGCGCCGCCGTGGCATCAATGTTTGCGGGCAGCCTGCTCAGCCTGGCGTTCCCCTACCTGGCGGGGAGCTTCGTGGACGCGGCCGTGGGCAGAGGCAGCATGGCGGGAGTGGATCGAACGGCGCTCCTGCTGATGGGAGTCCTGGCGCTGCAAGCGGGCCTCGCCTACTTCAATTTCCTTTCGTTTGCCACCGTGGGGCAACGCAGTCTCGTGGATTTGCGTCGCGATACCTACGCGAGATTGATCTCGCTGCCCATGGCGTTTTTCACCCAACGCCGCGTGGGCGAGCTGGCCAGCCGCCTTTCCGCCGACCTGATTCAGATCGAGGACACGCTGGTCACCATCCTGCCACAGTTTCTTCGTCAGAGCACGTTGCTGGTCGGCGGCGTCGCGCTGCTGGCGGTCACATCGCTGAAATTGACGGGCATCATGCTTGCCAGCCTGCCGGTGGTGACCGTGGTCGCCGTGGTGTTCGGCCGGAAGACGCGCAAGATTTCCCGGGATGCGCAGGATCGCCTTGGCGACACGGCCACGATTGTCGAGGAAACCCTCCAAGGCATCGTGAACGTGAAGGCGTTTGCGAACGAAGGCTATGAACTCAATCGCTACCACGAGGGGCTGAGAAAATTCCTGACCGCCACCTTGCGCGGCGCCCGGTTGCGGGCGGCGCTCATTGCTTTCATCATTTTCGCCCTGTTCGGCTCCATCGTGCTGGTGCTCTGGTCGGGGGCGCGATTGCAGCAACGGGGTGAGATCTCTTTCGGCGATCTCACCCGCTTCCTGCTCTATACGACCTTTGTGGCCGGAGCGATGGGCCAGTTCGCGGAGTTATACGGCCAGCTCCAGAAGGCCATCGGAGCCACCCAGCGCGTTCGCGAACTGTTCCGGGAAACCGGTGAGGTGGAGACCCGCCTGGGTCCCGCGCCGCCATCGGCATTGCCTCGGCTGCGAGGCGACGTGGTGTTCGAGAATGTTCACTTCACCTACCCTTCGCGACAAGGCGTCGAGGTGCTTCATGCGCTCAGTCTCGCCGCGACTTCGGGACAAAGGATCGCGCTCGTCGGCCCGAGCGGCGCGGGCAAATCCACGCTCATTTCCCTGCTGCTGCGTCTGTATGATCCGTCGGCGGGCCGGCTTTTGATTGATGGTCGGGACGCCCGCGATTACCGGCTCAGCGAACTTCGCGGGCAGATGTCCATGGTGCCGCAGGAGGTGTTGCTGTTCGGCGGGAGCATCGCGGAGAACATTTCCTACGGAAAGCCGGGCGCGAGCGCGGCAGAAATCGAGCAGGCGGCTCGCCAGGCCAACGCGCACGAGTTTATTCAGGCATTTCCCGAAGGTTATGCCACGCGGGTGGGCGACCGCGGCATCAAACTTTCCGGCGGCCAGCGGCAACGGGTCGCGATCGCGCGGGCGATCCTGAAGAATCCCGCCATCCTCATTCTGGATGAAGCCACCAGTTCCCTGGATTCGGAGAGCGAACGCCTGATTCAAGAAGCGTTGGAAACTCTGATGCGGGGCCGCACTTCGTTTATCATCGCTCACCGGCTCGCCACCGTCCGGCACGTGGATCGAATCATTGTCATCGCCGGCGGACGTGTCGTGGAATCCGGCACCCACGAAGAATTGCAAGCCATGGAAGACGGTGTTTACCGGCGGCTCGCCGCCCTGCAATTCCGCGAGTAACATCTGGCCGGCGGCGTGGTCAGGTGGTGGATGGCTTCGAATACGGTGAGGAAGTTTACGATGACTACTGGATGTTTTATTTGACGCGCGACATGGCTCAGGCATTGTCTCTCGAAAGGCCGTACACCAATTTGAAGACATATCTCGAATACAAGAAACGCGGCGCGGACACACTCCGCGCCCATGAAAAGGAAATCGCAACGCTCGCGGAGGACGAAGCGGGAAAGGAGGAGGAGGAAAGCGAATGAACCTGCCACCACTCGTTCCGCCGCTCAAATGCCAGGGCATCAAGACCAAATTGGTCGGCGAAATCAGGAAGATCGCTCAAGCACAGCAATTTGACCGCTGGGTGGAACCATTCTGCGGCTCGTGCGTGGTCGCCCTCAATGTCCAGCCCAGGCGTGCGCTGCTGACTGATTCGAATGTCCATATCATTCGCCTCTATCAGGAGATTCAACGCGGTAGCCTCACACCCGCTCTCGCCAAAGGCTTCCTCACTGAGGAAGGAGAAAAACTGCGCGACAGTGGCGAGACCTACTACTACAGCGTTCGCGACCGCTTCAATGCTCAGCCGACTTCGCTCGACTTTCTCTTCCTCAATCGTTCGTGCTTCAACGGCGTGATGCGCTTTAATCGCCACGGCAAATTCAATGTGCCGTACGGCCATAAACCGGAACGATTCGCCCAGGCTTATGTCACCAAAATCTCCAACCAGATCCGGCGCATCTCCGAAGTCACTTCCGCCTGCAACTGGACATTTGCCGCCGCCGACTTCCGGCAAACGCTTGCGTCCGTTGAGCCGAGCGATTTGGTTTACGCCGACCCGCCGTATGCCGGTCGACACGTTGACTACTTCAACTCCTGGTCGGAATCTGACGAATTAGATCTGGGAAATCAGCTCAAACGGCTCCCGTGCCGTTTCGTTCTCTCCACGTGGCACAGCAACGAGTTTAGAACCAACGCCATGATGGAGCGTCATTGGAATGACCCGCGCTTCCACCTCCTGACGCGTGAACATTTCTACCACGTCGGTTCGACCGAAAACCTTCGCCACCCAATGGTTGAGGCGTTGATTACCGCATCTATCGACGTAAAGATCGCTCGAAATGATGCGGGATAGGAAGTACAGCGGCGATCAGGAACAGGGCAAGTTTGTGGGTCGCGTCGGGAAAAGCGCCGGACCAGATCATTCGCGTGCCAGAAAGTGGCGGAAAGTAGTCGCTGGGTTCTAGGGCTTCTCCGCCAGTTCAAACTCATCGTCCTTGATCATGCCGACGTGCGGGGCGTAGTACTTGTGGCTGACATCGGCTTCCAACGGTGTGGTCTCGCGCAGGTGGACGCAGTGATGGAACGTCCCCGCGGGCGTCCTGACCGTCTCGTCCACCGACACGACCTCCACCCGGTCTAAGGCCACCTTGGGCGCGATCTCCTGGTAAAACTTGTCGCCCATTTTCGGCCGGCCCGGAATCATCAGCCCGAATCGGGCGCCGTTCTCGCCCGCACGCCAAGCGCTCTCGTGGCTGATGATCCTGCCATCCTTGTAATTGTCCACATCCTCACCGAAGTAATACACGTCGCCGGTGTTCCGGTCAGTCGCAAAAAAATTCCGCGACACTTCAATAAGCTGGCCATTTTTCTCTTCGCGCTCCTCCAGCACACCGGTCGTGACTCCGTCCACCGTTTTGGTGTCGAGGAGAATCGAAACCGTCAGCCGATCATTCCCATGAGCCAGCTTGAGCACCTTTCCGGGCTGAATCGGGAGGTACAGGTTGGTTCCCGTCGGAGCAAGATCCGCCTTGTCCACAGGGAACGTTTCGCGCCAACCGGATTGCTTTGACTTCGCGCTCTCCGGGCGCTCCGATTTCTCCTCCTGCGCCCTGCCTTCCTGAATTTTGGAAATAATCTTCCCATCCTCGCCGACCACCACTTCCCACTTGTGTCCATTGCGGAAGAGGTCCGTTTCATAGATGGTCTTGCCCTGGCGCACTTTCCTGGCGATGTCCTCGAGTTCCGCGCCCACCAATTCGCGCTCAATCGTCTGCCGCACGGCGGCAGGCGTCTGATCGAGGCGGACCTTGATCTCGCCTGGCTCGGCCGCATGCCGCTGCAGGCGGGCGCAGCCGCACATCCCCGCCAGCGCAACGAGTATCGATATGCATTGGAGATTCATGAATTGTTCCTGTCTTGTTCGACGCTCGGGTTCGTGAGCACTTATGGCGCTCGCCGAATCGGAGTCAAGCGACAAACCAGAACGGTTTCGTCCCAATCATTTCAACCGCTTGCCTCGCCATACGCGGAGAATGGCCTTGGCCCAAAGCTGGGTGCGCCACGGTCGCTGAAAATCGTTCTCGCCGAAACGGGCGGTTTCCGCTCCAATCCGCCTGATCAACGATGAAACGCATACTTATTGTCTCCCTCTTCAGCGCGTGCCTCCCGCTCTCCGCGGCGACGGCGTCCTGGCCACAGTTCCGCGGGCCGAATTCTTCAGGAGTGGCCGCGAAGGACAAACCCCCCATCCGATTCGGCGCGGAAAGCAATCTGCTTTGGAAGGTGGAAGTGCCGCCGGGATTGTCTTCGCCGTGTATCGCCGGCGATCGGATCTTTCTGACGGCCTTCGAAAATGAAAAGCTCTTCGCGCTCGGCAGGCACCGCCGCGACGGCAAGGAACTCTGGCGCCGGGAAGCGCCGCCGGGCAAGCCACAGGAAGTCCACAAAGTGAGCAGTCCCGCCGTCGCCACGCCCGTCACGGACGGCCGGCGGGTATATGTCTATTTCGTCCCGTTCGGTCTCGTCGCTTACGACCTGGACGGCAACGAGCAATGGCGCAAGGCCGTTCCCATCGGTTTGGTGATGAACGGCAGCGGCACTTCACCGGCTATCACCGGCGATATCGTCGTGCTCAATTGCGATCAGGATGAAGGCGAGTCGGTCCTTCTCGCCGTGGACGCGCGCACAGGAAAGGTGCTTTGGCAAACGTCGCGTGCGGGTTCCATCGGCAGTTACACGACGCCGATTACTTGGAGACGCGGCGCGCAAGAGGATGTGGTGGTGTGCGGCAGCTTGCGCGTGGCGGGATACGAACTGCACACCGGCAAGGAGCGCTGGACCGCGGGCGTGCTGACCTCCGTGGCCGTGACGCCGACACCCACCCTCGGCGACGGCCAGCTTTATGTCATGTCGCGCGGCGTGCCGCCGAATGCGATGGGCACGTTTGCGAACTTTGCAGGCAAGAGTGACAAGGACGGTGACGGCAAGATTTCGCCGAGCGAGGCGCCGCCGGGATATGAAGGCACCACGTTCCGCGGCATGGACATGGACAAAGACGGCTTCATTACGGAGAAGGACTGGACGGCGATGACGAACCTTTTCGCCAAAGGGGACAGTGGACTCTTCGCGTTGCGCGCGCCCGGTTCCGGCGACATCACGGGCACACACGTGGCGTGGAAACAGACGAAGGGCATTGCCGGGCTTTCGTCACCCTTGTTTTACAAGGGCCGCATTTACGTCGTGCAGGATGGCGGGCGCGTGACGTGTTGGGACGCGAAGACAGGCAAGCCGCTTTACGAACAGGAACGGCTCGGCGCGGAAGGCGAATACTACGCGTCGCCGATTGCGGCCAATGGGCACATTTACATGACATCGGCGCGCGGCACGATCACGTCCATACGGGCTGAAGATGCGCTCGAGGTGGAAGCGCGCAATGATCTGGGCGAATCCGTCATGGCCACACCGGCCATTGCGGATAACAAGCTTTACGTTCGCGGTGCGAATCACCTTTGGGCCTTTGGGCGCAAGTGAGATGAGGCTTGGACGAATTCACGATGGTTTCTTCGTGGCCATCCGGGCAGCGAGCGCCTTGAGGTCTTGTTTCCTGAGGACGCCTTCGATCAATTCGGGCCGCTTGTTGGGCGTGCAGCCAAAGCAGGGCACGCCCAATTCGGCCAGCTTCTTGGCCAGTCGCTCGTCGAAGGTCGGAATGCCGCTGTCCGACAACGCCAGGAGGCAGATCACGCGCACGCCGGATTCCACCAGGTCTTTGAGCCGGCGCACCAACTGGGCTTCGTTGCCGCCTTCGAACAGGTCGGTGATCAGGAAGAAGATCGTTTGGGCCGGGTCGGTGATGAATTTTTCACAGTAGGCGACGGATTTGTTGATGTCCGTGCCGCCGCCGAGCTGGACGCCAAAGATCATGTCCACCGGGTCATTGCCGCATTGCTCGGTGAGATCGACCACCTCGGTGTCGAAGGCAACGACGCGCGTGTTCAAGGCCGGCAGCGAAGCGAAGATGGACCCCGTCACCGAGCCATAAACAACCGATTCGGCCATCGAACCGCTTTGGTCCATATCCACGATCACGGTCCAGTGGTTCGAGCGTTGCGCGCGGGAGAAGAAGTAGACTTTTTCCGGGACGATCGTTCCGAGCGTGGGCTGATAGTTCTTCAGGTTGCGGCCGATGGTCCATTTCCAATCGATCGAGGGAGCGTGCGGTATGGGGGTGTGTTCGTTTCGATTGAGCGCGCCCGTGACGGCCTGGCGGATTTTCTGTTCGAGCAATCTCTTTATTTTCTCCACGACGGCCCGAACCACCAGGCGCGCGGTTTCCTTCGTGCGTTCGGGAATACGCCCCTTCAACGACATCAGCGTGCCCACCAATTGCGGGTTGGGCTCGACGTTCTTCAGCATCTCCGGCTCGAACAGGAGTTGCGTCAGTCCTTTCTTCTCGATGGCATCGTTCTGGATCACGGTGACAACGTCCTCCTTGAAGTAAGAGCGAATGTCGCCCAACCATTTGGCCAGACTGGGTGCCGATGGCCCGAGGCCGGCGGAGCGTTGGCCGCGCTTTTCTTCGCCGGTTTCGTCGTAGATGGCGGCGAGGGCTTCGTCCATGCCGACCTGTTCGGCGGAGAGTTCGCAACCCCCGCCCATCTGCGCGAGTGAGTCCTGCGCGTGCTGGCCCAGAATCAGCCGCCAGCGCTTCAGTTGTTCCTGGTCCAGGGTCGAAGCCATTATAAGTCTCCGAAGTTGAAGTCCGACAATTCGTCCAGCTTCTTCTTCTCGGTTTCGGTCAGTTCCTGGCTCAACACCTCGCTGACGTTGTCCGCGTTGACGCCCCAGATTTCGCCGAGATTCTCGGTGATGCTGCGCTTTTCCGCAGGGGTGAAGTCGCCGAACGCCCGGCGGAGAAAAACCAGCGCCCGCTTGAATTCATCATCCGTGAGCGAGGCGACATATTGGGCCAGTTGTTCCCACAGCGCGAGCCGGGTCAACAGCGCGTAGCGGTTCCGCTTGGCCAGTCCTTCGAACCACCCCGCGCCGAGGTCGGCAGCAACGCCCGGAGACAAACGCCGTGAGACTTCCCGGGCCAGTTCTTCGTTGGAAATGAGGTTGCGTTCCAGGAGCAAGGCGCAGGCGTAACCGGAAAGCAACGGATTCAGATGATCGGCGCGCGCCAGCTTCTGAAGTTCGCCGATCCAGAGCGGTTCGTCGATCCGTGCCGTGTAATCCAGGGCAACCTTGTTCAATTCGTTGATCCCGGTGACCATCTTCTTGGCGGCGGCCAGGTCGCAATTGGCCGCGCCGACCAGGGACAGCGCCCCTTCGAGGAACAATTGTTCGAGCAATGGCGTCAACGGTTCGGCGTCAAATTGTCGGACATCGCCGTAACGGATCACCAGGCCCAATTCGTGCGTGGCGCCGGCGAGGGCGGTGAAGTCGGATGAATCATTCGCCAGCCGCTGGAGAGTCTGACGCGCCAGCTCGATCGAGGCGCTCATGCCGCATTCGCAGGCTTCGCGAATGACGGTCGAGGCTTCCGCGACGGTGGTGCATTTTTCCAGGCGTTGCTTGAATTTGAAAGCCACCGCCAGTTCGATGGTTTCGCCCAGCAACACCGCCTCTACGATGGCGATCTCCGCTTCGGGCGTCCATTGCAGCGCCCACGATTCCGCCCAGGTCGTTCCCTCCTGGCGCACCGGGAGCTGGGTGCCGAAGCCAACTTCCAGCACCGCCAGACGGTGCAAGAAGCTCGAGCGATGCAGATCGAGAAACGCGATTTCTTTGGTTTTGACCCGCCGATTCTCCCGCAGATCGAGGTCGAGTTCGCGCCGCACCGCGGCCTTGAATTGGTCCAACTTGAGCCGGGTCAGTTCACGGTAGAAATCGTCCTGGATGGAAGTCTGGCTGACGCCCTTGGCGAGCGAGCCGATGGCCGTGCCCACTTCCACGCGGAGCAGGGACTCGCGCACCACCGCCGGATCGCCCTGGCCGAGCAACGTCACGGCCGCATCCTGCAAATCGCGGAGCGTCGGCAACGAATTCTTCATTTGCGCCATCGCCTCCGCCAGGCGGACTCCCTCGATCACTTCCGCCGTGGACCGGAACGTGCCCGCGGCGCGAAGTTCGCGCACCACATTCGTGAGGAAAAGAATCGGCAGCGTGGCGGCCCGGTTTTCATTGAAACTGTTCCAAACCATCTCGAAATAGGCGGGGGCGTGATTGCCCGCGCCGTAACCGGATTGGGATGACAGTTTGAAAAACGAATACGGCATCAGCGTCATCCGGGACTCGCGGCGGCGCAGTTTCGCAAACTCCGCATCGCTCATGGCGGGATGCTCCGGTCCGAGCACCGAGGCGTGAAACGCGCCGGTCACGACGACGATTTGTTCGGGTTTGAATCCTTCGGCGACAGCCTGTTGAATCTTGCGCCGCATGTAGGCCTCGCGCACCAGGTTTTCGGCGCCGTCGCGGGTTGACAAATCTTCCAGCGCGCGCAGTTCTTCGCCGTAGGAACGCGCTGCGTTCAAATAGGTGTTTTCACCGCGGAGCTGTTCGAAATGCCGTTCCCAGTAGGTTTCGTAATCCGGCTCGCCAGCCAGGCGGGCGATTCGCTGGTAAACGGAATCGCGCCCCGGCTTCGGCTCGACCAGTGGGGTAGCGTCCTCCGCAGTTTCGTCGTCCTTGTCCGTCGTGGCGCCATCCCTTTTCTGCTCCGGTTTTTCAGGGTCGAGAACGGCCGTGCCGTCGTCGCGAGCATAGAGACCCAGAAAAACGGACGAGGGCAGGTCCATGAAGCGGGCCTGGGCCCTCTTTTCCTGGCACCACACGAGCGCCTGATATTCCGGGCTGTAAACGGAGAGCGGATAGACAAACGTCCGAACCGGAACGTCACTGGTGTAGGCGAGAATGGCGATCGGCAGTTTCGACTTCGGACTGACGATGTGTGGGATCAATCCATCGGCATCGTCCGAGCCTTCGATCAAGACAAGCCTAGGCCGGACGCGATCCAGCAATTGGCGCAAATGCCACGCCGCCGCCGGGGAAAGGTGGCGGACGCCAAAGATGTGCGGTGAGGAGGCGGGCATGGCTCAAACGGATGCACTTGCATGCGCGTTTGGAGTGCGGCGGCCGAGCGCAGCGGCGACACCGCTTATCGTGCGACAACCGGCGTCTGAAAGCGGCGGTGCGCTTCGCTTCCCGGCGCAGTCCAAAAACGGCTTTGCCTCATTCGTTTTCATTCGTGGTGTGAAACCCAATTCTCACTCGCCTATGTGGGTCTGGCAGGCGGAGTAAAGTCCGCGCCACGAAGCGCCGCGTTTCTTCATCACGTTGCTGAGATAATCCTTCCAGACGATGAGATCCTTTTCGTCGTCCTTGATGACCGCGCCCTGCAGCCCGGAGGCCAGATCGTTATCGCTGACGCTGCCATCGCCGAAATTGCCGGAGAGCGCCATGCTGTTGGCGAGCAGCGAAATCGCTTCCGCCGTCGAGAGCACGCCCGAAGGCGTCTTCACCTTGTTCTTGCCGTCCAGGGTCTGCCCCGCGCGCAATTCCCGGAAGATGGTCACGACTTTCAGGATGGCATCTTGGTTGGGGATTTCGGCTTTCAACTGGAGGTTGGTGGCCAGTTCACCGACGCGCTTGGTGACGATGGACAGCTCCGTCTCCAGATCCGCCGGCGCCGGCAGCACGATGATGTTGAAGCGTCGTTTCAAGGCGGCGGACATGTCGTTGACGCCGCGGTCGCGCGTGTTGGCGGTGGCGATGACCGAGAACCCTCGTTGTGCCGGAATCTCGGTGGTCAATTCGGGAAGGGAGAGCCGTTTCTCCGAAAGAATAGAGATGAGCGCATCCTGCACCTCGGAAGCGCAGCGGGTGATTTCCTCAAAGCGGGCGATGCTGCCGCCTTCCATGGCGCGGAAGATGGGACTCTTGATCAGCGAATCGTTGCTGGGGCCCCGCGCGATGAGCATGGCGTAGTTCCACGTGTAACGAATCTGTTCCTCGGTCGTTCCGGCGGTGCCTTGAACGACCTTGGTGGAGTCACCCGTAATGGCGGCCGCGAGATGCTCGGACAACCAGGATTTGGCCGTGCCCGGTTCGCCGATCAGCAGCAGCGCGCGATCCGTCACCAGCGTCGAGATGGCGATCTCCACGAGTCGCTGGTGGCCGATGTATTTCGCCGTGATGTCCAGTTTCCCGCATTTGCCGCCGCAGATGTAGGTGAGCACCGAGCGGGGCGACATCCGCCAACCGGCCGGCACGTGGTGTTTTTCCGCCTTGATCAGCGCGTCCAATTCGTCGGCAAACAGAATTTCAGCCGGTTGCCGCAGGTCACCATTGTTATTGTTTGGCATAGTGGGATTCAAGTTGCACGTGTCAGACCGGTCTGACTTGGCCGGCACGCAACGGTCCGAGGGCTTCGAGGAATTGATCGACAAATTTCTCGTCCAACGTCGCGGCGAAAGCGTCGAGCTTGGGCAGATCGGCCGCGGGCAAATGACCCGCGCATTCGAACAAGCGTCGCAGTTCCCAGTCGAGATTCTGTGCACCCTTTGTCTTCTTCTTAATGAGTTCGACAAACAAGTCCGTGACCTTCGGGTATCGACAGTCCGCCAAAGCCTCGATGATCGAGTCCGCTTCGGGTTGCTTTTTTGCCTCAAGCGATTTCAAGAGATAAGCGACGGCGGCTTTGTGGCCTGGTTTCGCAAGGCAGCACACCAGTTCCAAGTCGTCCGCTTTGATGGCTGCATCCAACCAGCGCGCGTCGAATTCAACCTTTCCTACGAGCGGGGCGGACGAAAAAGCCGTGTTGGCATCATAGAACGCGGCGACATCTACGACATCAACGACGCCGCCAACGTAAACGGCTGAGATGGTGCGTTGAAGCACCTCACACTTTTCCTTGCCTGTGCCTTTCTTCTGCCCCAACAGCGGCGAGAATTCATTGAAAAATCGATCCGGCGGCCAGGCGCGCAATGCGCTCTGCAGCACATATTCAAAAGCCGCTGTCGGAAGCACGTCCCGTTTGGAAAGGACGGCCTCAAACGTCTTTGGTGAACCGATCTTGTAGAGCAGCGAGGCCAGGCGCGTCGTCAGGTCCGTGCCCGCGAAGATGAAGTTCTTCGCCGCCTTGAGCCTGGCGAGCTTGTCCGAACCGGCGAAGCTCCCGAGCAGAAACTCCTGAACCTCGGCCTCTCTTCGCTGTTCCAGGCAGTCGAGGATCTCCCAGTAACGCGGGATCTGTTCCGAATCGCCTTTGAGGATCAGGTCAAAAACCCGCCTGCCTTCGTCGAGCAGGGATTTCAGCACCTCGCGATTGCGAAGGGTTCGGAACGGGCCGGCGAGGATGTCGAGGGCCTTGCCTTTGACCAGTTCGGTGAAGAGTTGGATGATCTCGGGCCGGTCGTGTTCCGCGAGTGCTTCGAGTGCGGCGGCGCGCAGGGCTTTATTTTTCGAGTTGGCCTGATCCAAAACCAGGGGCAGGCAATCCTCGTGTTTGCCGAGGCACGCGATAGCGGCCGACTTGACCTCAGGCGATCCTTCAGCGAGCGCCTTTTTGCAGAGCTCAATCGTCCCGGCGGGATCGAGCTGATGCAGGATGGTCAGTCGCCGCGCATCGCTTTTCTTTCCCTTCAAATCCAACTTTGGCTTCAGCAGCGGAACGATGCAAGTACCGTACGCCGGAAGAATCTTTTCGGCGACAAGGTCGGCCAGCTCCGGGTAGTTATCATCCAGCGCGCGGATTGCCGGCTCGATGAGGCGCAGGTCATTGAAGGCGCCGCGCTCGACCGCCGACTTCACGACTTCGAATCGCCCGCCGCCACTGGTGGTCAGCGCTTCGATGATCGGCTTGAGGACGCGGGCCGCCGTCCTCGTCGTGCACGAGCTGGCGCCGAACATCTCCAATTCCTGGAGGTTTCCCTCTGTTCCAGTCTGCCCCTGTGTATAGAGAATTGCGTTCAGCAGCGTGCTCAGGCCGAGCAGATGAGCGGCGGAATCAGCCTCCTTTCCATTGACCAGGTCGCTGATGGCTTTGGCGACCTGGGCGAACACCGGCACTTTCGCGCCGGCCTGCTCCAGCGGGCCGATCAATTTCTTCAGTCGAAAATCTCCGACCGCCAGCGTGCTGCCGGCAATGGCCAGACGCCGGACTTCCTTCGCGGATTCTTCAATCAATGCAAGGCTCATAGGCTGAAACGAACGGTTCAGAAGGTCAGGCGGATGACTTCGCTATCGGTTACCAAGCTCAACGGTTTGGCATGAAGTTTCTGGGAATCCAGATCGTGACGGAACCGCACCACCAGGGCCTGATCATGGCGGACCGCGTCGGGCAGCATCGGTAACAAGGGCAAGGTGGCCGGCTCGCCGTCGCGCCCGTCATCGGCCAGCACCAGCCGTTCACCGTTTTGATCTTCGATGACCACGTGATCCCCCACGCGGCCCAGGGCGCGATATTTCACCAGTGCGAACGGATGCCGGTCGCCCAGGGGTGATTTCAACTGCGCTTTGACATCCTTGATCACCGCGCGCAGGTCCGCCTTGGCGTGTTCGCGCGCCCGGGCGTAATCCGCCTTGGCCACGGGCCGTGGCTCCATGGTTTCCCACCGTACGCGCGGATTCAGATTGCCCGGGTACACGCACAGCTCCGGGCAAACGACAATGTGAAAGATCGAATCGTCTTCGCGAATGAACTTGGCCGCCTGGTACGGGCGATAGTTGCGGGTCAGTTGCACCGCTCCGGTCTGCAGGTTGAGCCACACGCCGGTTTCGACGAATTCCTTGCGGGTCCAGTCGTCGTGCGAATGGAACGCCAATTGGAGCAGCTCGACATTGGTCTGGACCAGGCCCGCGTCCTTCAGTTCGCGCAATTGCCAGGCATGGCCGAGCCAGGCCGCGATGTCGGTTTCCGTCTCCGGCTTGAGATCGGGATCTTCGAGCCGTTTGTTCAAATACTTGCTTCCCTGTTTGCACAGTGAATGCAACCGGTTCAACTGATCGAGTGCCGCGCTGTACACCTGCTCCCGCGCGGAGACGTTCAGTTCATCCTCCGAGCTGATTTGCGAGCGATAAAACAGGCCGGTCAGCGCGTGAAGCGCGTTCTGGGCACCCGGCAGGTAGGCGTTGCCGAGTTGTTTGGCCTGTTCCTCCACCTGCCGGGCCGATTTGGCGCTGAGCGTGCCCAGTCCAGCGCGGATGAGGTCGCTGACCAGTGCCTCCAGGAGTCCAATTCCTTCTATCTGTGCCTGGATCTTTTTCTTGAGCGCGCTGGTGTTGACCTTATGGGGCTTGTCCGCCTCAACTTTTTTCTTCTCGGCACGCTGCTGAATCTTCGAGCGCTTCTCGGAAATATCCACGGGCACATCCTTCTCCACAAACCTGGCGCCCTGCGCGTGGGCGTAGAGCAGCGCCAACGAGTGTTTGCAGGGAAACTGGTGGCTCGGACAGGTGCAGCGGAAGACGGGTTTGGCGGGGTCGCCAAAATCCGCGGAAGGACTGTAATTCTCCGCGCCGCTCCCTTTGCACTCGCCAAAAAGGAGGGTGCCATCCGGCGAACGAAAGAGCCCGACCAGTTTTCGCTTCAACACGACCCCGCGCGCATTCTTGATGGCCGCGGCGTTCGGCGCGAGCGAATCCGCGTATGCTTCGTCAATCTCCATATTCCCTCCAATCTTGTCGTGAATCCGGTCATTTCTCGGACGGCCTCAGCTCGGAGCTGCGTGCGAAAAAGCTAAGAGAACGGCGCAGAATTTGGGAAGCAGATTTTTTAGATGCCGGGAGCGGGAAAACCCTCAAAAAGCCGCATCCGATAGCGGGCATGCGGCGGGGAACCCCCTGAGGGGCGCTACGCACCCCCCGGCCGGACGTGCGCGCGGCTCCCTGCTTTCGTCCTCATTACGCGACCGTCGCCTCCTCGCATCTCAACCTCTGGATAATCGACCGGCCACTTTTTTACACCAAGTCCACGGGCAAACGCCAGGCCTTCGAAGCTGAGAGCTGAGCGGTCATTGAGAGCTGAGCGGATCAGAGCTGAGGGGTCATCTGAGACGGCTGAGGGGTCAGAGACGGCTGAGGGGTCGAGACGGCTGAGGGACGGCTGAGGGGTCGGGACGGCTGAGGGGTCAGTCAATAG
>Ga0137368_10003777_pt1 | contig 16162 bp, 9 predicted proteins | sample SagtaG_13_FD_104917 | JGI IMG/M metagenome (GOLD analysis project Ga0137368, IMG submission 104917) | Vadose zone soil microbial communities from Sagehorn Ranch, Mendocino, California, USA - Sage1_L_100_16 metaG | ecosystem: Environmental > Terrestrial > Soil > Vadose zone | place: USA...
GTCAGGAGCCGCTCGTGCATCGAGGAAGCTCCCGAATGCCGCGGGGCTCTCGTGGCGGACGATTAGGTGCGGGTCGCGTATTTCGATTGCGTCGCCGGTATCTCCGGTGACATGGCGCTCGGAGCGCTCATCGACGCCGGCGCGGATCCCGACGCGATCCGGACCGGCCTCGCCGCGCTCCCGTTGGAGCCCTACGAGATCGATGTCGTGGAACGCCAGAGCGCGGGGCTGCGCGCCACCAAGCTGACGGTCCGGGCGGAGAGCACGGCGCTGATCCGCACGTACTCGAGCATCCGCATGATGCTCGACGCGGCGGAGCTGCCGCGGTCCGTGAAGACCACCGCCCAGCGGATCTTCCGGCGGCTGGCCGAGGCGGAGGCGCGCATCCACCGCAAGGAGGTCGAGCTGGTCACGTTCCACGAGGTGGGAGGCATCGACTCCATCGTCGACATCGTGGGAACCGCGATCGCCCTCGACCTGCTCGGCATCGAGCGGGTCTTCGCGTCGGCCATCCCCACCGGGACCGGCATGGTCCGCACCGACCACGGCCTCCTGCCCCTGCCCACGCCCGCGGTGGTCGAGCTCCTCCGCGGAGCTCCGATGTACTCCCGGGGCGGCTCGGTCGAGCTGGTGACCCCCACGGGCGCCGCCATCCTGGCGGCCACCGCGGAGGGGTACGGAGACATGCCGCTCATGGAGGTCATCGCCGTCGGGTATGGCGCGGGGACGCACCAGCTCGATTACCCCAACGTCGTCCGGGTGCTGGTGGGGGCCGAGTCCGACCGCCGTGCACACGTCCCCGACGCGAGCACGACCGGCGAGGTCGTCATCTCGACGAACGTCGACGACCTCAACCCGGAGATGTACGAGTTCGTCCTGGAGCGCCTGCTCGGGGCCGGCGCGCAGGACGCCTGGCTGACGCCGATCGTCATGAAGAAGAGCCGCCCCGCTGTGATGGTTTCCGTGCTGTGCACCGCCGCCTCCGAGCCGGATCTGCGGCGGATCCTGTTCCGGGAGACCGGAACGCTGGGCGTCCGCTCCACGCCGGTGTCGAAGTTCTCGCTCGACCGGGAGACGCTGAAGGTCGAGACGGGCGCCGGGACGATCGCCGTCAAGGTCGGGCTGCTCGACGGCCACCCGGTCACCGTGGCCCCCGAGTTCGACGACTGCGCCCGGGCCGCCCGAGAAAGCGGGGTCCCGGCCCGGGACGTCTACGAGGAGGCACTGCGGCTGGCCCGCGACGAGCTCTCCCGGCAGGACACGCCGTCGCTCGACGCGTAGCCGGCTCCGACGGACGTCGGGCCATTACTTCATTACACGAAGCTCGGTGCTACGCTCGATCCATGACGGACCTGGCGTTCCTCGGGGCTCTGGACGACGGATTCGAACCGGCCGCCTCGGACATCGAGCGCGCCCTCGACACGAACGGCGACGAGGCGCTCGACGCGTACTCCCGCGTGGTCACCTCGGTGGCGGAGCGGCTGTCGCCGTCGGTGGCGAACCTGCGCGTGTGGCGGCGACTCGACCGCCTCGGGCGGCTGGAGGGCGGCGGCAGCGCGGTGGTGGTCACCCCGGACGGATTCCTGCTGACGTCGGCCCACGTCGTCGCGGGAACCGATCGCGGCCTGGCCACCCTGACCGACGGGCGCGAGCTCGAGCTCGAGATCGTCGGGACCGATCCGCTCTCCGATCTCGCGGTGGTCCGGGTGTCGGGTTCGGACCTGTCACCGGCCGAGCTCGGGGACGCCTCGCGCCTGCGTGTCGGGCAGCTCGTGGTCGCCATCGGCAACCCCTTCGGCTTCGCCGGCTCGGTGACGGCCGGCGTGGTGAGCGCCCTCGGACGGTCGTTCCCCACCCGCGCGGGCTCAGTGACCCGCCTGGTCGAGAACGTGATCCAGACCGACGCCGCGTTGCATCCCGGGAACTCGGGCGGCGCGCTCGCCGACTCGCGCGGGAGGCTGGTCGGGATCAACACCGCCGTGGTCGGTCCGGGCATGGGGCAGGGGCTCGGGCTCGCCGTCCCCATCAGTCCGGCCACGCGGCGCATCATCGCCGCGCTGATGACCGACGGACGGGTGCGTCGCGCGTACCTCGGGCTGGCCGGGGGGCCACGGCCGCTTCCGCCTCGCGTGGCGGAGGCGGTCGGCCGGACCCGTGGCGTCGAGATCGTCGAGGTCGTGCCGGGGAGCCCCGCGGACCGGGCCGGGGTCCGCGCCGAGGATCTCCTGCTCGAGGTCGACGGTCAGCCGGTATCGGGCATGGACGACCTCCAGCGGCTGATGCACGCCGGCGCGATCGGCCGGCGCCTGATCCTCCGGCTGCAACGGGGCAACCGGGCGCTCGAGGTCGCGGCGACGCCGGACGAGCTGCTGGACGGCGCCCGCCCCGCCGGGTAGCAGCGCACCACGCCCAGGTCCCCCACCGGGCCGGTGTGTCGGGCCGCGAGCACCACGCCCAGCTCCACCGGCCGGGCCGGGATGTCCTCCCGCGAGCGCCACGCCGGGGGCGAGCGCCCGGCCGATCTAGGGGCGGAGTCCTGAGATAGTCTCCCGGCCGATGCCGAGCCTCCGACGCATCCGTTCCCGCGCCGCGAGCCCGACGCTCGGAGAGAGGCCGGGGGCTTGGCCCGCACTTCGACCCTTCGTCGGGCCGGCCGCGATCGTCATCGCCGTCGTGGTGGTGCTCCACCAGCTCCTGTTCGGCGGCGCGATCGCCACCCACATCGACCTGATGTCGTTCTGGCTCCCCCAGTTCTGCTTCCTGGGCAAGGCCCTGGCCGCCGGTCACATCCCCGCCTGGAACCCCCACGTCATGACCGGAGTCCCGTTCGCCGCCGATCCGCAGTCCGGCTGGCTGAACCTTCCGGCCATGCTGCTGTTCGCCGTGGCGCCGTGCGGATCTGCCCTCCGGCTCTACCTGTTCCTCCAGCCGGTCATCGGGGGGCTCGGGCTGTACGCGTTCCTCCGGACCGACGGGACGTCCCGAACCGCGGCGACGGCCGGCGGGTTCGTGTGGGCTCTCGTCATCGCCGGGTCGTTCATCGGTCCGTACGTCCCGTTCTCCTCCTCCCTGGCCTGGACGGCCGTGCTCCTCGCGGCTGCGGCCCGCTACGTCCGGTCGCCACGGTGGAGCGGCCGCCTGGGATGGCTCCTGGCCGCAGGGGTGGCGTGGGGCCAGGTGGCAGCCGCGCATTTCAGCGACGGCACGGCGATCGCAACCATGGCCCTGGCGATCTACGTGGCCGCCCGGAGCTTCACCCGGGTCCGCCAGGGCGTGGTCGGCTGGAAGCCGGCGGTGGGGCGCGTCGTCCTCGTGTTCCCTGTGCTCGCCCTGGTGAACCTGGCGTTCCTCGTCCCCCGGCTGTCCTACCTCTCGAGGACGTCGCTGGGGCTTGGCTATGGGCGCCTGAACGAGCTGTCCCAGCAATTCACGGGGCATGAAGGGCACACCTTCTTCACGGGGTACCAGCTCGGGCCAAGCTGGCCGTTCGACCTCCTCCTGTCGCCGGGGCTGTACCTCGGGGCGGCCGGCCTCGCCCTCGTCTGTCTGGGGTGGGCCAGCCGCGAGCACCGCGCGGTGGTCGCCGTGTTCACCGGTTTCGCTGCCGTCTGCTACGTGCTCTCGATCGACCGGGTGGCGGTGTGGCTGAAGTCCCTATCCTCGTCGACGATCGGGGGCGCGTACATCCATGCCCCGAGCCGCTTCCGGTTCGCGGTCCTCCTGGCGATCGCCGTCCTGATCGGATACGGCGTGGAGGGCTGGAAGACCGCGCGCAGCACGCCGGGAAGGCTGGTGCTCCTCGCCCCCGGTGTCCTGCTGTGGTGGGGAGGGGCCCTGCTGTTCGCCCGGCCGATGCATGACCTGCTGCTGCCACTCGTCGCGGGAGTCCTGGCCGGCGTCGTCCTCGCCGCGACCATCGCCCGTTGCGGGCTCGCCTTCCTGATCGCCGTGCTGATCGGGGCGGAGCTCGTCGCGAACGGACTGGCCGCCTATCCGGGGGCCGCCTCGACGTACCCGGGGCCCGTCGAGCTCGATTCCTGGCTCCGGCCGCCCGGCACCGTGGAGATCGTCCACCGGCAGGGCAACGGACGGTACCTGTCCTTCGCCCCCCATGAGCTCACGCGCTCTGGTGGGTACCTCGGGTACCAGGAGCCGGTCGACGCACCGTTCCTGGCCAACGGGCAGTCCATCCTGTTCGACCTCCGGGAGGCTCAGGGATACAACCCGGTTCAGCTGCTGCGGTACTGGGAGTACTTCCGCTTCCGGGCTCGCGTCAACGCCAACTACAACGCCTCCTTCCTGAAGGAGGTGTATCCGCAGCAGCTCGACCTGCTCCAGGTGTCGACGGTCATCCTCCGCGCGGCCAGGAAGAAGCCCTTCCCTGGTGCGAGCCGGATCGCGGTGGTGGGCGACTGGCAGGTGCTCCGGGTGCAGCACCCGGCCGGTCGGGCCTCGCTCCTTCGCTCCTGTCGGTCCGCCCCGACCCCCGGGGCGGCGCTCCGGGCCGTCTACGCTCCGGCGTTCGACCCCAGACGCGAGGTCGTGCTCGATTCGGGCCCGGACGTGTCGTGTGGTCCCTCGAGTCCGGGGGGGACGGTCCGGTACCGGGACCTCGGCCCGCAGGAAGCCGAGATTCATGTGCAGACCCCGGCGGCGGGGGTCCTGCTGGTCCGCGACTCCTGGGACGAGGGCTGGCACGCCAGCGTGGACGGGCGTCCCGAACCCGTGCTGCACGCGGACTTCCTCCTGCAGGGGGTGCCCGTGCCGCCGGGGCGGCACACGGTGATCCTCCGGTACGACGACCCGGCCGTCGGCCTGGGCCTGCTCGGCACCGTCGTCGTCGTCCTGCTGCTGGTCGGGGCCATCGTCGCCGCGCGGCTGGTCGAGCGACGGCGGCCTGCCTCGCCCGAGCAGGAGGCCCCTTCCCCGGAGTCCAGCCCGGAGCGAAGGGCGCCGGCGCCGACCGCTCCGAAGCCCGGTGAATAGCCGCTTGCGAAGCGCCGGGTTGCGGCCGCCGGAGCGTGGGATCCGCCGCCCCCGACCGCCTGCACCGCCCCGCGAGTGGGGAGCGGCGATCGGGTGGATCCTGGCCACGGCCACTCCCGTGGCCGCCCTGTACCTCCTGCCGTACCTCGTCCACGGGGGCCATTACCCGGTGGGATGGGACGCCGTCGCGTACGTGTGGCGGGCCAACGCCGGGTCCGTCGACGGCTCCGAAGTGGGTGGCTTCCAGGCGGGAACCACCGCGCTCACCGCCGTCCTCATGCGGAGCACGGGCCAGAACGCGCTGACGGTGGTGGCGGTCCTTCCGGCGGTTCTGGCCGGGATCGCCGCGACCGCCGCCGCTGTGCTGGTCCGCGTGATGACGGGGGCCCGCCTGGCCTGGTTGCCCGCGTTCGGCCTGGTGACGTGGGTCGCCTTCGGGCACAACGGCGCAATCCTCCACCTGGACACCGTCCTGAACAGCGCCTGCACGCTGGCCGCCCTCGCCACGACCATGGTGCTCGTGGACAGGGGGAACGGAGTCGCCGCCACCGCTGTTCTCTTGTTCGGGGCGGCGGTGGCGGAGTGGCCGTTCTACCTGTTCGCGGTGGCCGTCCTGCTCGTCGGGATCCTGATGTGGTCTCGAGATCGGTCGCGCTCCCTTGGCGCGTCCCGTGCACCCGGCTCGGCACCGGAAGCAGGCAAAACCCCCACCTTCCCTCGTTCGCCGGCCGGGCGGGCGGTGGCAGCAGTCGTCGTCTCCGGTCTCCTTATCGCCCTCATTCTGCCCGTACTGATGCGCGCGGAACGGACGGGCCCCCAGTTCGGCAGTCACGGGCTGCAGGACCTGTTGCGCAGCCACTTCCTCGTCGCGATCGGGGACGCCTGGCGGTATCCGGGGCTCGTCCTCGGAGCTCTCGGCGCGGTCGCCCTGGCGAGGCTGGGGCGGGGGAGCGCTCGGTTGTTCCTTCTGCTCGCCGGCGTGTGGGTCGGGGCGACGATCGCCGCGGGTGTGGCCCAGGCGTTCGGGACTCCCGTCGCCGGCGCCCGGCTCATCGAGTACCTGTTCCCGATCACCGTCCTCGCCGGCATCGCCCTGTGGTGGGCGGGAACCCGGCGGCTCCCCGGGGCCTCCGCGCGGCCTCCCGCCTGGCGCGTGGCACTCGTCGCGGCCTTCCTGATCCCGCTGGGCTGGGCCACGACTGCGGCATCGGTGGCTCGTGAACCTCTGGTCGATTGGCGCGCGAACAACCAGATCGCGACCGCGGGGGAGTACCTGCGCCGGAACGCGCCCGACCGGCTGGTCCTCTTCATCATCGAGCCCGGGCCGGTCACAGGACGGGGGAGGCGGTGGTTCGCGGTGAAAGCCACCCTTCCCCCACGAGAGATCGCCCAGGCCACCAGATACTATGGGACCCTCCGTTCCTACCTGGCCGGGAAAGCGTCGAGGGAGACGGACAGCACCCGCCGACAGGCCTTCGCCCCCGTGACCGCCCTCCATGCGATGCATCCGGTCGTGGTCCTGAGTGCCGCGTATGCCCCGGTGTCCTTCCGTCATGCGGGACGAAGCGGCGCCCGAACCGTCGGTCAGGGTGTGGCAGTTCTGGAAGGTCCGAGCACCGGTCCCCTCGTAAGGGAGCCGGCTCCGAGGGCGGCGACCGACCCCGCTTCGGTGGCGTTGCTCTCGTTGCTGCTCCTGTCGATCGCGTTCGTGGTGGGTGGCGGATGGTCGGCCGCTCTCTTGCCGCCCGATCCCGCCTTGCGCGTGGGGCTGGCCCCGGCCCTGGGAGTGGCAACGTTGACGGCGGCGACGGTGGTGTGGGTGCAGGCGGGGGGGACGATGGACGGAGCGGGGGGGGCCGGCCCGGTGCTCATGACCGCCGCGTGCGGGTGGGGCGTAGCGTTCCTCCTTCGAGGCCGGTCCGGCCGGCATGACGGCGCCCTTCCCGACAGGGCGCGGGGCCGAACGGTCGGATGATCAGTCAAGACGCACCCCCCACCGCTGCCGGGCGCCGCGCGGAGGTCCCCAAGCGTCGCTTCCTGGGCCCGCTCGGGGGGCCGCTCCTGATCGTGGCGGCCGTCGTGATCGTGGCCCACAACGTGGCCTTCGGGGGCCTGGTGTCGGTTCCGTCTCCCGACATGCTTCCGCTGTGGCTCCCCAACCACTGTCTCCTGGGGACGAGCCTGGCTCACGGGCACATCCCGCTCTGGAATCCGCACGTCATGGCGGGGGCACCATTCGCCGCAGACCCGCAGTCGGGATGGATGTACCTGCCCGTGATGGTCCTGTACCCAGCGCTCTCCTGTGACGGAGCCCTGCGCGCGTTCATCGTCCTGCAGCCGGTGCTCTCCGGGCTGGGGATGTACTGGTTCCTGCGGAGCGAGCGGCTGCCGCGGCCTGCCGCAACGCTGGGAGGCCTGGCCCTGGCCCTCCCGCTCGCGGGGTCCTCGATCCTGCAGAACCTCCCGATCATGGGGACCATCGCGTGGACCGCCCTCTCGCTGGCAGCAGCGTCCCGGTACCTCCGGGCGACCACGTGGTCCGGGAGGCTGGGCTGGCTCGCTGCCATGGCCGTCGCGTGGGGACAGGTGGCCGCGGCGTTCCTCAGCAACGGGCTGGTCCTCGGAACCGGTGCCATCCTGGCCTTCCTCGTCGTTGCGATTGCGCGCGACGTCCGGGCGAGAACCAGGGCTCTACGTCCCGCGCTGCTGGTGGGGGCGCTCCCGTTGCTCGCCTTCGCCCTGGGGAACGCCGCGTACCTGCTCCCGCGGATCGCGTACCTGCCGCACACGAACCTCGGCCTGGGGTACGTGAGGCTGGAGGAGCTGTCCCAGCGACTGACGGGACTCCCGAGCGCCGGCCATGCCCTGTTCACCGGGACACCGCTTCGTTCGACGTGGCCGGCCTGGCTCGCCACGTCTCCCGGCGCGTACGTGGGGCTGCTGGTGCTGGTGCTGTCATTCGTCGGCCTCACCAGCAAGCGCCGCTCCCTGAGCGTGTCGTTCGCTCTGTACGGAGCGGTCTGCTACCTGGCGTCCCTGGACAGCGTGGCCCGGGTGGCATCCCACGTCGTGGCCAGCAAGTGGCTGGCGGGGTTGTGGCTGCACGAGCCGTCCAGGTTCCTGTTCGGCGTCTTCGTGGCCGTGGCGGTCCTGGCTGCCCTCGGCGTCGAGTCATGGATGCAGATGCGAGAACGCCGACGGCGGATCGTGCTCGGGGCTGCGGTCGCGATGTGGGGCGTCGTCCCTCTCATCGTGGACCATCGCCTGAGCACCCACCTGCTTCCCGCATTCGGAGCTGTGGCCACCGCCGGTGGACTCTGGCTGGTCCTGCGCGACCGGCGGTTCCTCGCCGTGCTCCCGGCCCTCCTGGCCGTGGAGCTGTGTGTGAACGGCCTGGCGAACGATTCGAGGTCGGCGGCCCTCGTTCCGGCGAGCGCCCGGGCCCACACTCGTCCCGTGCCCCTGCGGCCCCTCCGCCCCAACATGTACCCCATCGCCGCCTACGTCCGTCCCGGGGCCATCGCCACGGAGCTCCAGGCCCGAGCCGGGGACACGCGGTACGCGACCGTCGCCCCCGGCTCCTGGGACACCCTCTCCGCATACCACCGCCACCAGCTGCCGGCATTCCAGGGCCTCCTGGGCATGCAGCAGTCCATGTTGTTCGGCCTTCAGGAAGCGCAGGGATACAACTCGGTGCAGCTCCTCCGGTTCTGGGAATTCGATCGGGCCGTCGATCGCCGAATGGTCAGGTACAACGACTCGTACCTGGAGCACGGGTCCCCGACCGCACTGAATCTCCTGCAGGTCGGGTGGGTGATCGGGCAATCCGGCGATCCCCCCGTTCCGGGGGCCACGCCCGTGGCTGAGGAGGGAGCCTGGTCGTTGTTCCCCGTGGCCGATCCGGCGCCGCACGCAGGGGCCTACACATCGTGGCAGAACGCCGAATCGCCCGGTCGAGCCCTGGCCCTGGTGACGGGGGCCTCCTTCGATCCGGCCCGGGACGTGGTCCTCGAGGGTCCGCCGGTCCCGGCGGGCAATGCGGCCGCCGAACCCGCTCCGGCCAGCCCGGTCACCTACCGCTGGGACGACGAGCAGGCGGCGACCGTCATCGTGGACGCCCCGGCACCGGCCGTCGTCCTGATCCGCAATTCCTGGGACCGGAACTGGCGGGCCACCGTGGACGGGGTCCCCGCCCCCGTCCTGCACGCCGACTTCTTCCTCCAGGGCATCCGGGTGTCCGCCGGGCACCACGTGATCCGGCTGGAGTACCACGATCCGACCGTCCTCGCGGGCCTCGGGATCTCCGTCGCGACGCTGGCCGGACTCCTGATCGCGTCCGTTTGGCTCCGTGTCCGCCGCCGGACGCCTGCCCCGCGCGAGGGGCGCGCGACGCCCGAGGCCCCTGGGGCCAGCCCGGCAGTCGGCGGTGGCAGCGAGAGCGCAGCCGAACCGCCCCCCAACGAAGGCAGCGATCCCCCATGAGCAGGAAGGGGCCGAATGCGACCGACCGCTTCTCCTGCATGATGACGACGTGATGGGCGGCCGCTCACGTCCCGGAAGGCTGGTGGCCTCGCTCGCCGTGGCCATGCTTCTGGCCGCGTGCACCGGATCGGACCCGGGAACCGCCGGTAGATCCCCCACAGCACCCACGCCCACCCCGGCCGAGGCGTCGGCGTCGCGCTTCCCCACCCGATGGCCGATCAAGCACGTCGTGTTCATCGTCAAGGAGAACCGGAGCTTCGACGAGATGTTCGGCCTGTTCCCGGGGGCGGACGGAGCAAGGTTCGGCATGGACTACGACCGGCGGCGGAAGCTGGTCCGGGGCACCGACGGACGGGTTCCGCACGACCTCCCGCACGACCGGCCGGCCGCCATCCTGGCCTATGACGGGGGCAAGATGGATGGCTTCGGGAACCGAGCGGGCGAGTTCTACGCGTACACCCAGCTCCATCCGGACCAGCTGCCCAACTACTGGCAGTGGGCGAAGGACTACGTCCTCGGCGACCGCTTCTTCGCATCGGTGAACGGCCCCTCGTTCCCCAATCACCTCTTCACGATCGCGGCGCAGTCGGGCCGGACCGTGGAGAACCCGATCCTTCCGCCCGGTGCCCGCGGCCCGTACATGGTGAAGGGCTGGGGCTGCGACTCGCCGAAGGGGTCCCTGGTCACCGCCCTGGACACCGAGGGGCATGAGACCAAGATCTCGCCGTGCCTCGACTTTCGCACGCTCGGGGACGAGCTCGACGGGAAGGGCATCCCCTGGGCGTACTACGCGGCGACACCGAAGCAGAAGGGCTACATCTGGTCCGCATACGACGCCGTGCGTCACATCCGGCGGAGCGGCGAATGGAATCGCCGGAGCAGACCGGTCGACGATTTCGTGAGCGACGTGAAGGCGGGCCGGCTCTCCCCGGTCACGTGGGTCACGCCCCAGTTCGCCCTGTCCGAGCACCCCGAATACAACTTCTGCTGGGGAGAGAACTGGACCACCAAGGTCGTCGACGCCATCATGCGCAGCCCCATGTGGAAGGACACGGCGATCTTCCTGACGTGGGACGACTGGGGCGGATTCTACGACCACGTGCCCCCGCCCCAGATCGACAAGTTCGGCCTGGGCATCCGGGTGCCGCTGCTGGTGATCTCGCCGTACGCGAAGCGGGGGCTCATCGACCACCACCACGGGGAGTTCTCGTCCGTGCTGCGGTTCATCGAGGACAACTGGGGGCTGCGCCACCTGACGCATCGCGACGGCGAGGCGGGGAATCTGGGATGGGACTTCCGGTTCGCGAGCCCGCCTCGTGCGCCGGACCCCAGGGCACTGCGGACGGACTGCCGCGGCCCGATCTTCGCTCCCCCGCCGCGGACGGCGTACCTACCGGTCGGGCCGGGGGCCAACACGGGCTGAGGGGCACCCGGCCGGCGTCCCCCGAGCCCGTCGACGAGCTGGTCGGCTGGGCACGCGTCGTGGGGAGCCCCGAGATCAGGTCGGGGTCGGCGTGGCGCTCGCCGAGACGGTCGGGGTCGCGATCGGGCTGGGCGGGGGGCCGATCGGCCGGTCCGCGCCCGGCGGCGGATTCGCGTAGATCGACCCCCGGCAGTCGGTGCGCTCGGGCAGCGGGTCGGGAGCCCTCGGCGCCTGGGTGAAGTCGAAGGCCTCGTGGAGGTTCCCGGCCTGGCGGTCCCGCTTGGTGAGCTGGGGCAGGCCCCAGTTGTCCTCGATGAACCGCAGCACGCTGGAGAACTCGCCGTGGTGGTGGTCGACGAATCTCTTCTTCGCGTACGGCGAGATCACCAGCAGCGGGACTCGGATCCCCAGGCCGAACTTGTCGATCTGCGGAGGAGGCACGTGGTCGTAGAACCCGCCCCAGTCGTCCCACGTCAGGAAGATCGCCGTGTCCTTCCACATGGGGCTCCGCATGATCGCGTCGATCACCCGCGTGGACCAGTTCTCGCCGTGGCAGAAGTTGTACTCGGGGTGCTCCGACAGGGCGAACTGCGGCGTGACCCACGTGACCGGCGGCAGCCGGTCGGCCTCGATGTCGTCGACGAGCTCCCGCGACGGGAACACGTGGCTCTCCCACTGCTTCGGGTCGTCGCGGATGTGGCGCACCGATGCGTACGCCGACCAGATGTAGCCCGAACGTGACGCCTGCTCCCACGGCACGGGCGGGGCCGCGTAGTAGGCCCACGGGATGTCCGCCTTCGTCAGCAGGTCCCCCTCCGTCTGGAAGTCGAAGCACGGGGGAACCATGTGGACCTGCCCCTCGGTGTCCTCCACCCCCACGGCCTCGCTCTTCGGCGAGTCGCATCCCCACGTCTTGTAGTCGCCGAGGTCGTCCTTCGACGGCGGCTCGGGGTTGTCGACCGAGCCGCCCGACGTGGCGGCGATGGTCATGAGGTGGTTGGGGAACGACGGCCCGTTCACCGACGCGAAGAAGCGGTCGCCGAGGACGTATTCCTTCGCCCATTGCCAGTAGTTGGGCAGCTGGTCCGGATGGAGCTGCGTGTACGCGTAGAACTTCCCGGCCCGGAACCCGAAGCCGTCCATCTTGCCGCCGTCATAGGACAGGATGGCGGCCTGCCGGTCGTGCGGGAGGTCGTGGGGAACCCGGCCATCGGTGCCCCGGGTCAGCTTCCGGCGCCGCCCGTGGTCCATTCCGTACCTCGCTCCGTCCGCCCCCGGGAACAGGCCGAACATCTCGTCGAAGCTCCGGTTCTCCTTGACGATGAACACGACGTGCTTGATCGGCCATCGGGTGTGGAAGCGTGACGCGTCGCCGTGGAACTTCAGGGAGGAGTCCGAGCTCGAGCCGGTGCAGCCGGACGCCATGGTGACGAGGGCCGCCGCCAACGCGACGATCGCCCGGACCCGGCCTGTCAGGCAGGCCGACCTCGACGTGGTGGTCAAGTTGATCTCTGCATTGGAGGGCGCGGGGTCGCTCATCATATCGGCCGGGGCCCGGTTCGCCGGGGAGCACCCGCGCTCCCGGCTCAGGCGCGCCGGGCGTCCTCGTCCGGATGTCCCGGGGGCGCGGGAGCCTCGCCGGCCCCGGCCGCTCCCTCGTGGTCACCCGGCTCGCCGGACGGCCCGGGGCGCCTGCGAACCCCTCGCACGGCCAGGGGGGCGAAGCCGAGGACGGCCACGGCGAGCGCGACGACGACGCCGGAGGCGCCCGTGAGGCGGAACCCGAGCCGGTCGGCCGCGTACCCCCCGAGGGCCAGCGCGGCGATGCCGAAGGCCGGCGCGCAGGCCACGCGCTCGAGCCACCCGGCAGGGAGCAGGCTGGACGACCACCCCATGCCGGCGGCCGCGAGCCCGAGGAGCGTGAGGACGGCCAGGCCGACGAGCGACTCGTTCCGCGGGGGATCGGGGAGCCGGGGGACCGTGATCGTCCCGGGGGAGGCCACCCCCCCTACAGCCACGCGCGGCGCCACCTCGGACCCCGGATGCCGCTTCACGAACTTGGAGAAGTGCTTGTCGAACGACTTCATCTCGACGACGACCGGGCGGTCGGATGCGACCGGCCGGATGTCCTCCCACAGGGCGGCGGAGGTCTCGTCGAACAGTGCATCGGGTCCGGCCGATGGCCGTCCTGCCATGAGGTTCGCGGCGCTCCCGAGGTACACGTGCAGGCGGGGCCGCTCTCCCGGTGGGAGCCACGCGGAGGTCCACCGGTACGCCGGCGCCACGCCGTAGAACGTGCCCGCTCCCAGGTCCGGCCAGTTGACCACCAGCACCACGGGACGGCCGGCGGCGAGCGTGCTCGCGATGTTGGCCGCCGTCGCCGTCTCCTCGAGCGCGGTATCGGACAGGAACGGGGTCCGCACGGACAGGATCCGGTACGCGACCACGCCGGACCCGATCAGGCCGGCCACGACCACCACGGCCCCGGCGACCCGGCCGGTGGCCCCGGCGACGTTCCCGAAGCCCCGGAGCCGCTCGCCGGACAGACGCGCCAGACCCACCACGCCGGCGGCGGCCAGGATCGGGATGCCGTAGGCGAACGGGAGGAGGCGGTGCGCGGGGATCGCCGAGCCCCGCTCGAACAGGAGGATGGCCACGAGGCCGACCGCGGCCCAGACGACGAGCAGGATCAGGGCATAGGCGCGCCGACGGGTCCGATGCATTAGCGCGAGCGCCGCTGCGCCGGCGACGCCCAGCGGCCCGAGGATCGGCAGCCGGTACTTGGAGGAGGTCCTCGCGTAGTCCACCGCCAGCTGGGCCCGGGGCAGCTCCACGACGTGCGGCGCCCCGGGGGCGGGCAGGAACGCCGCGCCCCCCACCACAGCCGATCCGGCGAGGAGACCCGCCATCCTGGCGGCCGGAGTGTCCACGGCCCGGGTCCCCTTCCGCAGAGCCTGGATGGAGGCCGGCACGAGCGACGCCGTGAACACTCCCAGGACCGCGGCGAACAACAACGCGAAGTTCCAGTGGACGATGGCCGTGGAACCGAGCAACAGGATCGCCGCGAGCATGGCGGGACGCCCGTCGGCCACGAGGACCGCGGCGCCAGCTCCGGCGAGCAACAGGGCATCGACCATGAGGTTGTCCACGTGGCCGATCGCGGTGAGCACCGTGCTGGTCGACCCCCCCACCAGCAGCGCGTAGACCGGGAAGCTCCACGGCGGCTCTTCCATGGCCATCCGAGAGAAGGCCGCCGCGGCCAGCCCGATCACGACCGACAGCACCGCGGAGAACATGAACGCCAGCCGGTCGGGGGCGATCCCCAGCGTCGAGTCGAGCAGGTTGGCGACCACCGGGTATCCGGGACGATCCGGGTTCGCGGTGAGCGGCGCCGGGAACGCGTTGGCCAGCGCGTCCAGGCCGCCACCGGCCACGATCCTGGCCCGGGCCAGGTACTGTGGGGCGTCGTTGCCCACCGAGACGTGATATCGATTGGCGAAATACGGGGACAGGAACAGGAACAGCAGAGCTCCAACCGCGGCCAGTGTGGCGGTGACGAGCGCTGCGAGCCGAAACGTGGTGAGGGCCCGCCCCGGGCCACCGACCTGTTGAGCTTCGGCTCCCAGCTTCGGATTCGTGGGGGCCGGGGACGTCCTCACGGGCTCACAGTAGCAAGGGCGGATCGGGTCAGCGGGGCACGGGAGGGCCGTCGCGTTTGCGCGCCGGTCGCCGGGGCGGGGGAGGCATGATGCGGCGACGAGCGCTCCGGACGCTGGCGGTCGGGTTCGCCCTCCTGCTCGTTGCGGGGGGGACCTGTTCGAAGGGGTCCGACCCCGAGCTGGTCGGCAAGATCGACCACGTGATCGTAATCATGCAGGAGAACCGGTCGTTCGACTCCTACTTCGGCACGTTCCCGGGCGCCGACGGCATCCCGATGGGTGCGAACGGCCAACCGTCGATCTGCGTTCCCAACAGCCGCCTGGGCACGTGCCTCGCGCCGTTCCACGACCCCCACGACTCGAACCTCGGCGGCCCCCATGACTTCGACGACGCGTTGCAGGACATCGCGAACGGGCACATGACGGGCTTCCTGGACGCCGCCTACGACCAGCCCCTCGGCCTCCTGAACGGGGCCAAGGGGGTGGCCGGCCGGCTCCGGGCAGCGTTCTGCTCGGCGGAACCGGAGCGGCCAGTCTGCTCGCACCCCGACCTCATGGGCTGGCACGACGCGAGGGAGATCCCGAACTACTGGGCCTACGCCCAGAACTTCGTGCTCCAGGACCACATGTTCCAGCCGAACTTCGGCCCCAGCGAGCCGGCCCACCTGTACATGGTGAGCGGCTGGTCGGCGACGTGCCGGAATCCACAGAACCCGGGCTCGTGCGTCACGAACCTCACGCTTCCCGATCCGGAGAGCCCGCGGGGCAACGACACCAAACCGGACTTCGGATGGACCGACCTCACCTACCTGCTCCACAAGGCCGGAGTCAACTGGGCGTACTACACGGACCCGTCGGAACGACCCGATTGCGATCGGTTCGGCGTGATCTGCGGACCGGAAGACAACATCGTCGGCACGCCGAACCTGTGGAACCCGCTGCCGGATTTCGTCGACGTGCACGACGACGGTGAGGTGGGCCACATCAAGCCCGTCTCCGAGTTCTTCCGGGCCCTGAAGGACGGCTCCCTGCCGCCGGTGGTGTGGGTCGTCCCGAACGCGAAGAACAGCGAGCACCCCCCGGCGAAGATCAGCGACGGCCAGGCCTGGGTCACGTCGCTCATCAACGCGGTCGGGCGCAGCTCGGTGTGGGACTCCTCGGCGATCTTCGTGACCTGGGACGACTGGGGCGGCTTCTACGACCACGTCGTCCCCCCCGCGACCCGCGACGGGCTCGGCTACTCGATGCGGGTGCCGGCCCTGTTGATCAGTCCCTACGCGAGGAAGGGCTACGTCGACCACCACACCCTGTCGTTCGACGCCTATCTCAAGCTCATCGAGGACCGGTTCCTGGACGGCCAGCGACTCGACCCGGAGAAGGACGGGCGGTGGGATCCCCGCCCCAGCGTCCGGGAGGACGAGCCGATCCTCGGGAACCTGCTCGACGAGTTCGATCTCTCGCAGCCTCCCCGGCCGCCCCTCATCCTGCCGACGAGGCCGCCCCCAGGCCCGGCCTCCGTCCCCGGCGGGTAGTCGCGGAGTGAACCGGGAGAGACTGCTTCGCGCGGGAGCCCCGGTGGCGGGACCGGCCCTCATCGTGGCCGCGGTCCTCA
>Ga0137368_10003779_pt1 | contig 16161 bp, 13 predicted proteins | sample SagtaG_13_FD_104917 | JGI IMG/M metagenome (GOLD analysis project Ga0137368, IMG submission 104917) | Vadose zone soil microbial communities from Sagehorn Ranch, Mendocino, California, USA - Sage1_L_100_16 metaG | ecosystem: Environmental > Terrestrial > Soil > Vadose zone | place: USA...
CCGACGGTCTGCATCACCGTCGCATCGGCGCGACGTTCGGATCCGAGCCGTTCCAGGAACCGGCGCATGCCCTGCACGTGCACGTCAGTGCTCACCGCATCTATCAACGCACCGTTCCTGACGACGTTGTCCACGACAATGACACTGCCGGCGCGTGAGAGCTTCAGCGCCCATTCGAAGTAGGCCGAGGTATTCGGCTTGTCTGCGTCGATAAAAATGAAATCAAACGGCACACCCTCAGAAACGAGCTGCGGTAGGAGATCGAGGGCCTTGCCGACGCGCAGGTCAACCAGCGCAGACAAGCCGGCGCGTGCGATGTTCGCGCGTGCCACTTCGGCATGACGAGGCTCCACCTCCAACGTGATCAGCCGGCCGCCGGCGGGCAACGCGCGCGCAAGCCAGATCGTGCTATAGCCGCCGAGCGTACCGATTTCCAGAATGCGCCGGGCACGCTGCAGCTTCGCAAGGATCATGAGGAACTTGCCTTGCGGCGGCGACACATTGATCGACGGCAGTCCCGCCTCTTTGCTTGCCTCGAGCGTGTCGTGCAGCGCCGGATCCTCCAACTGCAGGAGGTCGGCAGTGTAGTTATCGACTTGGTGCCAGAGTTCGGACGGCGCGAGCGCGCTCCGTTGGTTCATGATGCCGAGAGTGCCTTAACCCTTTGCAACGGCGCAAGCGCGCAGATAGACTCCACTCGTCCAGGAGGACATGTATGAATCGCCGGGTTTCGATGACGGTGCTGGTCTTTTTTGCCCTTGTCACGGCCGCGCAACAGGCGAGCGTCGCGCAAAGTCGCGCCGCAATCGACAACTACATCAGTCCCGGCTATCCATATGAGCTCGTCTCCGCAAAGAAGACGGATCGAATCGCCTGGCTGGCGTACGAACGCGGCATGCGCAACGTATACACCGCTGCGGCTCCTGCGTACACGCCGACGCGCCTGACGCGGTTTCTCGAAGACGACGGGGTCGACCTCACGAACCTGCGTTTGTCAGACGACGGATCGACGGCGGTGTTCGTGCGTGGGCACGAGCGCAATCGCGCGGGATGGATCGCAAACCCGACCTCGAACCCGAGCGGCGCGGATCGAACGATCTGGACGGCGCGCACCGCCGGTGGCAACGCGTGGAAAGTTGCAGAGGGGGACGAACCGTTTGTGTCGCCCGACGCGCGCTGGGTGCTCTATGTGAAAGACGGCCAGATCTACCGCGCACCAATCACCGAGACAACCAGCAATGGATCGAATGCCGCGAGTGACAAGCCATTCATCAAGGCGTGGGGCGAGAATACAGAGCCGCGCTGGTCTCCCGATGGCACACGCATCGCCTTTGTGAGCACCCGAGGCGACCACAGCTTGATTGGCGTGTACGACGTGCAGAAGCGTACCGTCTCGTACGTATCGCCGAGCGTCGACTTCGATAGGAGTCCGGCATGGTCGCCCGATGGAAAACAGATTGCGTTCATTCGCCGGCCTGGCACGCCATTCGGCCTGCAGACGCAGGCGGCCGGCACCGGCATTGGCAACCCACCCGGTCCGGCTGTCGGTCGGGGCAACGTCGGCCGCGGCGGCGCACGCGGTCAGGGACGCGGCGGCGAATCGCCGATTCCCGAGTCGCCGATTCCAGGCATGACACGCGCGACCTTCAAGGGCGGTTACACGCTGTCGTTCTGGGTCGCAGAGGTTCCCGGCGGGCTCGCGCGCGAAGACGGGTCCCTCGAGACGCCCGCACGCGAATTCTGGCATTCGCCCGCCAACGACGAATCGTTCTCGCGCGTCAACGCCATCACGTGGGCACGCGACCGCATCATCTTCGATGCGGAGCCCGAAGAGTGGATTCGCTACTACTCGGTGGCTGTGAGCGGCAATAACGCAGGCGCGTCGGTCGTACTCACGCCTGGTGAGGGCATGGTAGAGAACGCTGCGCTCTCTGGCGATGGCGCCACGCTCTATTACGCGACCAATGCCGCAGATCGCGATCGTCGCCATATCTGGAAAGTCGCAGCGGCGGGCGGCGAGGCCGTGCAGATTACCACGGGCGCCGAGATTGAAACGTATCCCGCCGCGCTCGCTTCCGGTAAGACGATCGCTGTCTTCAGCGCCGGGACGGCACGACCGCAATCTGTCGCCGTGGTGCCGGTGGATTCAGGCACACCCAACGTGATCTTCCCGAAGCTCGCATCCACTTTTCCGGCGGCCGATCACGTCGCCCCTCAGAACGTCACGTTGACGGCCGAAGACGGAGTGAAGTTCAACAACCAGCTCTTCGTTCCTAAGGATTTGCACGCTGGAGAGAAACGGCCCGCGGTGATTTTCGTGCACGGCGGCCCGGCGCGTCAGATGCTGCTCGGCTACCACTACATGCACTTCTACCACATGGCGTACGCCGTGAATCAGTGGCTCGCGCGTCAGGGCTACGTCGTGATGTCGGTGAACTATCGCAGCGGCATCGGATACGGCAAATCGTTTCGAATGGCGGCAAACACGGGCGGCCGCGGCAACGCCGAGTACAAAGACGTGCTCGCGGCGGGCAAGTACCTGCAGACGCGTGAAGACGTCGACAAGGATCGAATCGGCATTTGGGGTCTTTCGTACGGCGGCGTCCTGACCGCGCAGGCGCTCGCCCGCAACTCGGACATTTTCAAGGTAGGCGTTGATTTGGCCGGCGTTCACCTGTGGGGCGGCTCCATCGAGCCGGAAAGCGTCTCGTATCAGTCGTCGGCGATCAGCGCGATTGACTCGTGGAAGTCGCCGGTGCTGCTTCTTCACGGCGACGACGATCGCAACGTGGCGTTCTCGCAGACCACGGGACTCGTGCAGCTTCTACGCGCGCACAACGTCTATCACGAGCTGATCGTGTTCCCCGACGATGTCCACGACTCGCTGTTGTACAAGCGCTGGCTGTACGCGTTCGATCGGACGGCTGAATTCCTGAATCGATTCCTGAGGGCGAATCAAAAAACGACGACGGCGGGGCGATAACCGCCGCGGTGCGTGTTGTCACGTGCCGAACGTTTCGTTGTAATCCGCCATTGCCGCTTCAACGACACTCAGCGCGTGCTTACGGCCGTAGACCTCGGCGAGCCGCGGCTTGACGGCTTTTTGCGGCACGAGCTTATAGGTCAAAAAGTAGTGCTGCAATCGCTCAACGAACACCTGCGGCACATCGTCTATATCGCGCGCGTTTCCCCACACGTGATCGTTCTCGACCACGCTGATGATCTTGTCGTCGGCTTCGTCACGGTCGATCATCTGCAGACCGCCAATCACACGCGCAGCAACGATGATTTCGTTACGCGAGATCGCGCGTTCGCTGAGAACGCAGATGTCGAGCGGGTCGCCGTCGCCCCGCTTCGCGCCCGGCGCAAGCGTACAGACCCGCGGTCCGCAATACGTGCGCGGAACGAAACCGTAGAGACTCGGATGCTGGGCGGACGATCGCTGCGGGCGATCGACGCGCAGATAGCCTGAGATCTTGTCCACTTCGAACTTCATGAGATCGAACGGCGTGATTTCGATATACGCATTGAGGATTTCGGGGGGATCCGGGCCCACTTCGAGTCCGTGCCACGGGTGCGGCCGGTAGCGGCTGACGCGTGTCGGATCGCTCCGCTCAATGTGCGTCGGGTCGGACTGAGATGCAGACCGGCTGCTGGTCCTCGCGCGATTCCGCTTGGCCATCTTTCGCACCACAGGCGCGACTACAGCCGCGCCCTCCAGATCCTGCGCCTCATCAAAACAATCGGCCGCGCTGCACGATGGCTACATGGCCGAGCGCGCCGGCAGCAACGCTTTGCGCACCTTCGCGACGACGGTGAAGTTCGGATCGACGACGTTTGCAATCTCGTATTCCATGGCTTGGCCCATGAACGTCGACGCGCCCCGCTCCGAGAACCCATAATCCGCCATCAACCACCGCTGCATTTCCGTCGTCGCGTGCTGAAACGCCTCCAGCAGAGGCCGCGCGCTGCCAAGCACCATGATGTGCGTGTCGTTTTCGAGCCGCGGCCATGCAATCGGTTTTTTCTTGACGAGACCGACGGTGAACTCCACGTCCATCGACGTCTCGACTCCAGTGCCTGCTGCTTCGCCTTCGCCCATGCGCGCGTGCCCGTCGCCCACAAACAGCAGCGCGCCAGGCTCGTTGACCGGGAGCATCAGCTTCACACCAGCAACGAGACCCGCATAATCCATGTTGCCCCCGAAGGCGCCTGGAGTAACTGCAGTAATCGCTTCCTTTCTGGCCGGCGCAACGCCAACACAGCCAAGCATCGGTTTGAGCGGCAGTGTCAATGGCGACGGTTTGATATCCGGAGAATCGAGCGACACGACGCCCTTGGCTTTGTCGATCGTCCAGTTCATCCGCTTCGCCTCACGATCAACTCGAGCAGAGAGTGCAGCGGGATCGACCGCGTACGGCGCGAGGAGACTGCCTGAATATCCCGTCGTGCGGTTCGTCTCGATCTTCTCGAATGTGACGACCAGCATGTCCTGGGGCTCAGCACCCTCGATGTAAAACGGGCCGGTTTCGGGATTGGCGCCGCCTGAAGATACCGACTTGCCGTCCCAATCGGTACCTCCCGCATCAATCGTCTTCGTCACGACCCGATCGCCTGGTTTGATGCGAAGCGCGGGCGGATGAGCAAACGAGTACGTGGTGTAGAACTCCTTCGGGATGAACCGGTGCGTCTCAGGAGTCTGAGACCTGATCACCCACGGCGTAATGGCAAACGCTGCGATTGCGAACGCTCGTGACGATGTCATGGGCTCATTGCCTCCCTATTTGCTGAGATCCACGGTGCGTCGGAACGTGGGCGGCTTGCGATGTTTGGTGGCCTGTTCGAACGCATATGCCAGCGTGATCAACACAGGCTCACTCCACGCGCGTCCGATGAACGACATGCCCACGGGCAGCCCGAATGCGTACCCAGCGGGAACAGTGAGAGACGGGTAACCCGCGACCGCTGCCGGAGTCGAGCTCGCGCCCACAAAGTGATCACCGTTGACGAGGTCCGTCGTCCAGGCCGGCGTGCCCGTCGGCGCCACCAGCGCATCCAGCTTGAGCTTCTCCATCACGGTATCGATGCCTTCCGTTCGCGAAAGCCGGAGGTTCTTCGCGAGCGTGGCGAGATACGTCTTGTCTGTCAGCGGCGGCCTCGCCTGGGCCTGAATCATCAACTCCTGGCCAAAGAACGGCATCTCGCGGTCGCGATTCTTCTCGTTGAAGGCAATGACCTCGCGCAGTGAATGCACCTTCGCTGCTGGCCCGAGCGCACCAAGATACTTGTCGAGATCGGCCTTGAACTCGTAGAGCAGGACGTCTAGCTCGCTGTCATCGTAGGAGCCTGCATTGGGGATGTCCGCCGGATCGACGATGACGGCGCCCAGCTCCTTCATACGCGCGACTGCCGCGTTGACGATTCTGTCGGTCACTTCGCTGTAACCAAAGAACTTTGCCCGGGCCACGCCAATGCGCGCGCCGCGCAGGCCATTCGCGTCGAACGAGCTGCGGTAATCGGCCGGACGACGGGCGGCTTCGGCGGTGGTGGTGATCGGATCACGCGGATCCCCGCTCGAGAGGACCGCCAGAAGAATTGCCGCGTCTTCGACGGTCCGCGTCATCGGTCCTGCCGTGTCCTGGCTGTGTGCGATCGGGATGATGCCGGAGCGGCTGACCAGGCCGAGTGTGGGTTTGATTCCGACCAGCGAGTTGGCCGCCGACGGGCACACGACAGAACCGTCGGTCTCGGTGCCGACGCCTACCGCCGCGAGGTTCGCGGCAATTGCCACACCCGTTCCCGAGCTCGATCCGCACGGATTTCGATCGAGCACATACGGATTCAGGACGAGACCGCCCCGACCGCTCCAGCCGCTCGTCGAATGCATCGAACGGAAATTGGCCCACTCGCTGAGATTGGTTTTGCCGAGAATGACCGCACCAGCGGCGCGAAGCCGCTCCACGATGAACGCATCACGCGCGGCAATCGAGCCTTCGAGCGCGAGCGAGCCCGCTGTGGTCGTCATTCGATCCGCAGTATCGATGTTGTCTTTGATGAGAACGGGAACGCCGTGCAACGGACCACGCGTTCGTCCGCTCCGCCGCTCGGTGTCGAGCGCGTCCGCAATCGTCAGGGCGTCAGGATTGATCTCGAGCACCGATCGGAGTGTCGGGCCATTGACGTCGATTTCGCGAATACGCGCGAGATACTCCTCTGCAATTTGACGCGCAGTGCGGCGGCCAGTCGTCTGATCGTCCAAGAGGCTCGAGATCGTGGCCTCCTCGAGCGCAAAGCGAGGCGCGGTCTGGAACGACGCACCGAGAGGAGCCCGAAACTCGAGAGCGGCAGCCATGCAGCCGGTCAGAACGAGCGTTCGCATCTTCATCGTGTGCTTCCCCAGTGCTCTGCTTCAGCGGTCGGTATCCCACCAGCGAGAGAGGTTTCGTTCGGACGTGCGTGGATGCGCGGCATAGTGCGACGTGTCGTTGAAGAGCATGAGCCGCGCGTGGACGGCGTCTCGAAAATCGAGCACGTTCAGACAGGCCGGCGCCTGATCCAGGCGATCGCGGTACCCGCGTGGATCAAACCCCAGGAGACTGCTGAGCAGCAAGCGGATCGTCGCTTTGTGCGACACGACCAGGACGCGCTCATCCGGATGCCGCGTGATGATCTCGCGGATGACCGGCAAGGCGCGTGCGAGAACGGCCACGCCTGACTCGCCGCCCTCCGGCGCAAAGGTGAACGGGTCTTCCTCCCAGGCGGCGTACTCGTCTCCGTACCGCGCTTCGACCTCTCGCCGAGTGAGTCCCTCCCAACGGCCGTGGCTGATCTCGCGCAGTCCGTCTCTCGAGTGCAGCGGCGCATCGCACTTGTCGACAACCAGGCGTGCCGTATCCAACGCGCGCGACAGTGGACTGCAATAGACGGTGGTGATGCCTTCATGTCGCAGGCGTTCGCCGAGACAGACGGCCTGCCGGCGACCCTCTTCCGAGAGATCGGCGCCGCTCGATCCTGAGAAGCGGTCTTCGGTCGTCAGTTGCGTCGCACCATGTCGCGCGAGGAAGACTCGTGTCGTCAATCGAGACGCAGATTAACGCAGATGGCCGCGGATAGTCGCAGATAGACCGCAGATAGTCGCAGATGGACGCTGATAGTCGCAGATGGACGCAGATAAGCCGCGGATGGACGCAGATAAGCCGCGGATAGTCGCAGATGAGCCGCAGATGCTTTGTGGATCGCGGCTCGTAGTGCCGCGAGCTTGTTAGCGGTCTGCTGCACGATCGAGTGACTGCCGGTTGTTCAAGCTGTCATTCTGTTTTACTTACGGCTATCTGCGGCCAGTCATCGGCCGGTCGTAGTGCTGTGTCGCGACGAGCGCGTTCGGAAAGATTTTTGCATGTGGCGGCCCTTTACGATCTCGATAAAGGGGGACAGATGGCTAAGTACGGCAGCAAGGCGTCCGAAAAAGTCGAGAAAGCGATGCACGAACGCAAGCGTGGCACGCTGAAGAGCGGACGCTCGGGCAAACGCGTGCGCAGTCGCAAACAAGCTATCGCAATCGGTCTGTCCGAAGCTCGGCGTGCCGGTGCCAAGGTGCCGGCGCCTCGCGGCTCGGCCAAGAAAGGAAGAAAGACCGCGAAGCGATCCCGCAAATCGACGGCGCGGAAGACGCGCAAACGATGAGACGCTCGCGAGGGCCGCACTGGACCGGATCCGATTCACCCGCGGCCGCGCAATGAGGACGGTCCACTAAACGTAACGCACGCGTCCTTCGGCGGCGCGAATCAACCGGTCGTGAATAGCGGCACCGAGCTGTTGCGCTTCTGGCGCGGATGCGAGAATCTTGTCGACGTCCTCAGCGTCGAGCGTTCGCAGCGCGGCAAACAGTTCGCGAGCCGCGCGCGCCACGTCCCGGCGCGCACCGTAGCCGACGGTCCTGACTTTTCCCCTTGCCGCCTGCGACGCGATCATGGGCGCCATCGCGAGGAGGTCTTCCTCCGGTGCGAGAATGCCGACGCGAGCGCCTGACGCCGTCAGGGCGCGTGTGTCTGCGGCCATTCGCGTGGCAACAGCCTTCGTGTCGCCGAGGTAGAGCGTCAACTCCGCGCGAGGCGCGTAATGTCGCAGAAGCTGACCCGGCGCTGCGAGCGGCTCGCCGCCGTGTGCGTAGCGTGAGCGCACGACGATATCCGGCACGATCGTTCGAAGCTCTTCGACAGACACACCGCCGGGCCGCCGCACGAGAAAGGGCGAGACCGTCAAATCGAGCACCGTCGATTCGACGCCCACCGACGCCGGTCCTGCATCGAGCACAATCGCAACAAGGCCGTCCAGATCGTCGACCACATGTCTGGCGTGTGTCGGACTTGGACGTGAGAATCGATTGGCGCTTGGCGCCGCCACCGGCACTCCAGCTTCTCGCAGCAACAGCTGCGCAACGGGATGCGACGGGACGCGCACGCCGACCGTGTGGAGGCCGGCGGTGATCGCGTCGGTGACGATGGGGAGCTTTGGGAGCACCAGCGTGAGGGGACCGGGCCAGAAACGCGCAGCGAGCTCGTCGACGATCGCCGGCACGTCCCGAGCGATCTGTCGCACATCGGCGGCCGATGCGACATGCACGATGATCGGATCCGTGGCGGGACGTCCCTTGGCCTCGAACAGCGCCTGCACGGCGCGCGCGCTGAGGGCGTTCGCGCCGAGACCGTAGACCGTTTCGGTCGGGAACGCGACGAGCTCGTCTTCGAGAAGCGCAGCGGCGGCTTCGCGAATCGCGTGCACGTCGGGCTCCTTTGCGTCGACTCTCAAAACACGCGTCAGGTGTCCCTCGTGACGTGACACCGCTAATCACCTCCGTCCCCGCTGGGCACTTCCGTCATTCACCAGTCAACGGCGCCGGAGCCCACCAGCAACTGCACGACGCGACTGTAATTCTCGAGGCCTTCGCGCACGCCTTGCGCTTTCAAGTACTGATCGTAGGTCTGCCAGCTCGCGCGCTGCACGCTTTCGACTCGCGACTGAAGCCGCCGCGCGATAGCCGCTTCATCCTGGCGTGGACCCGCTTCAAGCGCGGCGAGGACATGCTGCCGCTCGGCGCGCGGCAGTTGGTTAGCCGCCTCGAACGCGAGCGTCAGCCAGGCGCTGTAACGAGCGCCGGCGTCCGCGCGAAGCGCCGCCAGCAGCCCGACAAAGCTCGCGTCGTCTTCTGGTGCATACCCCGCGAGGTGTGCCCACTCGTGCGCAAGGACCGCGGGCCGCTCGGGCGGCGTCAGATCGGGATTGAGAAGCGTCTCCAGCATCAAAGGCGCGTGCATGCCGTCCACGCCCGAGGCACGAAAGAACACCGCGAGCAGCGTGCGCTTCGGCCTGCCTGGAATGGTTGGTCGCGGTCGTCCCAGTCGATGCTCGACCTCGTGAAACGCAACGACAAGCGGCGGCGGAACCTCGCCGATGGCTGGAAACCCGGCGGCGTGCGCCTCCCCGTAGCGATGATTCGTTTCAACGACCGCCCGCTCCGCCAACAGCCGCACGGCGTTTGCACTGATCCGCGAGCGATCGTACGCGATGGAGTTTTCGAGCGGCACTCGCCGGTAGTTCAGGCCCCAGACGAGCTCGAACCAGACGTACACGGCGGCAAAGATGCCGGCAATCGCCAACAGCCCGCGAAACATGACGCCAATCGACCGCTTACTGATCGAGCGCACGACACTTGCGCACAACACGAGGACAATGGCGCCGATGAGGAACAGCAGAATGAAGTCGAAGAGCGCGACGCCGGTCTCATTGGACCAGGACGTGAGCCGCGCCTGCAGCGCGGGGTAGATCCAGCCGGAGTAACGCGTCTCGATGAAGGACTGCGGCAGCGGGACCGCGACAAGCGCGAGCGCCAGAAGAATGGGAAGAAACTGCAGCGCGATTCGAGCGCGGCGCAATCAGGGGACCGTAACGACAATCTCGTTGGAAGGCGCGCTCGTGCCGCACGCGTTTCGAGCAAACACGCGCACGTAATACGTTCCCGCCGGCGCCTGCCGCTGAAACGTCGGCGTGGAGCCGGGCGTCACGAACGTGGCCACATTGTTGGTCCCAGGAGCGTTGCCGGCTTCGACCACGTAGGTGGAAATGGCATCCGTTCCAGGAGGAGCGGTCCAGTTGAGTGTCACGACATCCTCTTTCTTTGTATGCGTGAGGGCACTGAGGGCAGAAGGCGCCGCGTTGCAGTCCATGCGGCCGGAGGTGTTCTGCTGGCCGCTGCGCATGGCCCACAAACCGATCAGGACGACGGCGACAACCACAACGACGACCGCGATTACTCCGTTTTTGTTCATTCAGCGTTACTCGGATTGGACCGCTCTGCGGCCTGGAAGGAGAAGTCTTGTAATCGTCATCGCAAGCGAGACTGCAGCCGTCTAGCGGTCCAGTGCGCGGAGCGCGCCAAAACAAACACATCAACCAGCCAAGGGCTCTCTCCGGCACCGCCCCAGATTGTTTATGGGGCATCGAGGCAGAGCCCTTGGTTGGTTGGTCGGGATGCCGGGATTCGAACCCGGGACCTCCTGCACCCCAAGCAGGCGCGCTAGCCAGGCTGCGCTACATCCCGATACGTTGCCTCTATGACGCGCGGCGTCGTCTGGCTCCCGTGCTCCTCGATGGCGTCTTCGACGATCCCCGCGCAACCGCTGCCCGCTTTGATGATGCGCGCGAGGGCGACGCCGTGCGCGCGGCCGATGGCGCGACCAGCTGCAGCTCCGGAATGCCCTGCCCGCCGGGGTTGCGCTCGAGCAGCCGCATGATGGCTTCGAGGCCGCTGCGAACCTCGCGCAGTCGCGAACGCGCCATCCCGCCAAGCACATCGTCCACGCCGACCGCTGCCACTGAAGGGCCGTCGTCCTGCTCTTCGAGACGACGGCGTGCGCCGGCGAGCGTGAGACCCTCGCCGAAGACCAACTGCTTGAGTCGTAGGACGAGCTCGACGTCCGCGCGCCGATACACCCGCGGCCCGCTTCCCGAGCTCTGACCAAGCATTGGAAATTCGGCTTCCCAAGTGCGCAGCACGTAGGGTTGCAACTGCGCCATCTCGCAGACTTCAGGAGCTTTGAACAGCTCGCGCTTGGTCGTGGCCATCGAAGCTGAACCTGGATGCCGAGTATATCACTGCATTATCGCTGACGGCCCGACGCTCGCTCGCGGGTGCGCTTGCGGACGGTGATCTTGAGCGGCGTTCCGGCAAAACCATACGCTTCACGCAATTGATTCTGCAGGAAGCGTTCGTAGGAGAAATGCAGCTTCGTCGCGACGTTGGTGAACAGGACGAACGCCGGCGGCGCGACTCCTGTTTGCGCCGCGAAGAGCACGCGCACATTGCGATGCCCGGGACTGACTGGTGGATGTCTCGCGGTGATCTCGCCCACGAACCGATTGAGCTCAGGCGTCGGCACACGAACACGTCGTGCGGCCGCAACTTTGTCGATCGTTTCGAGCAGCTTCGGCGTGCGCTCCCCTGTCAACGCCGAGATATGAAGAATCGGCGCGTACTCGACGAACTTCAGATGGAATCGCACCTGCTCGTCGAACGTCTTTGCGCCGTCGGGGCCCTGCTGCTTCATCAGATCCCACTTGTTGGCGACGATGATCACGCCGCAGCCGGCCTGCTCGGCGCTGCCTGCAATGGCGGCGTCCTGATCGGTGGGACCGGCCGGCGCGTCGATGACGAGCACCACCACGTCGGCGCGTTGGATCGCGCGACGCGCAAGCAGCACACTCACCTCTTCTACCTGGCCGCCTCTCGCGACGCGACCGGGCCGTCGAATGCCGGCGGTATCAACAATCCGAAACTGCCGCCGGTGCCATTTCAACATGGTATCGACGGCATCGCGAGTCGTCCCGGGCGTCTCGGAGACGATCATCCGCTCTTCGCGCAACAGCCGATTCACCAGTGACGACTTGCCGGCGTTGGGCCGGCCGACGACGGCGACAGCAGTTTCTTCGAGTGTCGCTCCGCCTGAGCGCCGTCCCACGCGACGACCGTGATCGTCGGGATCTTCAAAAGTCGGCTCGTCGATGTGGCCTCGCAGTCGCGGCGCACTCGGGAGTCGCCTCACGATTTCGTCCAGCAACTCGCCCACGCCCTGCCCGTGCTCGGCGCTGATTTCGTGAATGGGATCGAAGCCAAGCCGGTAGAGTTCAAGCGCGCCGGACCGAGCGCGTCGATCGTCGGTCTTGTTGACGGCGAGGATCACTGGCACATTCGCCCCTCGCACCACGTCGGCAATCTCTTCATCCGCCGACACGAGTCCTTCCCGACCGTCGACCACGAATACGATGACGTCGGCCGCCTGAAGCGCCCGCTGGCCCCGTGCGATGACGAGCTCGTGCAGAGGATCTTCGCTGGCGCCGAACATTCCGCCTGTGTCGGTCAGCTCGAAACCGACGTCCTGCCACACCACCGGATGCGTCAAGACATCCCTGGTGGTCCCAGCCACGCGATTCACGATGGCGCGACGACTGCCAGTCAGCCGGTTGAAGAGTGTGGACTTTCCTACGTTGGGTCGTCCCACCAGAACCACTGATGGGAGACGCTTGGCCGGCACGGGCCCTATCTTACACAGTCACAAGGGCTTGTCGGCCGCGCCTCGTGAAGACAGCTGAAGCTTGTGCCGATAACTCCTGTAGAACCAGAGGTTTGGCACTTGCGGCACACGGCTGCCGCTCGAGGCGTCGCCGCCGTCGAGGTTTGACAGCGTAAGTCTCACGGAATAAGATAGTTACACCGTTTCCCCTCGCCCATGATCAAGGTTGATATCGTCAACGAAGTCTCAAAGATCGCGGAAATCACCAAGGTCAAAGCTGAGCTCGCGGTCGACGCTGTCTTTGAGGCGATGCGGGCCTCGATGCAGCGTGGCGAACGGATTGAGCTGCGGGGATTTGGCGTTTTTCAGGTGAAGCCGCGGAAACGCGGCATCGGCCGAAACCCTCGAACCGGAAAAGAAGTTCGTATCCCGCCCGGCCGCACCATCCGTTTCAAGCCAGGCAAGGAACTCCAGAACATCGGATAAACGCGTGGAAGAGCCGTTCGGCCATTCCTTTCCGCCGACGCTGCCGCGGGATCCGGAGCCTTACTTCGTTCCGCCGGTGGTCCCACGCCGCGATCGGCTATGGCTGCATAGCCTGCTCCTTCTCCTCACCGTCTTCACGACCACCGTCGTTGGTGCAATTCACCATCTCTCGTTCACCGCAGGCTTCAACGGGGACGGCGCGGCACTCGGACTCGCCGCGTTTCGCGACCTGCGCTTTTATTTCCGCGGCCTGTGGTACAGCGCCACGATTCTCGCGATTCTCGGCTGCCACGAAATGGGACATTACCTTGCGTGCCGGTGGTATAGGGTCGATGCGACGCTGCCCTTCTTTCTTCCAGCGCCGCTCGTACTCACAGGGACGCTCGGCGCGTTCATTCGCATCCGGTCGCGCATTCCGTCGAAACGGGCGCTGTTCGACATCGCGGCCGCCGGTCCGTTTGCCGGCTTCGTTGTCGCGGTTCCGGCGCTCTTCATGGGGTTAGCGATGTCTGCCGTCGAACGAGTGCCACCGGATTTTTCCGGCATCGAGCTCGGCGAGCCGCTGCTCTTTCGCGGCGCATCCTGGTTGATTTGGGGCAGCCTGCCTGACGGTCTGTCAGTCAACATGCACCCGATGGCGTTCGCCGCGTGGTTTGGTCTGCTCGCCACCGCTCTCAATCTCTTTCCGATCGGGCAACTCGATGGCGGCCACATCTCGCATGCCGTGCTCGGCCGCCGCTCGACAGTCGTGACGCTGACGATGGTGGGGTGCGCCATCGGCCTGACGTTTGTGTCGACCAGCTGGTTGGTGTGGACATTTCTGATGGTGGTGATGCTCCTTGCGATGGGACCTCGCCATCCGCCAACGCTCGACGAAGACACGCCGCTCGACACCGGCCGTGTGTGGCTTGCGGTGTTTGCGCTGATCATCTTGATCGTCTGCTTCACGCCTGTGCCCATCGAACCGTTTGTGACGGGACACTGAGGACTCGGCGCCTCGCGGCTCGAGGGCGCCGAGTCCTCACAACACGCTCAAGGGATCCACATCCACCGACGCTTTCCTCGAGATCTCCGGCATCTCTTTCAACGCCTCGCGAATGGCGTGGCGCATGGCCGCACGCGAGGTGCCCTTCAGAAAAAACTGGGCACGGTGTTCGCCACGGAGCTTCGTGAGGGGCGCCGGCGCGGGACCGAGAATGACGAAACGGCCCATCGCCGGGTTCGAATGCGCGCTCGTACGGCTGGCGAGATCCGAGGCCGATTGCATTGCCGCATCAAACGTCTTTCCGCGCACGACGACGTTGACCATTGCGAGGAGAGGTGGATACCGCATTGCGTGACGGTACTCGAGCTCGCGCGCGTAAAACGCGGCGTAGTCCTGCGCGCAGGCCAGCCGGATGCTGTAGTGATTCGGAAAGAGCGTTTGGATGATGGCCTCTCCGGCGTGCTCGCCGCGGCCGGCGCGTCCAGCCACTTGCGTCAGCAATTGAAAGGTGCGCTCCGCTGCGCGAAAGTCGGCGACGCCGAGACCGACGTCCGCGGACACGACGCCGACGAGCGTCACTCGCGGAAAGTCGTGGCCCTTGGCGATCATCTGCGTGCCCACGAGCACGTCGAGATCGCCGCGCGCGAAGTTGTTCAACGTATCCGTCAAGCTTCCCCGGCGTCGGACGCTATCCCGATCGACGCGGGCGACGCGGGCGTCAGGAAAACACGCACGAATTTCCGTTTCAACGCGTTCGGTCCCGAAGCCAATCCGCTCGAGATACGGCGCCGCGCAGTTGGAACACGCGTTCGGCACCAGACGCGCGAAATTGCAGTAATGGCAGCGCGCCCGCCACTGCGCCTGCGCGGCGGGACTGAGGTTCCGCGCGCCTACGTGGTGAATCGTCAGCGAGACGCTGCAGTTCGGGCAATCGATGGTCGCGCCGCATTGACGACAAAATACCGAGGTCGCGTAGCCGCGGCGGTTCAGGAGCACGAGCGCTTGCTCGTGCTTTTCGAGCCGGAGCCGGAGCGCCTCGCGTAGCGCACGGCTCAACACGACGTCCGGCCCCTCGACAGCGATCTCCTCGCGCATGTCGACGACACGCACGGCGGCCATCGATCGATCCATGACGCGTCTGGCGAGCGTCAGCGGCGTATAGCGGCCCTGCTGTGCGTTGTAATAGGACTCGAGCGCGGGCGTCGCAGAGCCAAGCACCACGAGTGCGTCCGCGAACTTGCCGCGCATGATCGCGACGTCGCGTCCGTGATAGCGGGGGGTCTCCTCTTGTTTGTAGGAGGTGTCGTGTTCTTCGTCGACAACGATCAATCCCGGATTGGCGAGCGGCACAAAGATGGCCGAGCGTGTGCCGATGACAACGTCGACGTCGCCGCGCCTGATGCGGTGCCACTGATCGTGGCGCTCGCCGTCGGAAAGACCGCTGTGTTGAATGGCCACACGCGACCCAAAGCGCGCGCGAAACACCGCCGCCATCACCGGGGTCAGCGCGATTTCAGGAACGAGCATCAGCACCCCGCGTCCGCTTCTTCGGACCTCGTCTGCCAACTGCAAGTAGATCTCCGTTTTGCCGCTGCCCGTGACGCCGTGCAACAGCGCAACGCGGAAGCCGGGAGCTCTCGTCCAGTTGCAGAGCTCTTCAAATGCCTGCTGCTGTTCCGTTGTCAGCGTCCGCGGCTCGATGTCCGCCGTCTCGGCTATGGCGGCGCCGCCGCTGCCGAACGGATCACGATCGATTCGCTCGCGACGGACGGCGACAAAGCCCATCGTTCGGAGGCGAGCGATGACCGCGGAGGTAATTCCGCGCTCGGCCAGCTGGCGTACATCCAGCCCGTGAGGTGCGCCTTTCAGCGCGATCAGGACTTCACGCTGTCGAGTGCCAAGAGACGGCAGCGAGGTGTCCGGAACGCAGCGCGGCCCGACGGCGATCCGTTCCGCGAGATCGAGCCCTTCAGCCGTGAGCGCGATCGAGCGAATCGTACGAAAGGCGTCTACACGATGTGTAAGCGCGTGTGGCGGCATCGCCGCCGCGAGTGTCGCGCCCGGACCTGCGAGGTAATAATCGGAAACCCACTCCGCCAGCTGCAGAACGTCGGCAGGCAAAAA